>Ga0302311_10000104_pt1 | contig 99552 bp, 86 predicted proteins | sample III_Palsa_N1_3_FD_200449 | JGI IMG/M metagenome (GOLD analysis project Ga0302311, IMG submission 200449) | Peat permafrost microbial communities from Stordalen Mire near Abisko, Sweden - III_Palsa_N1_3 | ecosystem: Environmental > Terrestrial > Soil > Palsa > Peat permafrost | place: Sweden...
TGTGCAATCGACCCCATTTCACCGACTGAACCGACCCGGGTTACGAGGAGGCTGGTTGGCTTCAGTCAGGCCGGCACGGATTTGATTGTGCGGGTGGATTGTTGCGGCCTTTGAGGGCTTCGTTACATGACATTTTCGGCCGGAACGAACGAGTAGCCCGAACCTGTAGCATAAGCGGACAAAGCCGGGTCTATGCCTCCAGGAACGCGACGTTGGAGAGGGGCCGAATGAGGCTATGACCGGGTCGGGTGGTGCGCGGATGGTTTGGTTATCGACATCGGTGTGGCGATAGCGGACGTCACCGTATTGCTGTCCTCCACAATCCAGAGTCGGCTAAGCTCCATTGGTCGATGAGCGGGAGCCGGTATCGTGCGATTGGGCTATAGGTTTTCTACGGTGACGGGTTTTCTTGTCCTTGCTGCCTTCTCCATCGGCTCTCCAGCGCGCGCAATCGACGTCACGGGCGGCACCTGTAAGCCGCGCGATGTCGTTGAATCGTCCCAACGTGATCCCTTTGAAAACGCCGCATTGCGTTTCGTATCAAAAATCACGAAGGACGATGTCGCCGGAGCTGAAACGGAACTGACGAGCGAACTCAGAAATTACGTCCCTTTTGAGCGTTTGAAGGCAAGCATTCAGCCAAATGTCGCGGCTTTTCAGTCGCTCGGCTCATTGAGGGTGTCGCGCTCGTATCTTGTCGAGACGGCGTTCATGACCGGAAAGAATCAGACAGTAATTTGTGCGGCGGACGCGAGTGAATCCGCGAACTCGATTGAGGGAAAAGTCTTTGTCTCAGCCCGACCGTTTCCGAAACAAGCTCATGTGATAATTGAGGGGATGGCAGACAAAGGCATGTGGACATTTTCTCTGTGGATGGTTCCCGGACAGGACTCTTGGAATGTTGAGGGGTTCCATGTAGCCGCGCCGTCATCGCTTGAAATGAACGTCAACCAGCTCCTGAATTTGGCGCGAGCGCAGCGACAATTGGGGCATACCCTCAATGCGGCTGTTGTGTACGCGGCGGCTAGCCAGGTGGCTTACCGGGGCCCGAATTTTCAACTCGGGATTTGGACCGAGATGCAGAGCGAGGCTGCGGCTCTTGAGCTGCCGCCGGAAATGCAAGGGCGACCGCCTTATGCGTGGCGCCTTGATAACTCCCTGTTTCGGGTCATATCCGTCGCTCCAGCGGTTGATGACAACCACTTGGCATTGGGCATCCGCTACCAGGGCAACCAAGGTGCTGATCCAAAAGAAACGGAGATTCAAAGTCACCTTTTGATCAACGAGCTGAAAAAGGTGCATCCAGAGTATTTGGATGGGTTCGAAGCGGTTGTTGTTGATGCAGAAAGCCCTGGAGGGACGTCCATCCGTTCGGTCGAAAAAATTCGATAGCGGGAAGCAGGCTGGCGTCCGCTGTCGGGAATGAGGCCAAACCTGCCCTGCGGCCTACCTGGGTCGATTGCTGCCGCCCCTCCGACGATCAGGTCAGCATCGGCGCCAGATCCGGGTCGCCCTTTGCCATCGCCCGGCGATAGGCCGGACGGGCGCCGATCCGCTGCAGATAGGCCAGGATGGCGGGATAGGGCCGCAGATCCAGTGGCTGGAACAGGCGCATCGTCGTCAGCGAGAACACGCTCATGATGTCCGCCGCGGTGAACGCGCTGCCGGCCAGGTACTCGGCCTCGGCCAGCCGCGCCTCGACCAGGGCCATCACCCGGTCCAGGCGCCCCTGCATCGCCGCCAGCATCGGGTGGTCCGGCGCCGATACGGCCCGTCCGACCATCATCAGGCGCCCGAGCGCCGGCTGCAGGTTGCCGTTGGCGAAGTGGAACCAATAGAGGTAGCGCGCGAAGTCCGGATGGTCCGGCCCGAGCCGTAAGTTCCCATCCGCATACTTGGCCATGATGTAGTCGACGATCGCCGCGGATTCCGCCAGCAGCAGCCCGTCATCCTCGATGACCGGCGCGGCTCCGAGCGGGTGCAGCGCCTTCAGCGCCGGCGGCGACAGCTTGGTGACGGCGTCGCGCGCATACAGCTTCAGCTCATAGGGCAGGCCCAGCTCCTCGCAGAGCCAGACGATCCGCTCGGACTGCGAATGCCCGAGATGGTGGATGATGAGCATCGCCGATCCTCTGCGTCGCAAGTGGGGCCGTCAAAGTAACCCGCACGAGCGACAATGACACCCCTTAGCGCCCCGGCTTGTCCAGCCCGACCCGGCGCATTTCCGCCGGCAGTTCCTCGACATTGCCGCCGCCGCCGTTGCCTTCGGTGCCGCCGGTCGCGGCGCGGCGGTTCGGATCGACCGCCAGATCCAGGATCCGGGCCCGGTCGCGCATGCCGGCCTCATAAGCGGCACGCGAGGTGCCGTCGACGCCGTCCGGCGCGCGGCCGGCCACGATCGGGCGCTGTTGGGTCTCGTTCGGCATGATCACTCTCCCGCTTTGTTCTGCGAATAGAAGCCGCGGGAGCGGCGCTAGGTTCCGGCGACCTGCGCCATCAGGGCCAGCGGGCGGCCCTCATTGTCCTTGAAGAACGCCATCCATTCCTCGGTACCGTCGCCATGCTTGTGCACGAGATGCGGCGCGCTGACGAATTCGATACCGCGTTCGGCCAACGTCGCGTGCGCCGAACGGATGTCCTCGACGCGGAAATAGAGGATCGAGTCGGCCGGACCGTCGCCCTCCGAGAGGAACAGCCGCAATCCGCCGCAATTGAAGAAGGCGAGGTTGCCGAAGGAATAGAGATGGTCGAGGCCGAGCACGTCGCTGTACCAGGCGCGCGCGGCGGCGATGTCCTTCACGCTGCGGGCAATCTGGCCGATAGGGCCCAACACCAACGGGTTCGTCATGGCTCGCTCCTGGGTAAATAGCTTGCTCTCGCGCCGGACGCCGTCCCAACGGCGCAGTTCGGCGCGGCTGGAGAAATCGAGTTTCAAGAGCGCGTTGGCGACGTGATACTTGACGGCATCCAGGCTGACGCCCTGGCGCCGGGCGATGTCCGGATTGCTCAGGCCGTGGCGCACCGCCTCGACCACGCGCCATTCGGCCGGGGTCAGCACATCGGCATAGGCCGGTCGACCGCGCTCCCTCTGCCCCGCCATCCCTGCCCCCGATCTTCATCCTGGTCCGCAATCTAACATCCACGAGGTTGATTTACCCTCCCCCAAGCCTCTGGGAAGAAACACCGACTTCCGGTTGTCCTTCGATCCCCGTCGATTTACCGGACGTTCTGGGGATACACTCGGGCACCCTTCCTTCGAACGATCCCCGAGCCTCCTCCATGTCCTCCAAGCGCGCCTTTACCACCGAAGATCTGTGGGCCCTGAAGCGGATCGGCCCGACCGCGATTTCACCCGACGGGCGCTGGGCCTGCGCCGCCGTCACGCGCTATGACATGGACAGCAACGAGGGCACGACCCAGCTCTGGCTGCTGTCGACCGACGGCAAGACCCAGAAGCAGCTGACCCGCGGCAAGCGCGACGGCGAGCCCGCCTGGTCGCCGGACGGCAAATGGATCGCCTTCGTCTCCAAGCGCGGCGAGGGCAAGGAGGCCGACGAGGCCGGCCAGATCTATCTGATCGCGGCCGATGGCGGCGAGGCCCGGCGCCTGACCAATATCGCGACCGGCGCCGGCGGGTTGCGCTGGTTCCCGGACAGCAGCCGCATCGCGTTTTCATCCTGGGTCTGGCCGGAGCTCACCAGCGAGAAGGCCCAGGCCAAGCGCCTCAAGGCGGACAAGGACGACAAGGTCAAGGCGATCGTGCTGGACCGCAGCCTCTATCGCTATTGGGACCATTGGTTTCCGCGCGGGCGCGAGCCGCATCTGCACGTGGTCGACATCGCGACGGGCAAGACGCGCGATCTGTTCGCCGGCATGAAATTCCACCTGTCGCTGGCCGAGCCCGGCGCCAACAGCTACGACATCAGCCCGGACGGCAAGGAGGTCGTGTTCTCCTACGACTTCGATCCCGACCCGAAGATCGACGCGCCCGACATCGTCGCCATGGAGTTGAAGTCGGGGAAATGGACCAAGTTCACCGACAAAAAGGGCCATACCGACGAGGCGCCCTGCTATTCGCCGGACGGCAAATACATCGCGTTCGTCTCGTTCGACGTCGGCAAAGCCTATAACGAGCAGGCGCGGCTGTGGCTGATCGAGCGCGCGACCGGCACGCTCACCGGACTGACCCCGGGCTGGGACCGCGGCGTCAATGCGCCGCTGGTCTGGGCAGCGGACAGCAAGTCGCTCTATTTCACCGCCGAGACCGAGGTCGCCCAGCCGATCTGGCGCATCGGGATCGAAGAGACGGTCCCGACCGAGCTGATCCGCGGCCCCGGCTTCGGCGGCACCGCCGGCGACCTGCGCCTGAACGCCGACGGCACGGTGCTCGTCTATTCGCGCGCGTCCCAATCCCACCCGCCGACCCTGTTCGCGGCCGCGATCGACGGCAGCGGCGAACGCTCGATCGAGCGCTTCAACAAGAAGCTGCTGGGCGCGCTGAAGTTCGGCCAAAGCCAGTCGGTCACGGTCAAGGGCTTCGACGGCGATCCAGTGCAGATGTGGATCCTGACGCCGCCGGAGTTCGATGCGTCGAAGAAGGCGAAATACCCGCTGATGCAGGTCATCCACGGCGGGCCGCACACCTGCTGGAACGACACCTGGCACTGGCGCTGGAACATGCAGCTGTTCGCCGCCGGCGGCTACGTCGTGGCGGCGGTGAACTACCATGGCTCGACCGGCTGGGGGCAGAAGTTCGTCTCGTCGATCAACGGCGATCTCGGCCGGCGCGAGTTGGCCGACGTCGAGGCCGGCACCGACCATATGCTGGCGACCGGCTATATCGACCCGAAACGCGTGGTCGCGACCGGCGGCAGCTATGGCGGCTACATGGTCGCCTATATGAACGGCAACGTGCCGGGCGACCGCTACAAGGCCTATGTCTGCCACGCCGGCTGCTACGATTGGGTGGCGATGATCGGTTCCGACGGCTATCCCTGGGTCGGGCTGGAGCTGGGCGCATTCCCCTGGGAGAACGAGGCCCAGGCGCTGAAGCAGTCGCCCCATCACTATGCCGCCCAGTTCGCGACGCCGACCCTGGTGATGCATGGCGAGTTGGACTATCGCGTGCCCTATTACCAGGGCCTGGCCTATTACAACACGCTGCGTGCCAAGGACGTGGCCTCGCGCCTGGTGTTCTTCCCGGATGAGAATCACTGGATCTTGAAGCCGCAGAATTCCGTGCTCTGGTACAAGGAATTCATGGGCTGGTGCGATCGCTATACCCAGCCGAAGAAGACCAGGCGCAAATAGGACAAGCGGGATGCAGCTCGATCTGGACGGGGACGCCATCAGCCTGCGCCGGATCGCCGACCTGGCGGACGGCCCGGCCGAGATCCGCCTGTCCGATGGCGTCCGCGCCCGGCTGGCCCGGGCGCGGACAGTGGTCGAGCGCTATCTGGCCGACGGCTCGGTGCCGATCTATGGGCTCAACACCGGCTTGGGCGGCAACGTCAAATACCGCCTGAAGCCGGAAGAGATCCAGCCGTTCCAGGAGCAGATGATCGTCGGCCGCTGCATCGGCATGGGACCACCGTTGCCGGAGCGCCTGTGCCGCGCCGTGCTGGCCGCGCGCATCGTCGGGCTGGCCCAGGGCGGCTCCGGCCTGTCGCCGGGGCTGGTCGATCTGCTGATCGGCATGTTCAACGCCGGCATCACGCCGGTCATCCCGTCCCGCGGCTCGATCGGCGCCGGCGACCTGGGCCTGGTCGCCCATCTGGCCGCGGTCGCGATCGGCCGGGGCGAGGCCTGGTTCGAGGGCCAGGTCCTAGCCGGTGCTGCGGCATTGGCGGCGGCCGGCCTCGCCCCGGCGACGCTCGGCGCCAAGGATGGGTTGGGCCTGTTGAACGCGAGCCCGGTCACCACCGCCCATGGCGCGCTGACCCTGGCCGAACTCGAAGATCTGCTGCTGCAGGCGGCGGCGACGGCGGCCCTGTCGATGGAGGGCTATGCCGCCAACCCCGCGATCCTCGACGCGCGCCTGGCGGCCGCGCGACCGGCCGGTGGCCAGGTCGCGGCGACCACACTCTTCCGCTCGCTGCTGTCCGGCAGCGCGCTCCACGCGCCCGATGCCGCCCGCGCGATCCAGGATGCGCTGTCGTTCCGCACGCTCGGTCCGGTGTTCGGCGCTGCCTTCACCGCGCTTGCCCATGCCGCGCGCGAGATCGAGATTGAGTTGAACGGCGCCGTCGACAATCCGTTGGTGCTGGTCGAGGACGGCGTCATCCTGTCGACGACGAATTTCCACACGCCGGCGATCGCGCTGGCGTTCGACACGCTGGCGATCGCGGTCACTCACCTGGCCGCCGCCGGCGTGCAGCGCATCCAGAAGCTGATGGCGCCGCATCTGAGCGGCTTGCCCAAGTATCTCTCGCCGATCGGCGGCGCCAGCACCGGCTTCAACAGCCTGCAGAAGACCGCGTCCGCGCTTTACGGCGAGATCCGGCTCAAGGCCGCCCCGGCCAGCCTGGACGCGGTGCCGGTCTCGGACATCGTCGAGGATCATGCGCCGCAGAGTCTGCTGACCATCGCCAAACTGGCCGAGCAGATGGCGCTCTACCGCATGCTGGTCGCGATCGAAGCGATGGTCGCGGCCCAGGCGGCGGACCTACGCGGATTTGCACCGTTGGGCACCGGTTCCGGCCTGGTCCACGCGGCGGTGCGCAGCGTGGTGCCGGCACTGGAAGCCGACCGCGAGACCGGCCCGGAGGCGATGAAGGTGCTGGCGATGCTGACGCCGGAGCTGGCAGAGCAATTGCGGGTGCTGGCGGCGCCGACGGGGTGTTTGTTCTAATTTCTCCCATCATTCCCACGCAGGCGGGAAGAACGCGCTATGCCAGCGGCTTGTGGCAGCGCACGATCCGCCCGTCGCCCAGCATCGTCTCCCCCGGCTCGACCGCGCGGCAATGAGCGTCGGCGAGCGGGCAGCGGGTCTGGAAGCGGCAGCCGGGTGGCAGGGCGTTCGGGTTCGGCATCTCGCCGGCGAGCAGCGCGTGAGGCTGCGTCCGGTCCGGATCGAGCCGCGGCGTCGCCGCGATCAGCGCTCGCGTATAGGGATGCGCCGGTTTCGCGAAGATCGTCTTGGCCGGACCGACCTCGACCAGCTGGCCCAGATACATGACCGCGAACCGGTCGGCCATGGCGCGCACCACGTTGAGATTATGCGAGACCAGCAGGTAGGTGAGCCCGAAGTCGCGCTGCAGCTCGGTCAGCAGATTGACCAAGTCACCCTGGACCGAGACGTCCAAGCCTGCGGTCGGCTCGTCGGCCACGACCAGGCGCGGGCGCAGCACCAATGCGCGGGCGATGCCGACCCGGCGCGCCTGGCCACCCGAGACCTGGTGGGGATATTTGCCCAGGATCGTTCCGGGCAGTCCGACCCGGCGCAGCAGTTCCAGCACGCCCGGCCAGGCCTGGGTCCGATCGAGCCCGTGGATCTGCAGCGGCTCGGCCAGCAGCCGGCCGATGGTCAGGCGCGGCGATAGGGACGCGACCGGGTCCTGGAAGATCATCTGGGCATCGCGCCGATAGGCCCGGCGCGCGGAGGCATCGAGCGTCGCCAGGTCCCGGCCGTCGAACCGGACCTGGCCGCTGCTGGGGCGGACCAGATCGACGATTAGGCGCGCAAGCGTGCTCTTGCCCGAGCCGCTCTCGCCGATCAGGCCGACGGTCTCGCCGGGTTGGATCACGAGCGACACGCCATCGACCGCCTTGATCCGGCCGAAGCCGACGGTCGCGTCGTGGATCTGTACTAGATCCGGCTGCATGCCGCCCTCCGATCCGGACCGAAGCTGCGCAGGTCCGGCACCGCCTCGCGGCAGGCCGGCACCACATCCGGGCAGCGGTTGGCGAAGCTGCAGCCGGGCGGCAGGCGGGTCACGTCCGGCACCTCGCCCGGGATCGAGGCGAGCCGGTCGCCGCGGGTGACATCGTCGGCGATCTCGCAGGCGATGAGGGCGCGGGTGTAGGGGTGCAGAGGATTGCGGAAGACATCGGCCATCGGCCCGGTCTCGACCACGGTGCCGGCATAGAGCACGACCACGTCATCGCACAGCTGCGAGATCAGGCCCAGGCTGTGCGAGATGAGCATGAGCGTGCCGCCGATCTCGTCGTGCAACTCGCGCATCAGCGCCACGATCTGCGCCTCGATCGTCGGGTCGAGCGCCGTGGTAGGCTCGTCGGCGATCAGCAGCTCGGCGTCGGTCAGCAAGGCCGCCGCGATCATCACCCGCTGGCGCATGCCGCCGGAGAATTCATGGGGATATTGGTCGAGCCGCCGGACGGGATCGGCGATGCCGACGCGCGCCAGCATCCGGGCGGCACGGTCGCGCAACTCCGCCTTCGCCGCCTTCGGCCGCTTGGCGCGCTGCAGCTCGATGAGCTGATTGCCGATGGTGAACACCGGATTGAGCGCCGTCATCGGATCCTGGAAGATCATGGCGAAGCGGGTGCCGCGCAGCGCTATGGTCTGGGATATCGGCAGAGCCAGCAGGTTGCGGCCATCGAGTTCGATCGTGCCGTCGATCAGCGCCAGATTGGCCGGCAGCAGCCGCAACAGGCTGGCGGCGAGCGTCGATTTGCCCGAGCCGCTTTCGCCGACCACGCCCACGGCCCGGCCGCGGCCGAGGTCGAGCGAGACGTTGCGCAGCACCTGAGCCGTGCCGTGACCGGTGCGGAAATGCACGGTGAGGTCGCGGATCTTCACCAGCGGCTCCCTCATGGCGCGGCCCGGAGCTTCGGGTCGATCGCGTCGCGCAGTGCCTCGCCGAACAGCGTGAAGCCCAGCGTCGCCAGCATCAGCATCAGCCCGGCGAACGTCACCGGCCAGGCCGATTGCGTGAGGTTGGTATAGCCGTCATGGAGCAGGCTGCCCCAGCTGGCGCGCGGCGGCGGCACGCCGATGCCGAGGAAGCTCAAGCCCGCTTCCAATGTGATCACGACCGGGATGTCCATGCTGGCCAGCACGATGAGCGGCCCCATGATGTTGGGCACGACATGGGCCAGCACCAGCCGCGCGGCCGAGGCGCCCAGCACGCGCGTCGCATCCAGGAACGGCGCCTGTTTCAGCGACAGGGTCTGCGCCCGCGCGATCCGGCCGAAATGCGGCACCATGGTGATGGCCAGGATGAAGATGACCTTGTCGAGACCGGGCCCCAGCAGCGCCACGATCGCCAGCGCGAAGATCAGCGGCGGAAACGCGCTCAGCACGTCGAACACGACCAGGATCGCCCGCTCGATCTGCACCGGCGCATAGGCGGCCGCGATGCCGAGCAACGTGCCGCCGGTGAGCGACAGGCCGATGGTGGCAAGCGCCACGCCCAGCGCGATCTGGCCACCGACCGCCATGCGCACGGCCAGGTCGCGACCAAGATTGTCGGTGCCCATCCAATGCAGCGCGGTCGGGCCGGCGAAACGGTGCAGCACGTCGAGCTTGTTGGGCTCGAACGGAATGACGAACGGCCCACCGAGGCTGAACAGCGCCACGAGCACAACCAGCACCAGCCCGATCCGGCCGGTCGGGCTCTGCCACACCGCCATGAACGCGTCCCTCACCGCCCTTCTCCCAGACGTCGGCCGAGCCGCGGGTCGAGCCAGAGATAGGAAAGATCGGTCAGGAGATTGGTCAGGGTGAACACGCCGACCACGACCAGCACGGCCGCCTGCACCACGGGATAATTGCGAACCGCGATCGCGTCATAGACGAGCGTGCCCAGGCCCGGCCGGGCGAAGATGATCTCGGCGAAGATCGCCCCGCCCAACAGCCGGCCGACACCCAGACCCAGGATCGCCACGGTCGGGATCGCGGCGAGCTTCAGGGCGTTGCGATAGACGATGCGCCGTTCCGGCACGCCATAGGCGCGCGCGGTCCGGATATGCGCTTCGCCCAGCACCTCCAACAGCGAGGCACGCAGCAGCCGGGCGATATAGCCGATCCAGCTCAAGGCCAGCGACAGGGCCGGCAGGATCAGGCGCAGGACCGCATCGCCCCAGCCACCGTCGCGCCCGACGCCCAGCACCGGCAGCCAATGGAGCCAGACCGAGAAGATCAGCACCAGGAACACAGCCACGACGAAGTTCGGCAGCGCGATGAACGCGACGCTGGTGACGGCGCCGACCTGGTCCAAAACGCTGCCCGGATGGGTGGCCGCGTAGCAGCCCAAGGGCACGCCCAGCAGCACGGCAAGCCCGATCGCCGAGAGCGTCAGGGTCAGCGTATAGGGAAACACCTCCAGCACCAGATCCAGCACCGGCCGGCCGCTGATGACGTCGCGCCCGAGGTCGCCCTTGAGCACATTGCCGAGAAAGATCGCCAGCCGTTCCAGCAGCGGCCGATCCAGGCCCATGATGTGGCTATAGGCCGCCACCGCCTCCGGCGTGGCACGCGGGCCCAGCAGCACCTCGGCCGGATTGCCCGGGATGAACAGGGTCAGCGAGAACAGCAGGACCGTGGCGCAGACCAGCACCAGGACCGTCGTGACGAGCCTGCTGCCGACGTAGCGCAGCGTGGGCGACATCAGGCAGTGGTAAAGCGGTCGTAGAGCATGTCGTCGCCATTGGGCAGCACGGCCGGTTTCAGCCAGGGCCGGAAGGCGAAGATATTGGCCTCATGGGTCAGCCAGATAAAGGCGCCCGACGCCTCCATCCGTTTTTGCGCCTCGATATAGAGCCGGTTGCGCTCGGCCTTGTCGTTGGTGCTGGCGGCCTTGGCCGACGCTTCGTCGAAGGCCGGATCGTTCCAGCGCTGCCAGTTCCAGGTGCCGATCTGGGACGCCACGAACCATTGGGTCTGGAAGGCAGGGTCGGCCTTGCCGCCGAAACGCTGCAGCGCCATGTCGAGGTTCTTGCCGCTATCGCCCTTGCCGACGGCGTAATAGGCGCCGGCATCCAGCACCTGCAGATCGACCTGCACCCCGATCTCGGCCCAGAGCGCCTGCACGATCTGGCCGATCGCCTGGAAGGTCGGCTTGTTCATCAAGGTAAGCGTGCATTTGAAGCCGTTCGGATGCCCGGCCTCGGCCAGCAGCTTCTTTGCCGCCGCCGGATCCGGTTTCGGCTTGGGCGCATCGGCCCAATAGCCCAAGAGCCCCGGCGCCATCAGCGCATAGGCCGGCTTGACCGTGCCGTTATAGGCGCCAGCCAGCACCTGATCGACATCGATCGCGAGCCGCAGCGCCTGGCGGACCTTGGCATTGTCGAACGGCGGCTTTTCGACATTCAGGCCGATCCAGACGTAATTGATCGAATCCTGCTTGAGCAGCTTCGTGTCTTTTTCCTTTTCGATCTCGCCGGCGTCGGCCGGCTCGACCGGCGTGAATTGCAGCTCGTTCGCGCGCAGCGCCAGCTCGGCGGTCTTGGGATCGCGCACCGGCTGCAGCACGACCTCGGGGAAGGTGGGCTTGGTACCCTTCCAGTCCGGGTTCGCCTTCAGCACGACCCGCTGGTTCGGCACCCACTCGGCGAGAATATAGGCGCCGGTGCCGATCAGCTTGATCGGCTGAGCGTCGGAGCGATAGGCGCCGCCCTCGAACGCCTTCTTCGAGATGATCAGGCCGGAATTGTCCGGCAACACGACCAGCCACAGCTGCGGCGCCGCCGACTTCAGCAGGATCTTCCCGGTATATTTGCCGGTGACCTCGACATGGTCGAGCGCCGCCCAATCCTTGGCATAGCCCGCGGGCTTGCCGTCGGCGCCGATCTTGCCGAACTGCTCGAACGAGAATTTGACGTCGTCGGCGGTCATCTCGCCGAAGCCGCCGTGGAACATCAGGCCCGGATTGAGCTCGAATTCGATCGTCGTGTCATTGACCTGGGTCAGGCTCTTCGCCGCCGACAATTCCCAGTCGAAGCTGCCGGGCTTGAAGCGGATCAGGCCCTGGCACACCGTGCGCATGATGTTGCCTTCGATCGGCCCGGTTCGATCGGCCGGGGTCAGCAACCCCTGGATGTCGCGGCCGATGGCGAGCGTGACGCTGCTGCGTCCCTGCTGCGCCAGGACCGGGAAGGGCAGGCCCGCGGCAGCGAGGATGGCCGTCGTGGCGGCAGCGCCCAGGACCTGGCGCCGGCTGAAATCGGTCATGGCTTCACGCTCCCTTGTCGATCCGAAGATTAATTTGGCACAGGTATTTAGCGGCTTACATCACAATCGCGTAACCCTGGGCACGGGCATCCGCGTCCCAATCCAGGGTAATCCGGTAGTCGGATGGATCGGGTCGGGCGAAGCCGGCCAGACCCAGTTCCGCCAGGATCGGTAGCACCACGGGATCGTCGGCCGCCCCCTGCAGCACCAGGCCCAGCTCGCGAGCAACCCCCGTGTCGCCGCCCAGGCTGCCGACCAGCAAGGGCATCGGCGCCCATCCGGTGCTGTCCAACACGCGCACACCCGCCATCAGCAGGGGATCATGCCGGCACAAGAGATCATAGGCGTAGGAATCGAGCGGGCCGACCTCGGCCTCGCCGGCCAGCACGGTCTCGACCACCCGGCGCGGCGTGATCAGCGGCCCGACCGTCGCCCGATAGAGCGCCGGCCGTTGGGCGCTGCGATAGCCCAGCAGATGATGGCGCGGCGCGTTATAGCCGGAGTGGGATGTCTCGACCGTATAGGCGAACCGATGGCCGAACGTGTCTTCGAGCGTCGTGAAGGGACTGTCGGCGCGCACCATGAAATGGCTGCGGTAGAGCGGTGCTGCGGGACCGCTCAAGGGGATCGGCGCCGCCACGATCGGGCGCCGGGCGCCCTCGCGCGCGAACGGCCAGCCGCACATGAACACGGCGGCGAGGTCGTCGCGTGCCCACAGCGCTTCGAGCGGCGCCGGCGCCAGATGATCGACGATATCGAGCCGCCGCTGCGCCGCGTCCGCCAGCCAGCCGAACAAGCGCTTCCAGGCTACGGCCACCCCCGGCGCCACCGAATACATCCTGGCATTGGCGACCAGGGCCGCCGGCATCAGGCGAAGCGGATCCGCTGGCCCAGACCCAGCTTGGCCGCCTTTTCCAGCATGGCATGGCCAAGCGCGATATCGCTCAAGGACAGGCCGCGGTGCCAGAACAGGATGGTCTCGTCGGCGGATTCCCGCCCCGGCTTCAGCCCGGCGATGATCTGCCCCAGCTCGGCATGCAGATTTTCCTGGGTCAGCCGGTCGCTGTCGACATGGGCGCGCAAAGCACCGAACGGCAGGCCCTTGCGGCATTGGCCCCAATCATCGACCACCATCTTGTCCATGATGTCGGTCAGGCTCAACTCGACGGCACTCATGGTGCCATAGGGCACGACCAGCGCGCCCGGCTTGATCCATTCGGTCTTCAGCATCGGCGTGGGTTCGGGCAGGCGCGAGGCCTCGACCACGATATCGGCACCCCTGACGCAGCTTTCCCAATCGCTGGTCGCAACGACCTTCTTGCCCAGATCCTGGGTCAGGCGTTCGGCGAAAGCGTTCTGGCTTTCCGGCCGGCGGGAATGCACGCGGATCTCGTCGAAATCGAAGAAATGATCGAGCAGGCGCACGTTCCAATAGGCCGTACCGCGCGCGCCGATATGGCCCAGCACCTTGGCGTTCTTCGGCCCCAGAAACTTGCCGCCGAGCGCGGTCATGGCGCCGGTGCGCATGTCCGTGATGGAGGTTGCGTCCAGCAGCGCCTTCAGCACGCCGGTTTCCGGATCGAACAGATTGAGGATCGCCAGTTCCGACGGCAGGTCGCGTTTGTAATTATCGACGAAATCGCCGACCACCTTCACGCCCGCGAGCCCCAGCGGCTTCACATAGCCGCGCAGCACGTTGAAATGGCCCTTGGTCGAGCTTTCCGGGATCAGATGCACCCGCGGCTCGATCACCGTCTGGCCCAGCCCCTGCGCCTTCAACCCGCCCTCAACCGCCGCCAGGATCTCGGCATCGGTGAGTTCCAGCGCCGCCACATCGAGCGCGTTCAGATAGGTGAAGTGGATTTCCTGCACGAGACGCCCCCTTGTCGATGGCGCATCAATACAAGCTTAGACAAGAGAACAAGTCCAGGCCGGCGGCACGAGCGCTCACGAGATCGTGAGAATCATTTGGGGGCGAATGACAGTTCCTCTCCCGCCGTTTGCGGGCGAGGCCGTCCTCATTCCGCCGCCAGCGCCACCGGCGGGATGCGCATGCGCGAGGCTGGGGTGGTCTCGTCAGCGACCGGGGCCGCCGCGACCAGGCGTTCCAACTCGCTGCGGTCGAGGGTTTCCTTGTCGAGCAGGGCCTGGGCGATGCTGTCGAGCGCCGCGCGATGGCGCAGCATCAGGCGGCGCACCTTGGCGAGCGCCCGGTCGATCTCGCGCTTCATTTCCTGGCGCACCGGCTCTTCGATCCGATCGTCCTCGCCGCCCCAGCTCATGAAGCCCAGGCGGCTCATGCCCCATTTCGCCACCATCTTATAGGCGAGGTCGGTCGCAGCCTTGATGTCGGCCTCCGCACCGGTCGTGACATGGTCGGGGCCGAACTTCAGCTCCTCGGCGATGCGGCCGCCGACGGCGACGGCGAGGTCCGCCTCGAGCTTGGCGCGGGAGGCCGCATAGCGATCATGTTCCGGCAGGCGCACGACCATGCCCAGCGCGCGGCCGCGCGGCACGATCGTCGCCTTATGCACCGGATCGGAATGCGGCAGCAGCAGGGCCACCAGCGCGTGCCCGGCCTCGTGCCAGGCGGTGAGCGTGCGTTCCTCGTCGCGCAGCATGAAATTCTTGCGCTCGCTGCCCATCATGACCCGGTCGCGCGCGGTCTCCAGATCGATCGAGCCGATCGATTTGGCGCCGCGCCGGTTGGCCGCGAAGGCGGCCTCGTTGATGATATTGGCGAGCTCGGCGCCGGAGAAGCCGGGCGTCCCGCGCGCGGTCGTGTCCAGGTCCGCGCCGCGGTCGAGCTTCACCCGCCTGGCATGGGCGTCGAGGATGGCGCGGCGGCCCTGCATGTCGGGCAGGCCCACATGGACATGCCGGTCGAACCGGCCCGGACGGATCAGCGCCTCGTCCAACGTATCGACCCGGTTGGTCGCGGCCAGCACCAGCACCCGGTCGTCGCGCGCGAAGCCGTCCAACTCGACCAGCAACGCGTTCAGCGTCTGGTCATTCTCGCGATCGGCACCGGACGAGCCGCCGCCGCGCTTGCGGCCGAGGCTGTCGATCTCATCGATGAAGATGACGCAGGGTGCCCGCTTGCGGGCGGCGGCGAACACGCGGCGCACGCGGCGGGCACCGAGACCGGCCCACATCTCGACGAAATCGGAGCCCGAGAGCCTGAGGAACGCGGCCCCGGCCTCGCCCGCGACGGCACGCGCCAGCAGCGTCTTGCCGGTACCGGGTGGCCCCACGAGCAGGATGCCGCGCGGCACCTGGGCACCCAGATCCCCGGCGGATGTCGGATCGAGCAATTGGCCGACGGCCTCGACCAGTTCGGCCTTGGCCTCTTCCACGCCTTGGACGTCGTCGAAGCGCGTGTCGTTCTTCTGGGCGCGGATCCATTCGCCGGGCGTATTGCCGACGCCGGGCACGCGGCCGGTCATGAACAGGATGATCAGGCCGATGACGATGGTCGGCAGCAGCGAGCGGACGATGCCACCCATCTCGTCGGCACTGAGCGCCGGCGGCACGTTGGTCAGGATCTCGACATGAGCCGCCACCAGCAGATCGGCCACGGTCTTGGCGAGGCCGGCGCTCGGCAGCATGGTCGTGCCGTAGCGGCCGTCCTTGCTCTGGAACGCGATCTGCTGCGAGCCCTCATAGGCCCTGGGCAGGATCGCCGCCGCGATCTCGCCCGCCTGGACCCGGTCGAGGAACGCCGTATAGCTGATCTCGTCTTGGGTCCCCGCCGCCTTGGCCTTGGCGCTGACGTCCTCGCGCGCCCGATCGAACGCTGACTGGGCCGGCCCGGCCGTCTGGCACAGACCGCAGGGCATGCCCAGCGCATCCGCGATCCGCCCGGCATTCTGTGCCGCACCCGCCATCAGGATCAGCGCCACGCCGGCCGCGATCAGCCTTTTATGACGCCCGCCCGCCGGCAGAACGACCCGACGGATGAAGTCGCGCAATTGTTTGAACAAGGCAGGCCACCCGCGTTCGACAAGGAATTCCGGTCCTGGATACGCCCGAACGCGTTGTCAAAACATGAAACGGGGGACGCGATGACATTTCCTTGCCCCCATCGGCGGCGCGCCTCAACCCCATATAGAGGTCATGAGTATTTATACGACTTTTGATGAACATAACGCAGCAGCAGGAGGTCGCCACATATGGCAAGAATTCTGATCATCGATGACGATCCGGCGGTCTTGGCCTTCGTCGGCAAGGCCCTCACGGCAAAGGGTCACCACGCGACCCTTGCCGTCAATGGTCATGCCGGCATGACCGCCTATCGGGCGACACCGTTCGAACTGGTCGTCACCGACCTGTTCATGCCGGTGCAGGACGGCATCGAGACGATCAAGCAGATCCGCGAGATCTCAAACGACACGCCGATCCTGGCAATATCCGCCAGCCATCGCGGCGGCGAATATCTGCGCGCCGCCGGCGCGCTCGGCGCCAACGGCACATTGGAAAAGCCGTTCAGCGCCGATCAATTGAACGAGGCCGTCGATACCCTGCTGGCCGCCTAACCTAGCCCAGCATCTCGACCACGGCCTTGCCACACGAGACCGTATTGCCCTTGCCGCCGAGGTCGCCGGTGCGCAAGCCCGGTTCGGCCAGCACCCGTTCGATGGCCTTGACGATCGCGGCCGCCGCCTCGTCCTCGCCCAGATGCTCCAGCATCATCGCCGCCGACCAGATCTGTCCGATCGGGTTGGCGATGCCCTTGCCGGCAATGTCCGGGGCCGAGCCATGCACGGGCTCGAACAGCGACGGCATGTCCCGGTCCGGGTTGATGTTGCCCGACGGCGCGATGCCGATCGTGCCGGTGCAGGCGGGGCCGAGGTCGGACAGGATGTCGCCGAACAGGTTGGAAGCCACGACCACGTCGAACCAGTCCGGATGCAGCACGAAATGCGCGGTCAGGATGTCGATATGGTACTTGTCCCAGCGTACGTCCGGATAGGACTTGGCCATGGCTTCGACCCGCTCGTCCCAATAGGGCATGGTGATCGAGATGCCGTTGGATTTGGTGGCCGAAGTCAGATGCTTTTTCGGCCGCGACTGGGCCAAGTCGAAGGCGAATTTCAGCACGCGGTCGACGCCGACCCGGCTCATCACGGTTTCCTGGATGACGATCTCGCGCTCGGTCCCGCCATACATGCGGCCGCCGACCGAGGAATATTCGCCCTCGGTATTCTCGCGCACCACCCAGAAATCGATGTCGCCCGGCTTGCGGCCGACCAGCGGGCACGCGACGCCCGGCATCAGGCGCACGGGGCGCAGGTTGATATATTGATTGAACTCGCGCCGGAACAGCAGCAGCGAGCCCCAGAGCGAGACATGGTCCGGCACGGTCTGGGGCCAGCCGACGGCGCCGAAGAACAGCGCGTCATGGCCGCCGACCTGCGCCTTCCAATCGTCGGGCATCATCTGCCCATGCTTCAGATAATAGTCGCAGCTGGCGAAATCGAACTCGTCCGCGCGCAGTTCGAACCCGAATTTCTTGGCCGCCGCCTCCAGCACCCGCACGCCCTCGGGCACGGTTTCCTTGCCGATGCCGTCGCCTGGGATGACGGCGATGCGGTGAATGCGGTTGGTGGCCATGATCGTCATCCGTTCGGTTGTTCGTTGGCGCGGATGATGGCACCCAATCGGCGTGCCTGCCAACCCGTCGCCACCGGATTCAGGGGTCGGCGAAATGTCGCTCCAGCAAAGCCACGTTGCGCAGGTTCGCCTTCCAGACCATGTCGAGCAGGTCGCCCAGCACCGGCACCGCGCCCAACCCGAACTCGACCGCGATATTGACCAGCATGCGGCCCAGGAGCCGTTTCGGTACCAGGAGCCGCATTGCCTCGATCACGAAATAAAGCGACAAGACGGCCAGCAGCACATCGCCCACCTCCGGCGGCAGGCCGATCAGGCTGTTCAACCCGAACCGGAAGCGCGTCCCCGGCAGACGCAACGCCGCATCGAGCAGCCAGGCGAGCTTGCGCAGCCGGGAGAGACGCCGGGCGATCTCGGTCGCATCCATCATGTCTCAGTCAACACCCGGCCGGGCAGAAGGTCCATCGGCCGGCCGACATTCAGACGATCGGCAACGCCGGGATCTGCGCCAGGATGCCCTTGCGGAACGGTTCCGGCCGTTCCTTGCGCGGCAGCAGACCGCTGTCGCTTGCCCGATATTGCAGGGCCATCTCCAGCGCCGCCGCGGCGATCTCGGCGTCCGGCCGCTTGTCGCCGAACATGTAGCTGGGCTTGTCGGGGCCGGAGAGCGCCACCGTGCAGGCTCGGTCGCAGCCGCTCATGCATTCGACCGGGTTGAGCACCACCTGGGCCCGCCCCGGCCAATCGCGATAGAGCGCTTCGACCAAGGCATAGAGCCTGGTGCCGTCGCGCGGCGCGTCCGGGTCGGTTCCGGGCGGACGGCAGGTCGTGCAGATATGCAGGACGTGCCGTCTTTCCGCCATCAGGCGGCCGACTGCTTGGCCCGGTCGAACATCGCCCAGACGCCGTCGGCACCGTCCCAGCTACCGCTGGTCGCCCCCTTGGAATATTCGGTCGCGCGCTGTTCGAAGAAATTTGCGTGCTCGACGCCGTTCAGGATCTCGACCAGCCACGGCAGCGGATGCGGCTTGATCTGGCGATAGCCGCTTTCCTCGACCGCGAAATAGCCGAACACCGGCGAAAGCTTCAGCTGCGTGAGGCGCCAGTCGGCGATGTAGCGGACATATTGCTTGATCGCGTCCGGGGTCATGCCCTGGATTTCGCCGAGGTTGAACGCGAGCTCGACGAAGCGTTCTTCCAAGCCCACCATGGTCTTGGCCACATCGATGATGTCGTCGCGCACGGACGCCGTGACGGCGCCGGTCTCGCGGTTCCATTCATGATAGAGGCGCGTGATGCCCTCGCAATGCAGGCTCTCGTCGCGTACCGACCAGCTGACGATCTGGCCCATGCCGTTCATCTTGTTGTGGCGCGGGAAGTTCAACAGCATGGCGAAGCTGGCGAACAGCGACATGCCCTCGGTGAACGAGCCGAACATGGCGAGCGTGCGCGCGACATCGCCGACCGTGCCCACGCCGAACGTGTGCATATAGTCGGCCTTGGCCCGCATCTCGTCATAGTCGCGGAAGGCCTCGAACTCGGCCTGGGGCATGCCCAAGGTCTTCAGCAACAGCGCATAGGCGTCGATATGCACCGTCTCCATGTTGGAGAAGGCGGCCATCATCATCTGCAGTTCCAAGGGCTGGAACAGCGGGATGTAGCGCTTCAGGTAATTGTCGCCGACCTCGACGTCCGACTGGGTGAAGAAGCGGAAGATCTGGGTCAAGAGGTTGCGCTCGGATTGCGTCACCCGGTCCGACGTCCAGTCGCGGATGTCGGAGCCGAGCGGCACTTCCTCGCCCATCCAATGGGTCTGCTGCTGGCGCTTCCAGAATTCGTAAGCCCAGGGATAGCGGTTGACGTCATAGGTGCCGGTCGACGTCAGCAACCCGACCTTGCCGGTGCCGATCAGCGTGCGTGGGTCGATGAGCGAGAGGCCGGCTACTGACATGCCAAGCACTCCTCATAATCGCGGCGTTCGACCGGCGCCGCGGCTTCGGCCCGTTCTGCCTTGGCCTGGCTGCCGGCGAAACCGGCGCGGCTCAGGGACTTGGAGCGGCAATAGTACAGGCTCTTGATCCCGCGCTTCCAGGCCGACCAATGCAGCATATGCAGGTCCCACTTATCGATGTCGGCCGGCAGGTAGAGATTGACCGACTGGCTCTGGCAGATGAACGGCGCGCGGTCGGCGGCGAACTCGATGATCCAGCGCGGGTCGATCTCGAACGCCGTGCGGAAGATCGACTTCTCGTCGTCGGAGAGGAACTCCAGATGCTGGACCGAGCCTTCCTGCTCGACGATCGACTGCCAGACCTCGGCCGTGTCCTTGTCCTTTTCGGCCAAGAGCTTGGTCAGGTACGGATTGCGCACGACGAACGCGCCCGACAGCGTCTTGTGGTTATAGACATTGGCCGGGATCGGCTCGATGCAGGCGCTGGTACCGCCGCAGATGATGCTGATCGACGCGGTCGGCGCGATCGCCAGCTTGTGGCTGAACCGCGCCTGCATGCCGCGCTCGGCCGCATCGGGGCAGGCACCGCGCTCGGCCGCCAGCTCGACCGAGGCCGCATCGGCCTCGCGCCGGATCTTCTTGAAGATGCGCAGGTTCCAAGACTTCGCCAGCGCGCTTTCGAACGGAATGCCGCGCTGCTGCAGCAGAGAATGGAAGCCCATGACGCCCAGACCGACCGAGCGCTCGCGCATCGCCGAATATTTCGCCCGCGCCATGCTGTCGGGCGCCACCGTGATGAAATGGGTCAGCACATTGTCGAGGAAGCGCATCACATCCTCGATCAGGCCGGGCTCGTCCTGCCACTCGTCCCAGGTCTCGACATTCATGGACGCCAGGCAGCAGACCGCCGTGCGTTCCTCGTCGCGATGGTCCATACCGGTCGCGAGCGTGATCTCGCTGCACAGGTTCGAGGTCGTGACCTTGAGGCCGAGCTCGCGCTGATGCTTCGGCAGGGCGCGGTTGACCGTGTCGATATAGAGCAGATAGGGCTCGCCGGTCTGCAGCCGCGTCTCCAGGATGCGCTGCCACAGCTGCCTTGCATCGACCTCGCGCAGCACCTGGTCGGTCTTCGGGCTGCGGAGCCCGAACATGGTGCCGTCGCGCACTGCCGCCATGAACTCGTCGGTGATGTTGATGCCGTGATGCAGGTTCAGGCCCTTGCGGTTGAAATCGCCGGACGCCTTGCGGATCTCGAGGAATTCCTCGATTTCCGGATGATGGATGTCGAGATAGACCGCGGCCGAGCCGCGGCGCAGCGAGCCCTGGCTGATCGCGAGCGTCAACCCGTCCATGACATGGATGAACGGGATGATGCCCGAGGTCTCGCCGGCGCCCTTGACCGCCTCGCCGATCGAGCGGACCCGGCCCCAATAGGTGCCGATGCCGCCGCCGTTCGACGCGAGCGCCACATTCTCGTTCCAGGTGCCGACGATGCCGTCGAGCGAATCCGAGACCGAGTTCAGGAAGCACGAGATCGGCAGGCCGCGCGTGGTGCCGCCGTTCGACAGGATCGGCGTCGCCGGCATGAACCAGAGCTTGGAAATCGCGTCGTAGAGCCGCTGGGCATGGCGCACGTCGTCGGCGAAGGCGCAGGCGACGCGGGCGAACATGTCCTGGTAGCTCTCGCCCGGCAGCAGATAGCGATCCTGCAGGGTCGCCTTGCCGAAATTGGTCAGAAGCGCATCGCGCTCACGGTCCAGCACCAGATCGGCCGGCTTCGGCTGCTGGAACAGCGGGCCGCCCATCGGTGCATGGCGCACGGGTTCGGCCGCGACCGGTTCCGGTGCGGGCGCCGCTTGTTGGGCTGTCGGCTGGGTCGGCTGTCTGGGCTTCGGTGTCGGCTGCTGTGCGCCGTCGAGGGGCACGAGATTTCCGTCTCTGTCGAAATCAAAAGCCAGCGCTGACATCGTAGACCCCATTTTTCTTGATACGGCGGGGGCTTCGAATCGGGCGCGGCACCATCCTTTGGGGATAGGCCTGCGACCATCGGGCACCCCGCCCGCGGACGTCGTCTTCAGTCGCGGCAGGTCTCCTGGCTCGCGGGTCGCGGCGGCTGTCTGGCCTTCCCGACGCCCCCCGGCGCCAGTGACGCTTTTCGACAGCCGCTCGCCGCTTACAGTTGCGGGGGCAGCGCCGGCCTTATCGACCTAGCGGCGATGCACCGGCTTCCCTCTTAGCCCCAGATCTTGCGATCGGGAGAACCTCGACTGGCTAGATTTAGCGCTTGGACCATGACTCTCGTCAAGATCTGTTTCACGCACAAATGTCACCGAAACCCGCGACGCGGCGGCCCGCCTCAGGAAAAATATTTTCCGGCGCCATGAAGCGTGAGTCGGCGGGATATCGCGGATTACGGCTACGATCGCATGGCGGCCCGCGCCCTTGACCCCCCTACCGGGCACGCTCATGCTCGACGGTCAACTACCCCGCCGCACATTTGGAGACCGCTTCGATGGAGCGATCGGCCCGCGCGCAAGCGGTCTTGCGCTGGATCTATTGGACGCTGGTCATGGCCACCTGCATGGTGACCCTGCGTTGGATCGCCGATGCGGTGCATCTGCCCCATGGCGTCATCCGCGGCACCCTGATCTGCGGCATCAGCGGTGCCGTCGCTTCGATCTGCTTTCCCCAGATGAGCCGGCCGCGCCAAGCCGGTTGAACGAAAGGTCCGGGCCCCCCGTGAAGATCCTGATCGCCGGTTTTCAGCACGAGACCAACACCTTCGCCCCCTCCAAGGCGCGATACGAGGATTTCGTCCGCGGCGGCGGCTTTCCGCCGATGGTCCGCGGTGCCGAGCTGCTGGCGCTGCGCGACGTCAACGTGCCGGCCGGCGGGTTCATCCTGGCGGCCGAAGCCGCCGGACACGCGCTGGTTCCGGTCATCTGGGCCGGGGCCAGCCCGTCCGCCCATGTGACCCGCGACGCCTACGAACGCATCGCCGGCGAGATCCTGGCCGCCGCCCGCCACGCCGGGACGTTCGACGCGATCTATCTCGATCTCCATGGCGCCATGGTCTGCGAACATGAGGATGACGGCGAGGGCGCGCTGCTGGCGGATTTGCGCGCGATCGTCGGCGCGGGCGTGCCGATCGTGGCCTCGCTCGATCTGCATGCCAATGTGACCGAGCGCATGCTGGCCAGCGCCGACGGCCTGGTCGCCTACCGCACCTACCCGCATGTCGACATGGCCGAAACCGGCCGGCTGGCGGCGGCATTCCTAGAGGACCTCATCGCGGCCGGACGAGCCTTCCACCGCGCGGCCAGACGGCTGCCGTTCCTGATTCCGATCAACGGCATGTGCACGCTGCTGGAGCCGGCCCGCTCCGCCTATGCCGCGCTCACGGGTTTGGAACGAGGTGAAATGGTCTCGCTGTCGTTCGCACCGGGCTTCCCGGCCGCGGATTTCCCCGAATGCGGGCCGGTGCTCTGGGGCTATGGCCGCAGCGCCACCGCCGCCAGTGCCGCGGTCGATGCGCTCTACGAGCAGTTCGTCGCGGCCGAGCCCGACTGGGCGGTGCCGTTCCTCGAGCCCGACGACGCGGTCGCCGAAGCGATCCGCCTCGCCGCCACCGCGACCAGGCCGGTGGTGATTGCCGACACCCAGGACAATCCGGGCGCCGGCGGCGATTCCAACACCACGGGCATGCTGAAAGCATTGGTGCGCCACGACGCGCAACAGGCAGCGCTGGGACTGTTGTGCGATCCCGCGGCCGCGGCGGCAGCCCATGCCGCCGGCATCGGCAGCAGCATCCGCCTGACGCTCGGCGGCCAGTCGGGCACGCCCGGCGACAGCCCGTTCGAGGGCGAATTCACGGTCGAGCACCTGTCGGACGGCCGCTGCACGCTCGAAGGCCCGATGATGACCGGCACCAGGGTCAATCTCGGCCCGACCGCCGGCGTCAGGATCGGCGGCGTGCGCATCGTCGTCAGCACGCACAAGGCGCAGATGCTCGACCGCAACCTGTTCCGCACCGGCGGCATCGAGCCCGAGGCCATGAAGATCCTGGTCAACAAGAGCTCGGTGCATTTCCGGGCCGACTTTGCCCCGATCGCGTCGGCAATCCTGGTCGCGAAGGCGCCTGGGCCCATGCAGGCCGATCCCGCCGACCTACCCTGGCAACGGCTGGCCCCGGGCATGCGGATCCGCCCCGGCGGACCGGCGTTCCAAGGCTAGCGCCTCAATTCGAGATTGAGAGCCTCGCAAGGCATGCTAGGCTTGGCCGTCCCCGATCCCAACCCGAGGCCGCCATGCTCTCTCTCGACGAACAAATCGCCAAATCGCTGCAGGAAAGCCTGGAGAATGGCGAGTTGAAGCGCGCGAAGAGCTGGGGCAAGCCGCTCGGATCCTCCGACGGAATGGAAGAGACGCCCGAGGAATTCCGACTCGCCTTCAAGATGCTGAAGAACGCCGGCTATATCCCGCCGGAGGTCGAGCATCTGAATGCGCTGGCGGCACTTCGGGCGGAGCTGCTGGCAACGCCCGAGACCGATCCCCGCCATGCACAGCTCCGGTCCCAGATCGCCCAGCTGCAGACCAGCGTCGCGGTGCGGTTGGAGGCGATGCGGAGTTCGGGCGGGTCGTAGGGTCGAGCGGCCTCCATCAATCCCGATCAATCACAGGCGATCGAGACCGGACCGCACCATCCGGTAGAGGACCGTTAGCAGTGGATTTACCAAGTTGTGAAATCTAATGGTAAACCCTTGCGATTTTAGCTGGGCGGGACGCAAGGCGGCATCCGGATGATACAGAACTTTCGAGTGGGGCGGATTTTGACGTGGTGGCTTAGGGATCGGACCATGCGGCCGGTGCCCATGCCGATGTTTTCAGCTCTACTGGCATTCGGCCTGCTCGTGCTGCCGGGCGCACCGGTTCGTGCCGCGGAACCCGCCACCACGCTGGAACGGGTAAGGGCGAACAAGGATCTGCGCTGCGCCGTATACCCGGACGACGTCGGCCGCAGCGCCATCAACGCGGCCGGCGTTTGGGAAGGCTTCTATGTTGAATTCTGCCGGGCCGTCGCCGCAGCCGTGCTCGGCAATCCCGACTTCGTGCAGTATGTCGAGGTCGGGTCGACCACGCGCTTTACCTCGCTGGTCGACAGCAAGGCCGACGTGGTCATGTACAGCTCGACCTGGACGCTTGGACGCGAGGCCGACTACAAGATTCTGTTCCCGGCGATCTATCTGTTCGACGGCCAGGGCTTCATGGTCCGGGCCCAGTCCGGCATCCGCACGCTCGACGATCTCAAGGGCAAGACCATCTGCGTCACGGCCAATACCTCGACCGAGCGCAATCTGGAAAACATCATCCGGCGCCGACAGCTTGACGCCAAGGTGATCGAGGCGAACGGCGACAGCTTCTTCCGCGGCGGTTGCGACGCCTACACCGCCGATCGCATGAATCTCGCGACCAACCGGGCGAACCGGGCCGACGATCCGGCGCAATATGTCATCCTGCCCGACGTGGTCTCGCGCGAGCCGATCGGCCCCATGGTGCGCGACGACGATCTGCAATGGGCGCGCATCGTGCGCTCGGTCGTCGATGCGCTGATCCTGGCCGAGGACAAGGGCATCACGCGCGACAATATCGATTCGACCCCGAACGGCGACCAGGGTGGCGAGGTCGACAATCTGTTGGGCCGCACTGGCAAGATCGGTGAGGGGCTCGGGCTCGACCGGGACTGGGCCCATCGCGCGATCAAGGCGGTCGGCAATTATGGTGAGATCTACGACCGCTATTTCGGGCCGGGCACGCCGATCGGGGTCGAGCGCGGCCTGAACCGCCTTTGGTCGGCCGGCGGGCTGCTCTATGCCCCGCCGTTCCAGTAACTCCATGCCGGGCGAAACGCTGACCGCCGACATGGCCGCCCGCGGGCGCCGGCGGCGCGGTGTCGGCTTCCGGCTGATCGTGGCGTTGTTGGCCGTGTTCGGCGTCTATCTGGTCTCGACCGGGATCGTCGTCTATGCGCTCTTGGAGCAGTACTGGGGCTTCGAGGATCTGTCGGGCAAGAATTTCGGCCGGGCAATGACGGCGGCCGAGCTCACGCGCGATGCCGAGGTCATGGCCACCGAGGCGTTCGAGGAGATGCTCGGCGTCAATCGCAGCTATTCCGAGGACACGCCGGCCAATTCCGATCTGGTCGAGATCTTCCAGGCGGCGCGGGCGGCGCTCGACGGCGCCGACGAACCTGCGCTCGCCGCCGCCGACAAGTGGCAGAAGCCCTATCTCGACAGCCTGACGCGGCTGCGCCAGCTTCTGGTGGTGGAGCGGCAGTACAAGACCGACCGGCTCGCCCAGCTGGCGGAACTGGCGCGCCTCAGCGATGCCGTCGGCGCGATCCAGGCGGCGGCACGGCCGGGCGACGACGAGATCGACGCGTTCAGCGCCGCGGGCTGGGCAGCACTCGGCAGTGCGTCCTCTGCCTTCGATTCCGAGCAGCCGGGCCAGATCGCGGCATTGCGCGCCGCGGCCGACGCCCAGATACAGAAGATCCGCCAGATCGCAGGCTCGGCTGGCACCATGGCGACGACCGCCGCCGACATCGACCGTGTCGTCCACCAGGTGTTCGAGACGCGCCTACCGTCGCTGCAGGCACAGCGGGCGGCGCTGGCCGCGGCGCGCCAGACCCGGGTGCTGGCCCAGAAATTGACCAGCGGCACGGTCAACTATTATCTGGACCTCAAACGGTCCGCCCAGGAAGCGACGCGCCGGCACGAGGAAATCGCGCGCGCCACCATCATCGCCGTGATCCTGTTGCTGGCGATCGCGGTCGTCATCACCGTGCTGGTGGTAAGCTATATCGGCCGCTCGATCGTCCGCCGCCTCAACGAGCTCAACGGCGCCATGAGCGCCCGGGTCGACGGCACGCCCGTTGCGATCCCGACCGGCGGGGCGGACGAGATCGCCGACATGGGCCATGCGTTCGAGGTGTTCGTCACGGCCCGTGACCAGGCGGAACGCGCGCTCGACGCCGCGCGCGAAGAGGCGGAGCAGGCGAACCGGGCCAAGGGCGAGTTCCTGGCCAACATGAGCCACGAGATCCGCACACCGCTCAACGGCATCATCGGCTTCGCGACCCTCGTGCAGCCGACGCAGCTCAATCGCATCCAGACCGATTACATCGACAAGATCCTGCGCTCCGCCGAGCATCTGTTGCGCGTGATCGACGACATCCTCGATTTCTCCAAGATCGAGGCCGGGCAATTCGCGCTCGACCGGAGCCCGTTCGACCTGCGCGAGGTGATGGAGACCGTCACCGACATTCTGGGCGCCGGCGCGCGGACCAAGGGCATCGAGTTCGAGATCGTGATGCCGGACCAGATGCCGCGCGCGCTGCTGGGCGACCGGCTGCGGCTCGTGCAGATCCTGGTCAATCTCGCCGGCAACGCGATCAAATTCACCGAGACGGGCGGTGTGGTACTCACGGTCGCCATTGCCGGGGATTCCAGCACCAGCGTGACCCTGTGCTTCTCCGTGCGCGATACCGGCATCGGCATGACCGAGGAGCAGTTGAAGGGCCTGTTCGGCAAATTCCACCAGGCCGATGCCTCGATCACGCGCCGGTTCGGCGGCACCGGACTCGGCCTTGCGATCAGCAAGCATCTGGTCGGGCTGATGGGCGGCGAGATCGGGGTGGTGAGTACGCCCGGCGGGGGCAGCACCTTCAGCTTCCAGCTGGAATTCGGCTGCGATATCGAACGGCTGCCGTGCGACTTCCTCGTGCCGGACGACATCGGTCACCCGCATATCCTGCTCGCCGACCCCGATCCGCTGTCGCGCGCCAGCATCCATGACCGGCTGCTGAAGCTCGCGTTCCAATGCACCCTTGCGACGACCGGCCGGCAGGCGATCGAGGAATGGTCGCGCGCCGTGCCGCCGTTCGATCTGGCCATCCTCGACGAAAGCCTGGTCGACCCCGGCTGGGTCGAAGCTGCCGAGGAAATCACGCGGGCCGCGGCGCCGCGCCGGCCGCCGATCATCGGGCTGGTCGCCCATGCCGCAACCGTGGCACCCATCTTCGCCGCCACGATCGAGAAGCCGGTGCGGACCGACGCGCTGTTCGACGGCATCGTCAAGCTGTTGAACGGACAGTCTGCTCCCGCGCCCGAGCGGCCGCCGGCACCGACCGACGAATGGCACGAGCTGCGCGGCCGGCGCGTGCTGCTGGTCGACGACCAGCCGTTCAACCGCGAAATTGCGACGGTGTTTCTGAAGCAGCAGGGCGTCGTGGTCGAGGTGGCCGCCGGCGGACGCGAGGCGGTCGACCGGGTACTGGGCGCCGAGCCCGGCCATTACGATGCCGTGCTGATGGACGTCCAGATGCCGGAGATGGACGGGTTCCAGGCGACCCGGCTCATCCGCGCCACCTATCGCGCTGAGCAGCTGCCGATCATCGCGATGACCGCCCACACCATGGACGAGCAGCGCGTCGCCTGCCTCGAAGCCGGCATGGACGATCATATCGCCAAGCCGATCAACGTGACGCGGCTGTGGTCGACCGTGCGGCAATGGCTGCGGCCGCGCGGCACGGCCGCGGTCCCGGCACCCATCGTCGAGGACAGCGCACCCACCGCCGCCGATGCGCTGCCGGACCGAATGCCCGGCTTCGATCTGGCCGCCGGCATCGCCCATGTCGGCGGCGATCCGATCCTGTTTCGCCGGATGCTGGGCGATTTCCCGAAATGGGCGCTCGCGGCCGAGGCGCAGCTGAAGCAGGCGCTCGGCCGAGGCCTCGCCTCCAGCCAGGATCTGAAGGATGCGGAATTGGCCGCCCACAGCCTGGTCGGCATGGCGACTTCGGTTTCCGCCACCGTCGTCGCCGACGCGGCACGGAACTTGGAGCACAGTCTGGCGCGCGGCGAGACCGCGGGGGTCGATCGGTTGTTCCGCCAGGTCCAGAGCAGCCTGCAGGAGGCCTGCGACCGCATCGCCGACCTCGGCGCTACAGTCGAGGTTGAGCCTGCAGCAGTGCGTCCGGAAGCGCCGGGCGATTTCCCCTGGCCCGACCGGCGGGCCGCCCTGGGCCAGATCGCCCTGCTGCTCGAGCGGCAGGATTTCGAAGCGGAGACGAGCTTCCAGGCCTTCATGCGCTTCGAGAGCGGCGGGGATGAACGCACGCTCGCAACGATCGCCCAGGCGATCGACGGGCTCGACTATCGCCATGCGGCCGTTCTGGTGCGCGGCATGCTCGCCGTCTCCGACGAGACGCTCCATGGCTGAATTGCAGACCATCCTGATCGTCGACGACGAGCCGTTCAGCCTCAAGATGCTGCGCCAGGCGTTCCGCGACCGCTATCGCGTGCTGTTCGCGACCAACGGCGAGGATGCGCTGCGCATCGCGTCGCTCGATCTGCCGGACCTCATCATCCTCGATGTGATGATGCCGGGCATGACCGGCTACGAAGTGCTGCGCCGCCTCAAAGAGGACGAGCGGCTCAACCTCACGCCCGTGGTGTTCCTGACCGGCAAGGACCAGCAGGCCGACGAGAAGACCGGGCTCGAAATGGGTGCCGCCGACTATTGGGCGAAGCCGGTCAATTTCGACATCGCGCGCATCCGGGCGCGCAATCACCTGGAGCTGAAGCGGCATCGCGACACGCTGGCGCAGCTGGCGCTGACCGACGGGCTGAGCGGCATTCCGAACCGGCGCGGTTTCGACGAAACGCTCGATCGCGAATGGCGCCGCGGCGGCCATTCCGGCATGGCGCTGTCGCTGCTGCTGATCGATATCGACCATTTCAAATGCTACAACGACAATTATGGCCATCCGGCCGGCGATGCCTGCCTGCGCAAGGTCGCGGGCTTGATCCGGGGCAAACTCGGCCGCACCGCCGACTATGTCGCGCGCTACGGCGGCGAGGAGTTCGCCTGCATCATGCCCGATACGGGGCGGAGCGGCGCGCTGGTCCTGGCGGAACGCGTGCGCGTCGCGGTTGCCGAGGCCGGGATCGCGCACGAGTTCGCGCCGGCCACCGGCCGTCTGACCATCAGCATCGGGCTCGCCACGGCCGTGCCGGATCACCGGCGCCCTGCGACCGATCTGATCGAGTTCGCGGATAAGGCGCTCTATGCCGCCAAGCGTGGCGGGCGAAATTGTGTCGTTGAAGCGCCGGAGATTTTCTCTTAGAAGTTGAGACAGAAGGGCGTCCGTGCCGGGGGGCATGGGGTGCCGGAGCAGGGGATCCGTATGTCCGAAGAACCTTGGGGCCCGGCCCCGATCCTGACCAGCCGACGGGCGGTGGTCAGAGGCATGGCGGTGCTGGCCGGTGTTTCCGCTCTGCCGGGCCCTGCCCTGGCGCTCGGCGCCGAACCCGCGCCGATCGACGCGTTCCTCAGGACCTCGTCCCTGCTGAGCGGCATCATGCTCGACAAGAGCTACAGCCAGATGGCGGAAACGATCTGGTCGATCCTGTCGGTCAAGGGCGGCGAGCAGCTGCGGCGCCTGACGGTGCTGGTGCCGGAAACGCCTGAGGCCCAACTCGACCTGATGCTGAAGCGGACCGGCCTCGCGGCCGCGGCCCAGGCGGTGCTGAGCGCCTGGTACAGCGGCGCGGTCACGATCGATCCGAAGCTGTTCGACCATCCGATCGTGCGCCACCTGTGCGGCGACCTGCATGGCGCCGTCGATCCCAGGGCGCCGCATGCGCCGGTCACCTGGGTCTTCGCCTATGACGAGGCGCTGACCTGGCGGGCGTGCAGCTTCACCAAGCCGTCGGCCGCCTGCGGCGGTGCCTTCGGCTATTGGCAGGATGCGCCGGTATGATCCGGCCGATGACCGACCTGCCGACCGATGTGGTGCCGCAGGAGGAGACCGTGGCCGACGTCGTCATCGTCGGCTCCGGCGTCGTCGGCAGCCTGATGGCCTGGACCCTGTCGCAGCGTGGCCTGAACGTCGTCGTGCTCGACGCCGGCGCGCGCGTCGATCGGGTGGAGGCGATCGACCGGTTCAAGCGCAACCCGACCAAGCTGCCGAATGCGCCCTATCAGATGATGCCCTGGGCGCCGGTGCCGGACGACGACGACCCTTGGTCCTACTACGTCCAGCCGGATCACACCTCGGACGATCCCAGGAAGCAGATCGGCTTCAAGGGCTTCTTCATGCGCCTGGTCGGCGGCACGTCCTGGCACTGGACCGGCCATGCCGAGCGCATGTACCCGAACGACTTCCGGACCCGGACCAAATACGGCCACGGCGAGGATTGGCCGATCAGCTACGAGACGCTGCAGCCCTATTATTATCGGGTCGAGCAGGCCTGGGGCGTCGCCGGCGACGCCGCCTGCATCGCGCCGCCACGCGAAACGCCCTATCCGATGCCGGTCGTGCCGCGCTCGTTCCTCGACATCGAGGTCGGCCGCGGGGCCATGCAGGCGCTCGGCCTCGACACCCAGCCCCTGCCCCATGCGCGCAATTCGGTGCCGCATGACGACCGGCCGCAATGCTGCGGCAATTCGAGCTGCCTGCCGATCTGTCCCATCGGCGCCAAATACGACGCCAGCGTCCATGTGACCAAGGCCGAGCAACTGGGCACCCGGGTGCTGTCGAACCGGGTTGCGGTGCAGGTCGCGCTCGACGCGGACCAGAAGATCGCCGCCGTCTATTACCGCAACTTCGACCAGGACCCGTCCGGACCGGTCGGCGTCGCGCGCGCCAAGATCTATGTGCTGGCGGCGCATGCGGTCGAGACGCCGCGGCTTATGCTGCTGTCCGGCGGCAAATTCGGCGTGCCGGCGGCGGGCCTGTCGAACAGTTCCGACCAGGTCGGGCGCAACCTCATGGGCTTCGGCAATGTCGACACCATGGGCTACACGCCGGAAAGCAGCCCGGTCTATCCCTATCGCGGACCCGTGAGCGCCACCGGCGGCATCGGCGCCTGGCGCGACGGCGAATTCCGAAAGGAGATGGCCTCGGTCGCGATGTTCTCGCTCAACGGCGGCTTCACGCCGGCGGTCGGACCGATCAACGAGGCCATGGCCGCGATCGGCGCCGGCCTGACCGGGGCGGCGCTGCGCGACAGGGTCAAGGGCCTGACCGCGCGCCAGGTCCATCTGCACAGCACGATCGAGGTGATGGCGAACCCGGATAACCGCATCACGCTCGCCAAGATCGCCAAGGATCCGCTCGGCCTGCCGCGGCCGGAGGTGAATTTCCGCCTGGACGACTACACGATCCGCGGCATCCGCTTCGCCTGGGAGACCCAGCTCAAGATCTTCAAGCAGATGGGCATCGTCACGCCCGGCGAGCCGCTGGTCGAGCCGACCGAGCAGAACTGGCAGCTGTTCCTGCACGGCAAGGCCAACCCGACCTGGTACGGCATCAGTTCCGGCGACGCGGTCATTGCCGGCACCGTGCGCATGGGCACGGACGCCAGGACGGCCGTGGTCGATCCGCTGTGCCGCAGCCACGACCATCGCAATCTGTTCGTCGTCGGCACGTGCAATTACCTGACGACCGGCAGCGCCTCGCCGTCGCTGACGGCGGCGGCCCTGGCGCTGCGCACCGCCGACCATATCGCCGACACCTTCCAGGAGCCGTGAGATGAGCGCAGCAACGGGTGTCAAGCGCCGCACGCTGTTGGCCGGTGCCGGTGCCTTGGGCGCGGCAGCACTCGTCGGTGCGCCGCTGGTGCGGCGCCATTCCGCCGCCGCCGCCGAAACCGCACCCGGTCCGGCCCTGGTCCAACCGCCGGAGGAGCGCGCGACGGACGGGCTGCTGCGCACTTCGGTCGACGCGCGCTACGGCACCTATGATCTGGGCGATAAGCGCGTCACTCTGCGCAGCTACGGCGGCGCCCCGGTCGGCCATAGCTTGCGGCTCAAGGCCGGCGAAACCCTGCGGCTGGCGCTGACCAACAGCCTGCCGTTCGATCCGCTGGCCTATCTCTGCACGGCGGTGCCGGTGCCGGGCGAGAACGCGCCGCGCGGCTTCAACGTCACCAACATGCATGTCCACGGCGTCCACGTGTCGCCGAACAGTCCGGCCGACAATATGTTCGTCATGGTCCGTCCGGGCGAGACGCAGCAATATGTCTACGACATCCCGGCCGACCATCCGCCCGGCACCTATTTCTACCACGCGCATTTCCACGGGTCGGTCGCGTTGCAGGTGGCGAGCGGCATGTCCGGCGCGCTCATCATCGAGGGCGCGGTCGACGAGATCCCTGAGATCAAGGCGGCCGCCGAGGTCGTGATGATGTTCCAGACCCAGCGCTTCAACGACGCCGGCCTGTGCGAGAATTACGACGTGCTCGCCGTGGGCGACCAGGTCTATGTCAACGGCCAGGTCCGGCCGGTCGTCACTCTGCGGCCGGGCCAGGTGCAGCGCTGGCGGATGGTCAATGCCGCGCATCAGGAGATCCTGCACCTGAGGTTGGACGGGCATGATTTCACCGTCCTGTGCCTCGACGGCAATCCGCTGCCGCACACGACGGCGATGCGGGATATCCCCATGGTGCCGGGCAACCGGGCCGACGTGCTGATCAAGGCTGGCCAGCCCGGGCTCTATGCCCTCTCGGGCGGCGATCCGGCCGGGATCCTGGCCTATCTCAAGGTCGAGGGCGCGCCGGACGACATGGCGCTCTACGACGGCGCGCTGCCGGTGCCGGCGCTGCTGAAGCCCGTCGCCGACAGCGAGGTGACTTTCGGCCGCCGCCTGGAGTTCGACCTGGCCGGCGCGCCGCCGGCGATCAAATGGTTCATCAACCAGAAGCCGTTCACCTGCGCCGATCCCTGGCAGATCCCGCTGGGTGCGGTCGAGGAGTGGGAGGTCTACAACCACACCGCCGACGCGCACCCGTTCCACATTCACATCAATCCATTCCAGATGCTGTCCGGCGGCAATGTGGCGCCCGGTACCTGGCTCGACACGGTCGAACTGCCGCCGTTCGGCCGCATCCGCTTCCGCACGCGCTTCGTCAGCTATACCGGCACCTTCGTCCTGCACTGCCACAACCTGATCCACGAGGACATGGGCATGATGCAGGCGATCCAGGTCGTGCCGCCGACGGCCAAGGCCTGAACTGAAGAACTCATTGAAATGCAGGGGTGAATTCGGCCCCAGGGGCAACAGCCCCTGAGACGTAACGCATAAAATGAGAATCGGTGTCGAGACTTTGTCCGCATTGGCGTCGCAATGACTGCCGGTGAGTTCAGATACACCAAACTGATGTCTTGGATGGGCCGATTGCGGCCTGGCAGCCTCGGAGCGACCGGTGCAAGTAACCGGACGTTCAGGCGTGCCGCGTCCAACGATCGTTCGCAGACCCGAGCGGTCTGATGCCGCGCCGGCACGCTCGCGCAGCGACAGCTTCACCGTCAAGCCTTGAGCGACGACCGGCAGCCTCCTCAGGCGCGGGGAGTCCGACCTGCGACAGATGAACGGCATGACGGGCCGATAGGGCCGTGTCATGCTCACTCTCGCACCAAACTTGGGAAAGCAGCCGCCGTTGCCTTTTCTCAGCCGGATGTTGAAACGATCGTTTGGACGCGGCCCGCGGGGCCGCGCCGTTCGTTCGTCCCGGCTCGGCGCGATGCTCGGTATGCTGGCGCTGCTGTTGCAGAGCGTGGTTCCACTCCTGCACCCGGCTGTCGCAGCTCCGGCCGGAGCGGACACCGAAAGCTACGCTCGCTACATCGCGGCGTTCGGCGACCATGGGCTGCTCTGTCTCCAGCAGGATGGCGGCCCCAATTCTGATGGTTCCCCGCAAAAGGCGCCGGGCCAAGAGCTGCCGCAATGCCCGATCTGTCAGGCATTACATGCGACCGCCGGCTTCGTACCGCCGGACGGAATCCTGCTCCCTGTTCCTGCGGGCGCGGCCCTTGCCCAGGTTGCGGCCTTTGTCGATATCCCCGTGCTGCAATGGACCGCGCTCGACGGACGTCCGCGCGGCCCGCCGGTCGTGGCTTAAAGCCAGACCCAGGCTCTGGCTTCCGGGGTCGGCCGCCGCCGTTGCGGCTGAACCCGAAATCCGTCCGGTCTGATCGACCGGCAATCTCCCATTCTGCCCGAAGGCCGACGCGCGATTGCGTGCTGATCGAGATCGGCCGCGCCTTGCGCATTCGATCGTCTGCCTTCCGAACCGACGAGCCGCCGCGCAGCTGCCGCGGAGGTTCCGCCCGTCCACGAGAGACCAGAAAGAAGCTTCATGCCCGATGCCCTGACCATCGAAACGGCCGATCATGTGATGCGCCATTGGACGGCGCCTGAGCCGGGGCCGATCCGGATCGGCTCGCCCGAGCATCTGCAACTGTTCGGCCGGATGCTGCTCGAGACCCACAATCCCTATAAGCCCGCCGTCATGGTCTGGCCAGAGCTCGACGCGGCCGCACTCGCCCGGATCACCTCGCTGCCGATCTGGGATATCGCGGTGCAGACCGAAGGCCGCGCCTCGATCCGAGTCAAGACCTTCGCGGCGCAGGCAAACGATCCGTTGTTGCGCGAAGCACTCGAGATGAACGGCGGTGAAGAGGCGCGGCACAAGGTCGTGCTCAGCCATCTCGTCGCCTTCTACGGCATCAAGCTGGCGCCCGAACCGGACTATCCGCCGCCCAAGAATTCCGAATGGGCCTGGCTCGTCACCGGCTATAGCGAATGCATCGACAGCTTCTTCGCCTTCGGCCTGTTCGCCTTGGCCAAGCAATCCGGGTTTTTCCCGGCCGAGCTGGTCGAGACGTTCGAACCGGTGATCCAGGAGGAAGCACGTCACATCCTGTTTTTCGCCAACTGGGTCGCCTGGCATCGCCGGAATCTCAGCTGGTGGCGTCGGATCGCCTTTGAGGCGCGCGTGCTCGGCGTCTGGGCCTTCCTGATCTGGGAGCGGATCGGCATCGCCCGCGGCATCGATGCCGACGGCGAGGTCCAGGACGCCAATTTCGCCATGACCGGCGGCAGCGCCGTCACCGGCGCCGAGCTCAGCCCGCGCCTGCTGATCGAGCTTTGCCTCGGCGAGAACGAGCGCCGCATGGCGGGCTATGACCGGCGGTTGCTGCGACCGACCACCGTGCCGTTCCTGGCCCGCATCGCGCGCCGGCTGCTGGGACGCCCCAAGGCACCCCCGACCAACGCCGGAGAAACGCGATGAAAATCGGTTCCGACGCGCACAAGACGATGTTCTGCCGGCAGTTCATCGACAGCTATACCGAGTTCGATCCGGCATTGCTGCCCTGGCCGGATCTGGAACCGGACGCGCTCGACCGGCTGCGGTCGGTGCCGTTCTGGCGTGAGGTCCGCCATACCGAACGGCGAGCCGGCGCCATCGTCGCCGCCTTCACCGAGACCATCACCGACCCGCTGGTGCGAGAGGCCGTGGCGCTCCAAGGGTTGGAGGAAGCGCGCCACGCCAAGCTGCTGGCCGTCATGATCGATCGCTATGGCATCGAAGCGCCGGAGCAGCCGCTGGAACCGCTGACGCCCGACCTGGAGACGGGCTTCATCGATTTCGGGTTCGGCGAATGCCTGGACAGCTTCCTTGGATTCGGCGCGTTCAAGTTCGCCCGCCAGTCGAACTTCCTGCCCGAGGCGATGTTCGACATCTTCGACGTGCTGATGTTCGAAGAGACCCGGCACATCGTCTTTTTCATCAACTGGATGGCCTGGCGCGAGACGCAGCGCGGGCGCGGTCTGTCGCTGCTGCGCAACGCCAACTCGTTGCGCTTCTACGGGCGCGCGATCGGCCGTCTGATCGGCACCGTCCGCCGCGGTCAGGACCAGAACGACGGCCAGGATTTCTCGGCGACACAAGCCAGCATGTTCTTGGAGGGCTTCAGCTTCCGTGGCTTCGTCGAGGAATGCTACCGGGAGAATGCCCGGCGCATGGGTGCGTTCGATCCCGGCCTGCTGCAGCCGCGTTTCATGCCGCGCCTCGCCGACACGGCGCTCTCGGGTCTGCGCCTGTGGAACCGGCTGCGCCCGGGCCTGCTGACGAAGCCGGTGCCGCCGGGGGCCGGCGCATGAAGCGCACGACGGTCGTCACCTTCATCGCCGGGCTCGCGGTCATCACCATTCTGGTGGTGTCGCGTGGTGCCGGCGCCATCTGGAACGCGCTCGCCTCGATCGGCTGGGGCGGGTTCGCCGCCGTGTGCGTCACGCAACTGGCGCTGATCGGGCTGATGGGCCTGTCCTGGCGGATCATCGTCGCGGCCCCCAAGCGCTTGCCGCTCGGCACCTTCTTCTGGGCACGCCTGATCCGGGATTCCGGGGCCGAGATCCTGCCGCTGTCGCAGCTCGGCGGCTTCGTCATGGGCGCACGGGCGGCGACCCTGGCCGGCCTCACCAGTACCCTGTCGGCGGCGTCGACCGTGGTCGACGTCACGCTGGAGCTATTCGCGCAGTTGATATTCACCGCGATCGGGCTGGGCCTCCTGCTGCTGGTCCACCCGGAAAGCGCGCTCGCCTGGCCGGTCGCCGGCGGGCTCGCGGTCATGTCGCTTGCCGCCGCCGCCTTCGTGATGGCCCAGCGGCGCGGGCTGTCGATCGTCGATCGGATCGCCGGGCATATCCTGGGTGACTGGGCGCGGACCGGATTGAAGATCGCCGATATCCAGGCGGCGATTTCGGCCATCTACGAGCGACCGGGCCGGCTCTGGCTCAGCACGGGCAGTCACCTCGCGTCCTGGATCGGCAGCGGCCTGCAGGCCTGGTTTGCCCTCAGGCTCATGGGCGTTTCGATCGATGTCGCCGACGTGCTGGCGATCGAGAGCCTGCTTTATGCCATCCGCAGCGTCGCCTTTGCGGTGCCCAACGCGGTCGGGGTGCAGGAAGGCGCGTATCTCGTGCTCGGCGGCCTGTTCGGCCTGGGGCCGGACACCGTGCTGGCCCTGTCGTTGTTGAAGCGCGCACGCGATCTGACGCTGGGCCTGCCGGCGCTGCTGGTCTGGCAGGGGATCGAAGCGCGGCGCGCGCTGCTCGTGCCGGTCGAAGACGATACGCCGGAGACGGTTGAACCGGCGCTGGGCGGCGGCCCTTTGACGGGGACCAGATGATGACCCCGGCCGGAGCTCTGCGAACTTGGGTGCTGAGCGGCTTGGCCCCCATAGGCATCGTCATTGTCCTGATCATCGGGGTGCAGGTCGCGCGAACCGGATCCTCTGGCCTAAGGCAATCGGCACCGGCACCGAATGCGGTCGTCCCATTGGGATTGCAGCATCTGCTTCTGGCGTTTGGTGGCCGGGTCCACGCCGAAGGCTCGACAGTCACGCTGACCATGGATGACGGCATGTATCTGGGGCCCGCGCGCCTGGGCGTCGACCCAGCGGACCCGACGGTCTTGATCGCAACCATGCCGGCACGGCTGGGTGCGGGGACCTACCGGGTCGATTGGCACGCGGTATTCGGAGACGCTCATGCGGCCAATGGCGGTTATAGTTTTACGGTCAAATCCCCGTCCGACCCCTCCAAAGCGGGCCAGGACCGAACCGGGCGTCGAGCGGCGCTTGAACCATCGCCCGAACGATGCGGGGTTTCTGCGTGCTCGGCCGCAGGAGCCGCAGCCTGGGGCAGATCCGGAAGGTCGCACTAATCGTTCACGGCGCATGGATCCGGCCCAGCGGCCGTAGTCACGAGCGACCAGAGGCCGTTTTGCCGCCGATCGAAACCGTCGCGTCCCCCAACGCCGGCGATCGCCCCTCGACGAGGTGCCGTCCCCGCCTGGTCGAGGCCGTAGGCGGCGACCGCACCGGTTGCATGGGCCCCGATCTGATCACAGCCGACGCCGATCGACATCCGCTGCATCCGAGCCCCCGGTGCGGCAGCCCGCATTGGCCCGGAGCACAGCAACGGGATCGCCAGCGCCAGCAGGGCCGCGCCGACCGCCAATATAATTCGCCGATTGCGAACCATTGCCGTCCCTTCCCAACCCCCAGCATCGGCGGAACTATCGGGGCAGGCAATTTTCGGCCCCACCGGCTTAAAACTCCTTGCTGATGCCCATGAAGATCGTCCGTCGCGGGCCGTACTGATTGGCGAACTCGCCGATACCGGTCTGACTGCGCAACAGATAGGTCTCATCGAGCGCATTGATCAGGTTGAGGCTCACCGTCAGCGCGCCGCCTTGAACCTGGTCGAACCGGTGCGAAACGCCGAGATTCAGCTGCTCATAGGAGGGCACGGTGCCCTCGTTGATATTGTCGCCCGGGGATTGGGAGCGCAGGCCGGTGCCGGCCACGATATCGGCGCTGTATTTCGTGCCGTCCTGGGCATAGGCGACACCGGCGGAGGCCGTCATACGCTGGCTGTGATCGGTGTTGATGAGGTGCGTCGCGGCATAGGCGAGGTCGTCGGGCGAAAAGCTGAACTGGGCCGAATCGATGCCCTCCGCCTTCTGCTGCGCGATCGCCAGGTTGCCGTAGTAGGTGAAATTGCCAAGCTGATAGGACGTCGTCAGTTCCACTCCTTTGTTGTAGCCGACATGGTAGTTGAACGGCGTCAGGATGACCGGCGAGCCGAACTGGCCCTCATCAAGCAGGTTGCGCGAATATTTGTAATAGACGTCGATCCCCACCTTCAAATTCGGCAGCACGTCCTGGATCACGCCGGCATCCAGATATTGCGCGCGCTCGTTCTTGATCGGCGAATTCTGGGTCACCGCCGGGGCGGCGCTGGTATTGGCAAACAGGCTGACGGCGCCGGTCGAGACCAGCTCGAGCGGCGGCGGGGTGAAGTAGCTGGCGTAGCCGGCATGCACGACGGTCGAGGGCGTCGCCTGCCAGACCGTGTTGAGCCGAGGGCTGATTTGATTGCCTTGGGTATAGCCGTTGACGACGTCGAACCGGCCGCCGTAGTTGACGGTGACATCCTGCAGCAGCTTCCACTCGTCCTGGAGGTAGAGGCTGTAGGTCCAGCCGGTCTTCTCGGAATCGTTGACGATATTCGTGGTGTTCGTCGCGAAGATCGGGTTGCCCGAGGCATCCGTCCCGGTCTGGGCCAGCACGTTCGAATTGGTATCGGCCGCGACATGCTCTCCGGTCCAGAGCAGACCGGCCCGCACGGTATGAGCGGCGCCGAGCTGATAGCTGGCGTCGGCCTGCAAGCCCGAGGCGAAGCTGCTGCGGAACGCATCCTGGGCGATGCCGGTGAAGGCGATATCGCCGAGCGCATCCGGATGGTAATGCAGCGTGCTGTATTTGGTGAAAACGGAAATCTGATAGTTCAGATCATCCGCGGAGTGGAGGTAGGACACGGCGCCGAACTGGCTGGTCTCGGTCTGATGCTCGGTCAGATCTGCGGAGTTGATTGCCGAAACCGGCGTGCCGTTGATGGCGCTGATGCCGGTCAGCGGGGTCTGGCCCGGATTGTTCGGGATCTGGAACTGGCTGTTGAAGCTCCCGACCATGACGCTGATCTTGCTCGACGCGTTCAGAATCTTGTCGAGATAGGCGAAGCCGTGGCTCTGCAGATTGTCGTCGTGGATCTGGTTGTAGGCCGGGGTTACGGCATCGACGCCATGGTTGCTCTGCAGATAGTCGCCCGAGACGAAATAGCTATAGCCATCGGTCGAGCCGGCATATTCCACGCTCGGATTGATGGTCCCATAGCTGCCGCCGTAAATGCCGATTGTCCCGCCGGGTTCGGACTGGTCGGTCCTGCTGTCGATATCGATGATCCCCGCGGTACGCAGCCCGTATTCGGCCGGCAGGGCACCGGTCACGAGATCCATCTTGCCGACGAACCTCGGGCTGATGCTTTCGCCGAAGAAGCTGACGCCGTCGGGCAGGATCACGCCGTTGATGCGGTATTGCACGTTCAGATGCTCGTTGCGGACGTGCAGCCCGCCATTGGCCAGATTGTCCTGATCGACGCCCGGCGCCTGCAGCGTGATCTGGTCGATCGGGTTGTTCTCGCCGCCGGGTATGTTCTCGATGGCTTGCGGGGTGAAGCTGTAGGTCGAGGCACCGATGCTGGGTGCGATGCTGTCGCGCGCCTGATTGAGGCGCTTGCCGACAACGGTGATCTCCTCGGCGGGCGGTTGTGTCGCGGTAGAGGTACTGCCGTCGACAGCGGGCGTTGCCGAGGTGTCGGCGCCAGGGGGACTTTGGTTCACATCGGCGGCGATCGCCGGTGACCCGAGCACGGCGGCCAATAGAACCGAGCTGGAAAAAGAAGACAGACGCTTACGATCCATCGGGCGTTCCTTGTGGGTAATGTCGGGATCATCCGCCGCTGAGGCCGACGGGATGATTTGCTTGACGTGCGTTAGCCCGCGTCGCGGCGGAGCCGACAATCGGTCGGGTCCGGTTGGCGGAGCGATCGTTCAATGGGGCGGATCCGCGCCCCCGCTCAGGCACCGGCCACAGGTTCCCTCCAATTCGACCACGGCGCGATCGACGTGGAAGCCCAGCGCTGCGACGTCGCCGGCGATCAATCGGTCGAGCGCACGGTTGTCGACCTCTGTGGCGTCGCCGCATCGCCCGCAGACGAGGAAGGCTCCGGTGTGAGGATCTTCTGGATGGACGCGAGGGACGAACGCGCTTCGGCTCTCGATCCGGGCGATGAGCCCCTGGTCCAGCAGAAAGCGCAGGGCCCGATAGACCGTTGGCGGCGCGAGCCGCCGCCCCAGGGCAACCTCCAGAAGAGGCTTCAGTTGATAAGCGCCCAGCGGACGCCCCGCCTGCAGCAGCACGTCCAGCAGTCGCCGCCGCATGGTCGTCAGTCGCACGCCGCGCCGGCGGCATAGCGAGACGGCCGCAGCCAGCTTGGCGGCGGTCGGACCTATCGCCTGGGGGGATTCCGTGACGTGCATCGAGGCGACCATGGGTGTCTTGCAGCCGAAGCAGCAGAGAAAAAGAAATAGTATAACATTACATTTTCTGCAACAAGTTGGGATCGGAACGACCGTCCGGGCTCGAAAGCCGGTTCGACGACGCCCCTGACGCTTCGATCTCCGAAACGCCTCCGACGGACGGGATCATGCCGCAGCAGATTTCATTTGGCAATGTTATAACATTGCATTTATGATCGACCAACCGTTGCACGGAGATCCGAATGAAGAAACCAATCTTGCTCGCCGCCCTGGCTGCCTGCCTGCTGCAGCCGGCGCTCGGTCGAGCCGCCCCTGCGATCAATATCGTGGCGGCGGAAAACTTCTACGGCGACGTCGCCCAGCAGATCGGCGGGACGGCGGTCAAGGTCAGCAGCATCCTCAGCAACCCCGACGAAGACCCGCATCTGTTCGAGGCCAGCCCCTCGGTTGCGCGGAACATCTCGGCAGCCAAGTTCGTGGTCTATAGCGGCATCGACTACGATCCCTGGATGGAGAAACTACTGGCTGCCGCCCGCAGCGGCGATCGCAAGACGATCGTGGTCGCCGACCTGATCGGTAAGAAGTCCGGCGACAATCCGCACATCTGGTACGATCCCGCGACCATGCTCGCCTTTGCACAGACGCTGACCGACGACCTCGTCGCGATCGACGGCGCCCATCAGGCCGATTATCAGGCGCGGCTGGCGCGTTTCCAGGAATCGATCCAACCGATCCAGGCGAAGATCGCGGCGCTGCGCGCACGGCTCAACGGCACGCCGGCGACGGCGACAGAACCCGTGTTCGGCTATATGTTCGACGCTCTCGGCATGAATGTCCGGAACATGTCATTCCAGATGTCGGTGATGAACAACACGGAGCCCAGCGCTTCGGACGTCGCCGCATTCGAAAGCGACCTCAAGACCCACAAGGTCCGGCTGCTGGTCTATAACAGCCAGGCATCCGACCCCATCGCCCAAAGGATGGAAAAGATCGCCAAAGCCTCCCATGTCGCCATAGTCGGCGCGACCGAGACCGAGCCCGCCGGCAAGAAGTACCAGGAGTGGATGTTGAGCGAACTCGACGCCGTCGACCGGGCTCTACCGCACGAGTGAGCGCCTTTAGCTTCCAAAACGTCCGACTGGTCCTGGGCCAACGGGTCATTCTCGACGATGTCAGCCTGGACATTCGTTCGTCCGAGTTCGTCGGCGTCCTGGGGCCGAACGGCGCCGGGAAGACCAGCTTGATGCGCGCCGTGCTCGGCCTGATCCAGCCCCGCACCGGCAGCATCCAGGTGTTGGGTCAGCCGGTCTCGCGCGGAAATCCAGCGGTCGGCTATATGCCGCAGGTCCGCGCGGCGCTGGGTAGCCTGCGGCTGAGCGGCTGGGATTTCGTCGCCGGCGTCGTTTCCGGTCATCGCCTCGGGCTGCCGATCCTCACGAAGGCGGGGCGCAGTGACGTCGACCGCGCGCTCGATCTGGTCGGCGCGCGAGACTTGGCGCGCCGACCGCTGGCCGACCTGTCCGGCGGCGAGCGCCAGCGCTTGCTGCTGGCTCAATCGCTCGTCGGTCGTCCCCGATTGCTGTTGCTCGACGAGCCCTTGATCAGTCTAGACCCGCGCCATCAGCAGACGGTGGTCGAGCTTGCGAAGGCGCTGCAGGTCGAGCTCGGCATCACGGTTCTGTTCAGCGCGCACGAACTCAATCCCCTGCTGGGCTCGCTGGACCGGGTGCTCTATCTGGGTGCCGGGCAGGCAGCACTCGGAACCGTCGATGAAGTCATTACCGGACCGGTGCTGTCGCGCCTTTACGGCTCGGAGATGGAGGTGATCCGTCTCAACGACCGCATCTTCGTCATGTCGGGAAGCGCCGAAGTTCCAAACTGCCATCATGCGGGCGCCTAACGCTCGCCCCCGACGCTGAAAGTACATGCCGGCAATGTTCGACTATGACTTCATGCAAAACGCGTTTGCCGCTGCGACGATCGTCGCGATCCTGGCCGGATCGGTCGGCTATTTTCTGGTACTGCGCGGCCAGGCCTTCGCCGGCCACGCGCTCTCGCATGTCGGTTTCACGGGCGCCACGGGCGCGGTCCTGATCGGTGTCGCACCGCTGTGGGGTTTGGTCGGCATGACGCTGGCCGCCGGCCTGATCATGGGCTTCCTGGGCGAGCGTCTCGCGGCGCGCGACGTCGGCATCGGTCTCGTTTTGTCGCTTTCGCTCGGCTTCGGCCTGTTGTTCCTGCATTTCTTCACGGCCTATGCGACCCAGGCCACGGCCCTGCTGTTCGGCAATGTGCTTGCGGTCGATCTTGAAACGGTATGGACGCTGCTCGTTCTCGGCACGCTCTGTCTTCTCGCGCTCGCCGTGATTTCCCGGCCGCTGTTGTTCGTCAGCCTCCAGCCCGAGCTGGCCGAGGCGAAGGGTCTGTCGCTGCGCTTCTATTCCATGGCGTTTCTGGCGATCGTGGCGTTGGCGACCGCCGAATGCGCGCAAATCGTCGGCGTCTTGCTGGTCTTCACCCTGATGGTCTGCCCGGCCGCCGCGGCACAGCAAGTCACGACCAGCGTGCTGAAGGGGATCGCCCTGTCGGCCGCATTCGCGCTGTTCGACGCCTGGATCGGCCTGACGCTCGCCTTCTATACCGACTGGCCGACCAGTTTCTGGATCTCGGCTTTGAGCGCCGCGATCTATCTGCTCGCCGTCATCTATCGCCGGGTGTCGAGGTTTCGGTAGGAATGTCTGCTCGTCCGGTTGACCAGACGGCCCCATCAAGCCGGGCGTGGACCAAACCGAGCATCGAGCAACGCTTGCACCATCGCCCGGACGATAAGCGACTTCTGCATGTCCGGCCGCAGGAGCAGCAGGCTCTTGAACGGCACCTCGGGCTCGAACGGCCGCAGGACCAGGCCGCGCTCGACGAAGCCGTCGGCCGCGAGTGGGTTGGCCAATCCGACACCGACGCCCTCCAGCGCCAGTGCACAGATCGTGCTGGACGACGGGGTCTCGATCACCACTTTCGGTCGCGAGCCGGCAGCCTCGAAGACGAGGTTCATGCGACGCCGGGCGGAATCCTCCGGTGCCAACGCGATGAAGGGTTCCTCATGCAGCTCCTGCGGCGTGATCGTCTCTTGCAGTGCCAGCCGATGTCCTGCCGGGATCGCGCAGACAGCTCGGACGCTGGCGAACGCCTGATGGTCGACGCCGGAGAGATCGACCTCGTCGGCGGCAAGGCCGATATCGAACTGGCCGCCGGCGACCAGGTTGCGCACGGCCGATGAGGACAGCACCTGCAGTGTGATCGCGATCTCCGGATGGGTCGCGCGGAAGGTTTTGATGGCGCGCGGGACCAGGGTCGAGCCGAGCGCCGACAGGCTGGCGATCTTGATGGCACCGGAGCCGAAATCCCGGATCCGTGCCGCGGCACTGCGCAACGTATCGAGCCCGCTGAAGCTGTTGCTGACGTCGCGATAGAACAGTTGCCCCTCGGCGGTCGGCACGAGCCGCCCCTTGATCCGGTTGAACAGCGCGAAGCCCAATGCCCGCTCCAACTCGCCGACCGAGCGGCTGACGGCCGGCTGCGTAATCTGCAGCACGTCGGCCGCGCGCGAGGCGGAGCCGGTCATCATCACGGCACGGAAGGTCTCGACTTGTCGGAAGTTCATCGCCGCAGTCCATAAGATTGAAGCATAGACTCCTACACTCTGGTCATTTGTTTTTCTAGGTTCGCGCCGTCAGACTCCTTGGTGACAGAGGAGCTTCCATGCGCGATCTATCCCGCTGCGTTCATCATCCCGCCGTTTCGCACGAGGGCTTTGCCAGCTTTGCCGTGCCGACCTATCGCGCCTCGACCATCGTGTTTCCGGACGCGGAATCCTACACGCGGCGCAGAGAACGCGGGCCCGACGGTTATACCTACGGCCTGCACGGCACGCCGACCTCAAGGACGCTCGAAGCGCAATTGACGGCACTCGAAGGCGGCGTCCGCACGGCGCTGGTTCCCTCCGGCCAGGCCGCCATCACCGTCGTCATGCTGGCGGCGCTGGCACCCGGCGACCGGGTGTTGATCCCCGACAATGCCTATCCGCCGGTCCGGGGCTTCTGCGAGAACTTCCTGCAGCCGCGCGGCATCGACCACGGCGTCTACGACCCGTTGATCGGCAAGGCGATCGATCTGATCGATGAGCGCACCAAACTGGTCTGGGTCGAATCGCCGGGCTCGACCACCATGGAGATCCAGGACGTGGCGGCCATCGCCGCGGCGGCGCACGCCGGCGGTGCGCTGGTCGGCTGCGACAATACCTGGGCGACGCCGCTGCTGTTCAAGCCGCTGGCCCATGGCGCCGATTTCTCGGTCGAGGCGATCACCAAATACATCGGCGGCCATTCCGACCTGCTGATGGGATCGATCAGCATGGCCGACGTCGCCCTGCATCGGCGTGTGAAAGACATCATGCGGATGCTCGGCATCGGTGTCTCGCCGGACGATTGCGCGATGGTGCTCCGCGGGCTCGAAACCATGGGCGTACGGCTGGCCCATATGGGGACCGTTGCCGCCGAGTTCGCGAAGCGTCTTGTTGGATCGCCAGCAAGCCTGCGCGTACTGCATCCGGCTTTGCCGTCGTGCCCTGGCCATGACCTGTGGCAACGCGACTTCAGCGGCGCCAGCGGCGTGTTCAGCGTCGTGCTCAAGCCCGGCCTGGAATCGGCACTCGATCCGGCGCTCAGCGCCATGCGCCTGTTCGCCATCGGCGCGTCCTGGGGCGGGACCCGCAGTTTGATCGCGCCGATGTCGGTCACGGCTGAGCGAACGGTCACGCCTTGGACCGCGACCGGCACGGTTCTGCGCATCAGCGTCGGCCTTGAAGATCCGGTCGACCTGTGGGGCGACCTCGAAGCGCTGTTCGCCACCTTGGCACAGGCGCTCTCGGCTTAGGGCGCATAGGCCGGCTCGCCCCCAATATTGAACTGAGGAATCCTCGAATGACGACCAAGACAGCGCACGCGATCGGTTGGACGGCCTTGGCGATGAGTTTTGCCATCCTTGCAACACCGGTACAGGCGGGAACGATTGAAAACATCAAGGCCGGCGGCCTCTTGCGCTGCGGGGTCAACACCGGAACGACCGGCTTCGCCCAACCCGACGACAAGGGGGTCTATACCGGGTTCGAGGTCGATCAATGCCGCGCTGTCGCGGCAGCGCTAACCGGCAAGGCCGAGAACGTCAAATATGTGCCCCTCACGTCGGGGAACCGTTTCACGGCTCTGCAATCCGGCGAAGTCGATATGCTGGCACGCAGCGCCACCTGGTCATTGTCGCGAGAAAGCACGCTGGGCTTGGCTTTTCCGGTCGTGACCTTCTACGACGGCCAGGCATTCATGGTGCGCAAGACGCTGGGCGCCAAGAGCGTGCGCGACCTCAAGGGTTCGACCACCTGCCTGGTCACGGGCACCACGACCGAACTCAATCTCGCCGACTACAGCCGGTCCCACAAACTCGATATCAAGTCGGTCACGTCGGACAATCTCGATGTCGAGCGCGATGCGTTCTTGAGCGGTCGGTGCGACAGCTATACCTCCGATATGTCCGGCCTGGCGGCGTTCCGGGCGACGATCGCCAACCCGGATGATTTCCTGATCCTGCCCGAGATCATTTCGAAGGAACCGATCAGCGTCGCCGTCCGCCAGGACGACCCGGCCTTCATCCATGCCGTCCGCTGGACGCTCTTCGCGCTGATCGAGGCGGAGGAGCTGGGCATCACCGCCGCGACCGTCGATCAGCATATGAACGACGACAACCCCGAAACCAGGCGCCTGCTGGGTGTGACACCAGGCCTTGGGAGCTCAATGGGCCTCAGCGACAGCTGGGCGGCGGACACGATCCGCCAAGTCGGCAATTACGGCGAGATCTTCGAGCGCAATATCGGCGCTAAGACGCCCCTGAAGCTGGAGCGGGGTCTGAACGAGCTCTGGACCAAGGGCGGATTGCTCTACGCGCCGCCATTTAGATGATCGGTCGAGCAAGCGACCGCTAAAACTCGAAAGCGACCGTCCCGAAGCAGCCCCGCGGCGGCAGATATTGCGGTTCGGCAATGCCGACGCCGGAACCGGCGCGCAACTCGGCGCGCTGATCGAACAGATTGGTCAGGTCGAGGCGCAGCTTGATCGCCTTCACGTCGGACCGGTCGACCGGGATGGTGTGCTCGATCCCGAGATTGAGCTGATAATGCGGATCGAGCGTGCCGAAATTGGCGAAGCCGTAGCGCAAGCCGCTACCGAACAGAAAATCCGAGAACAGCCGCGTGTTGCCGTCGTCGAAGCCGTAGGAGCTGTCGAACGAGATGGTATAGGGCTGGTCGTGGTCGAGCACGATCCAATGCCGATCGATATAGGCGAGCTCCGCGGCCGGAAATTCCGATTGCGCCGACGTGATGCCCACGGCGGTCGCCCGGACCCAGGAAACGTCCAGGCCGGTCTGCCACGCGCCGAGGCTATAGTTCAGCCCCGCTTCGGCACCGTAGGTATGGCCGTGGCTATAGTTGAACGGCGTCAGGATGACCGCGTCGCCGAACTGGCCCAGATCGATGCCGCCGTTCGACGCCTTGTAGAAGCCGTCCAGCGTCAGGCTCAGCGCCGATGTCGGCTTCCAGAGCACGCCGGCGTCGAAATAATTCGCTCGTTCGGGATAGGGCGGATCTTGGGTATAGACCGTCGGCGCGTTGGTCGTGCCGGCGAACTTCGCGACATTCGCGGCCGAAATGAATTCGAGCCCGGGCGGCGTGAACGTGCGGGCGTAACCGAGGTGCAGCGTGGTCTCGTCACCAAGCTGATAGACGGCGTTGATCCGCGGGCTGAGCTGGCTCGCATCCGTGAAGCCCTGGCTGACATCGTAGCGCGCGCCGTAGTTGAGCGTGAGGCGAGGCGTCAGATGCCACTCGTCTTCGGCATAGAGGCCGAGGAGCAGGCCGCCCTGCCGGTCCGCATCGGCGATCGTGATAGGCACGTCGCTCAATTGCGCCCCGGACGCCGACGCGGCAAAGAGGCTGGTCTCATCATGGCGGTCATAGGCTTCGATGCTGACGATGCCGCCGAAGCGCAGCGTGTGCCGGTCGTTCAGCGTGTAGGTCGCATCGACCTGGGACCCGCCCGACTGCAGGATGTTGTTCGTCCGTCCGGCAACGCCCTGATACTCCAGGTCGCCCACCGCATCCGGCACGAAGCGGATGCCGTCATCGTGATAGAACAGCGAGGTCTGCACCGAGAGATCGCCGCGCGTGAGCTGATAGGCCAGCACGGCGAAATAATCCTGTTCGTTCTGGTTCTCGTTCAACTGAGACGATGGGATCGGCGCCGCGCCGGCCAGCGCAAAGCGGGGTGCGACGCCGGGCGTGTCGGGGATCTGGAAGTCGCCGTAGGAGGCGCCCCAGATCAGCGTCAGCTTGTCCTCGTCGTCGAACCGATAGCTCAAGCTGCCGAAGCCTTTGAGCTGATCCGTCCGGTCATGCAGCGCCGCGGTACTGGAGGTCGGATTCTCGATGCCCAGATCATTGTGCAGGTCGCTGACGCTGACGAAATAGTCGAGCTTGCCGGTACTGCCGCCGAAATCGGCATAGGGTCTGACGGTGCCGAAACTGCCGCCATAGACGCCGACTTCGCCGCCGTCGAGATCGGCCCCGTTCTTGGTCGTGATGTCGACCACGCCCGACAGGCGCAAGCCATATTGCGCGGGCAGCGCGCCGGTCAGCAGGGTGGCGCTTTGGATGAAGTGGGAATCGAACTGCTGGCCGAAACCTTCCAGCCCCTCCGGCAGGGTCACGCCGTCAATCCGGTAGCCGGTGTTGCCATGCTCGCCCCGGATATGGATCTCGCCATAGGAATCCTGCACGACGCCCGGCAGGCGCAGCAGGACCTGCTGGAACGCCGCCCCCTCACCGCCCGGCACGTTCGCGATCTGGGCCTGGTCGGCGGTATAGCTCGTGACACCCAGCGCCGGGTCGACCCGCGAGGTCACGAAATGCTGGACCCCCGTGACCGTGATCGTTTCCGGCTGGCCGTCGCCCGTCTCGACCGACTGAGCCTCGGCCGCCGACGCGCTCAGCAGGCCGAGCAAGGCGGCACGGCACAGCACGCCGCGCTTCGCCAGAGGGAAGCTACGCATCATCATCTCCGCTTGGAATCTTGCCGCCCGGCCTCGGACGGGCTGTACCTGTCGACCGAAGCCGGATCTATCGCGTAAAGCGGCGGCCGTGCCGGGCGCTATCCGCCGGCGACGACCTTCCAGGCATCGCCGAGCGCATCCGGCAGGCCATAGAGATCCATGGCCGTGATCAGGATCGCGCTGATCCAGCCGGCGGCGAGCAGGAACGGTCCGCTGCGCCACTTGCCCATGAATTTCCGGCGGCTGGCAAAATGCAGCAGCGGGAACATGGCGAACGGCAGTTGCAGGGCGAGCACCACCTGGCTCAGCACGAGCAGGTCGTTGATGCTGCTGTCGCCGCGCAAGCCGATGATCAGGATGGCCGGCAGGACCGCCAGCAGGCGGGTGATCAGCCGGCGCACCCAGGGAGTGACGCGCCAATTGAGGAAACCCTCCATCACGACCTGACCGGCAAGCGTGCCGGTGATCGTGCTGCTCTGGCCGCTCGCCAGCAATGCCACCGCGAACAGCAGGCTCGCCGCGAGAGTGCCCAGCAGCGGTTCGAGCGTCAGGAAGGCGACGCGGATCCAGTCGGTATCGTCGTTGAACTGATAGGTGTCGGCGCCCACGGTCACGCTGTCGTGGCCGTAGAACACCGTCGCGGCCAGCACCAGAATGGCGGCGTTGACGAAGAAGGCGAGACCGAGCGCCACTGCCGTGTCGAGCGTGTTGTAGCGTATGGCGCTCCGCTTCGACCCATCGTCGGGCCGCAGCTTCCGGCTCTGCACCAGGGCGGAATGCAGATAGAGGTTATGAGGCATGACGGTGGCCCCGATGATGCCGATCGCCACGGTCGCCATGCCGACCTGCCCCAGGCCCAGATGGATCATCGCCCCGCCCATCTCGGCAAAATCGGGGATCGTCTTCGGCAGCACGAACAGCTCGATGCAATAGCAGACGGCGATGGTCGCCACGAGCACGCCCACGACGGCCTCGATCAGCCGCATGCCGAACCGCTGCAGCGCCAGCAGCAAGAGCACGTCGAAGGCGGTGATCAGCACGGCCCAGAAGATCGGAATGTGAAACAGCAGGTTGATCGCAACGGCGCTGCCCAGCACCTCGGCCAGATCGCAGGCGCCGATCGCGATCTCGCACAGGATCCAATTCGGAACCAGCGTCCAGCGCGGATACCAGGCGCGGCAGGCCTGGGCCAGATCCTTGCCGGTGGCGATGCCGAGCCGGGCGGACAGCACTTGCAGCACGATCGCCATCAGGCTGGCGACCGCCACGACCCACAGCAGACCATACTTGAACTGCGCGCCGGCCTGCAGGTCGGTGCCCCAGTTGCCGGGGTCCATGTAGCCGACGCTGACCAGCAGCGCCGGGCCGAAGAACGCGCCATATTGGCGGAACCGGCCGGCGCTGTGCTGCGGCACGTCGACCGAGCCATGCATGCCTTCGAGCGAGAGCGCCCCGGCGCCGAACGACCCGACGGGGCTCAGCGTCGCTTCGCCGGCTGGGGACGGTGGTGCATTCATCAGGCCGCTCCGTATTCTATCGTCATCAATTTATATTTTGATAAGTCAAAATACAATCTCCGGCAAGCCGAAATCATGGTCAATCGCTATCGGTGCCGATAAGAACAAGACGATGAACAGCGGCCGTCCTTGCGACGGTCGCCCGCGACGGGGGCGCTGGTGACGAGTGGAACTGTCGAGGACTATCTGAAGCAGCTCTATATCGAGCAGCATGCGTCGGGGCAAAACGAGCCCGTGACGACGGGCCGCCTTGCCGTGGTGATGGGCGTGGCACCCGGAACGGCGACCTCGATGGTCAAGTCCTTGGCCGTTTCAGGGCTGGTGCAGCACGAGCCTCGCAAGGGCGTGCAACTGACCGCCGACGGTGAAGCGCTGGCGCTGGGCGTGCTGCGTCGCCACCGCCTGATGGAACTCTTCCTGGTCGAGGTGCTGAAACTCGATTGGTCGATCGTCCATGAAGAGGCGGAGATGCTTGAGCATGCGGTGTCCGAGCGCGTGCTCGAGCGCATCGATGCCCTGCTCGGCTATCCGGCCGTGGACCCCCATGGCGATCCGATCCCGCGCGCGAACGGGCATGTGGAAGGCTTGCATCGGACGAGCCTCGCGAACTGTCCGTTGACCGAGCCTCAGCGGGTGAGCCGCATCCTCAACCAGGATCCGGAGTTTCTGCGTTTCGTCGAGCGCGAGGGGCTGGTGCCAGGTGCTACGCTCGTCATCGTCGGTCGCGAGACCATTGCCGAGTCCGTGCGTCTCCGTGTTGCCGAGCGAGAGATCTCGTCGCTCGGTCTGGCGGCGGCGAAAAAGATCCTGGTCGAACCCCTGGGGGGTTGACTGGACGGGGACAGCTTGGAAGTCCTTTCTTGCATGCCCTGTCGTGGCATCTGGCGCGGTCGGGGCCGTATCGAGCCAGATGCGTGCTTGGAGCCAACTTCCTCGTATCCGGCGGCAGCGTCGGCTCAAAACAGCCTGTCCGGGAGGGGCCGTCTGGCGGACATTGATCGATATTGCCTCAGCGAGCCAATCGGTGACCGCCGGTGCTCTCGAAAGCGCCCTGCTGATGTCAAGGATGGGCCGATGGCGAACTGGTCGGTCTTGGCCGTTTGGTGTGACTCGGCGGACATACCTGTCCCGATCTCCTTTGGCAAGATTAGTTCGCATTTCGCGGCAAGGTCGAGATGGCGGCCAGCCCACCGCGACACGGCAAAGTTCGCCTTTTGCGCTTTGCACCGGAGCGCGGACATTTTGCCGTCCGCTATCAAGTCAGAGAACAGCGCCGCTCTATCGCGCCCCTTCACGTCGTCCGGACGGATTTCAGCCTCCCCGAAAGCAGACGCATCCGGTGGGTCGTCCGACGCGATCAGTGGCAAGGCCCTGATGGGTACCGATCGGGTCCTTCAATCGCCTTATCCACGTGCGATATCCGTCGTCACGCGCTTCGCGAGCTGCCTCATACAACGAAACTGCAATTCTCCTGCGGCGTACGGGTGTCCATGTTCCGGCCGCGGTTCAGGTGATCGTCGATCTCGGCAGCGCAGCCGATCATGCGGCCATAAAGGAAGACATTGAACGCGGCCGTCTCCAGGTCTTTTTCGGTGGCTGCGCCGGACCGGTAATCCTTCCACAGCACCGCCAGGAGCAGGGCCGCGATCACGGCGTCGACATTGACGCAGAAGACGTAGCGCGATGCGCCGGTGTCATAGAGCGCCTGGACCAGCTCGCGATAATACGCGTGGAAGATATTGTAGGTACCGCGCCGTTCCAGGTAGTCGGCGATGAAGCGTTCCCGCGGGTCGTAATTGACCGGCTTGCCCCTGAACACCGGGTGGTGGATGCCGGGCAAGGCGCGCGGTTCCAGATTGCCGGCCTCCTTCGACTGCACCTTCTCGTCCCGGTACCGTTCGGCGAAGGCGGTGGCCATCGCCTTGAGGTCGATGCCGTGACTAGGATCCGTCGGGTCGACGAGATCGACGTCGCGGAACTGCTGGAGCAGAAAGGCGATGCCCTCGTAGCCGTTACCGCCATGGCTATAGCCGCTGTGGGTCAGGAAACCGATCATCGCCTTGTTGATCTGGACCCGGTCGGGCGTTTGCGGTCCATCGGCGGCGACGGCGCCCTTGGCACCCTGGGCGGTGATGGCGCCCGGCCCGTTCGAGATCAGGAGACCCACGAGAATCTGCAGCGGCTTTGCTTCGCCTTCGGCCGGCTTTTTGCCGGTCACGGCCAGGAAAAGGAAATCGGCCATCGTCCATTTGCCGAACCGCTCGTCGCGCGGCACGCCGCAGAGGCTGCCATGCTGATGGTGCTTGCCTTCGATCGAGGCGCCGATCATCACGCCATAGAGTCGCAGGTACCACGGCAGCGTTTCCGCCGTGACGCGGGAAATGCGCTTCCGCATCAGAGGCGTCCAGGCAATCGTCGTCGCGATCGCGGCGAGGATTGCGTCGCGCGATGGTCGCACCCCCAGCGAGGCGATGAATTGCAGGAAGACGGACTTGCCGCCCCGCATCCGCACGGCCTTCAGCATGGCCTCGGGCCTTGGGTCGGCAGCCTCGGCGCTGGTCGCCGCGAACAGGTCGGCGGTCGCTTGATCGACGGTGATCGCCGAGAAGTCGAAAGCTTCGTCGCGGCCGTCAATCAAACCGCTATGCGCGAAGAGGTCGATCAGTTTGCGCGAACAGGCGAGCGCCCGGGCGACGCGCTTCGGCCCGATGATCGCGGCGGCGGCGGCCATGATCGTGTTCGGCGAATTGCCCGCCTCGCGTGCCGCGTCGGCGGCGGCGAGGGCGCTGTCGCCAACCAGATTGATCTCGGCCGCGACGGCGACGTCGAGCATTGCGCGGTCGTTCTCGCTGGCGATCTCATGCACCAGCGGCAGGGCATAAACCGCCTCGAGCGGCAGAAGGGCGAGGTCGAGAACGGTCTGCCCATGGACGCTGGTGACCTGGGTCTTCGGATCCATGGAAGAAGCGCCGGATTTGTCCTTCATCGTCTGACGCGGAATGACCGCGCCGACCTGCTGGCCAAGCTGGCGGATCTGGTCATTATAGGGGGGCTGGGCCTCGACCCCGGGCAGATCGATCGATGCCGGAAGCGTGAGACCCTGGCTGTTCGTAATCCACGGCTTCAACGCGAGACTGCCCCGCGGTGCGAAATCGGGGTGCACCTCCTGGAGCCGCATGACGGCGGTCAGTGCTGCGGGGATGTGGGCGATGTTCGTAACCACGGCCCCCTTGACCGAAACCACCGGGCTTTCGGGCGTATAGATCGCATCGACACCGAACGCCTCCATGAACCAGCGTTCCTTGTCCTCGGCCCGGTCTCCCGATCCGGCCATCGCGCCGGCATGGCCGACCGCGCGGGTCAGCTTGGATTTCCAACGGCCGACGACACAGGCGACCATCGGTTTCGGGAAACTCAGGCCGTGCTCGTAATAGCCGCCCGGCTCGGCATAGGTGACGGCCGCCTTGCTCCGCGGGTCGTTGGCGAGTGCGTGAAGAAAGTCGCGCATGGCATAGTGGATGTAGACGTCCTTGCCCGACGAGACGAGGGTCGTGGTGCCCCAGCCTTCGCTCAACAGATACTGCGCGATGGTCGTGGTGAAATTGCCGGAATTCGAAAACAGGGCGATCGAGCCCTTGACGAGCGCTTCGTCCGGATGGTCGCCGCCAAGAGCGCCGCCGATGCGCACTCGATTCCAGGAATCGGCGACCCCCAGGCAATTTCCACCGATGATGTCGATACCGTTGCTTTGGCCCATGGCTCGGATTTCGCGGGCGTCGTGGACGGCAATTTTCTCGGTGACGATGACGATCTTCGTCAGCCCCGGATTGACCCGAATCAATTCGGCCACGCCGTCGCGCACGCCCGATGGCGGCAGGTAGACGACGCCGGTGTCGAATGTCAGACCATCGTCCAAACCTTCGCGCACATTATTGTAGACCGGAATATCGCCGATCGGGGTCTCGAGCACCTGGCCGCGACGACCGGGGGACGTGCCGAACACGATATTTCCGCCGGAAAAGGCATGGCTGACGGGCGAGACTTGCTTGGATTCGCCGCCCAGAATGTTGAGGACGCAAATCCGATCCTGCTTTGCCGCCACATGATCCAGGGAATCGATTCCGAGATAATAGGGCAGGCCAGAAATCCCTTGCTTGTGCATGGTCGTACACTCCGCTCGGAACGGGGTTCAGCTGCGCTTGATGCCTAGATGGCCGGCGATCAGGTCGCGGCCGCCGGCATTCATCCAGTCGTCGACTCGCTTCGCGTAGTTCACAACTTCCGACATGGCGCTGTCGAAACCGAAGAAGTGATAGGGAAGATTGAGCGAGTCGCACGTCTCGGCCAGCGCGCCGAAGCCGCGCACCAGATTGGGGCCACCGCGTCCGACCACGACATAGAGGGGCGTGGGCCCGAACGTGCTGAAATGTTCGCGCAGCGCGTCGCCCATGGCACGAAACGTCTCAAAGATGTCGGTGTTATTCGATTTGCCACCGATGATGAAGAGTACATTCGTCTGTTTCAGCCAGTGCTTATAACAAATGCGGGCCACCGACTTCATTTTCTCGTAGGGCGGATTGCCGCCGAAATCGGAGGAAATGATCGCGGCGTCGCCCAGCGCCTGGGTGACCAGCGAATTGGCGCCACCGCCGAACGTCGGCGCCAGGATGGAGCCGCGATCATTGATGACGAAGACGTCGGACTGGCCCTGGTGGGTGCGCAGGGTATTCACCTCCCGTTCGAATTCCGAGGTGTCGGAGGTGAAGAGCGAAGGGGGCAGCTCCAGCCGGGTCCATCGCGGATCGTCGCGGTCGAGCCCGCATTTGAAGTCGCAGGCCACGGGGGTCATCCGGCCGTCACGGCCGGGTCGCATCCGGATCGGGTTCAATTCGAGCGTGGTCAGGCCGTAATGATGGAAGAGCTCCCAGAGTTTCGGCAGATGCTGCACCAGCGGTGAGATGATTTCCTTGGGGGCGCCGAGATCGGTCAGCGCGTTGGCGACGACAAAGGCCTTGAGGCCGGTGAGCGGGTCAAAAGGAATGTTGGCGACCTGGCTCTTGTCCAATTCCTCAATGTCGACGCCACCCATATGGGTCAGCGTCATCATGGGCGCCCGGTACACGGTCGAATCCGAGATCGCGAAATAAACCTCGTGGTCAGCCGGGATGCCTGCCTCGAAGGTCACGCCGTTCGCCTTGGCCGTGGCATTGCCATGCCGATGTTCGGCGAAATAGAGACGCTCCTTTTCCCGAATCGCCGTGCTCAAATCGGTCGCCTTGCCGATCAGCCCAGACTTCCCTTTCTTTCCCACCCCGCCTTTGAAGACCGGCTTGATGAAGATCAGCTTGTGCCGGTCGAGCAGGCCTTGGATGTCTTCCTCGCTGGCGTCGGGGCCGAGCACTTCGGATGTCGGGAAGTCGACATATTTTAGGAGGCGCGACCCGTAGAGCATACCGGTTATCTGCATCTTTTCCTCCCGGTGGTCCGTTTCGTAGCCGGACGTTTGTCAAGTTTCTTAGCGCTTGAGATGTTCGGCCGCAGTGATCGGCCGCGTGATGTGCCACGCCCATAGTCAGGTGGAGCGCCCGGCCGCACCTTCCGGACGGGAGGCTATGGGAAACCGAACGCGTGCGTCGTGCTGGCTCCTACCGTGGGTTGACTTCCGGCAAACATCTGTGGCCACCGGGTCCCTCCCCCGGCGGCGGGTCGCCGAACGACTTGCGCTGAATATCGGATGGCGCCGTTCGCCTGTGTGAACGGTTGCCGCACGCTCCCTCGGGAGCATCCTCAATCAACGCACACTTCGGACCTGTCACAATATCGGGATCCTATTACTCCTTAGAAGGGGTCGCAAATGCAATCGCCCCCGACGCGAGTGAACTCGCCGGACTATCAAAAGGAGATCGACCGATCGGCAAGCCACACCTCGCTCACTCAATGCGGTGGTGCCGCGCGTCCGCCCGGACACCAGCCCACCGGCGTGGTGAGCACCGGCGGGCCGACCTTGCATCCGTCGACTGTCGCCGATGAGCCGGTTGCCTGTCGCCTCCATCAAGGAGCGGCGGAGGAACCAGGTCGATCCGCTCCCAGTGCTTTGGTGCCTCGGCGCCGTCGAGACCACGTCGAGGCATCTCGTGAGATGGGATAACCGGGCCAGCTCTTCGAGAGCAATCTTTCGCCCGGTCTTGCCTGGTCGCCGACCGCCTTGCTTCCATGGCCGCACGGCGCTCATACCGGTCATATGGAGGGCATTCATTCTCTGCTCAGAGCGGGCATACGCCCGCGGCAGACCCGAACAGCTTGTTCGGGCCGATCGGCGCGAACGAACAGCGAAGGCGGACACTGTGGACATCGGGCGAGCAGCTGCATGCGCGGATGGAACCCGGTTGCTCTGCCGCTCAGCGGCCGCCGGACGCAAGATGAGTTGACGTATTCGCACCATCGCACTCAAGGTCTAGCGCGGGCGCCGCTCGGGAGGCCGCTGTATCAGTGATGAGCGATCGTGGCAGGCAAGAAGACAACGCGCGTTCAAGCGACCAAGGCGCCGCTCGCCGGCCCGATCCTGGCCCCGGCCATCGAACTCGATCGGGCGAAGCGGCGACTCGACCAGGCAACGCGCGCCGCCTGGCTCTATTACGTCGGCGACAAGACCCAGGACGAGATCGCGGCCCGCCTCAACGTCTCCCGCCAGATGACGCAGCGCCTGATCGCCATGGCGCGCACGGCCGGCCTCGTCCAATTCCGTATCGAGCGGCGCGCGACCGAATGTGCCGAGCTGTCCGAAACACTGCTGGCGCGTTACGGCCTGAGGTTCTGCGACGTCGTGCCGTTCTCCGGTCCGGACACACCTGATGTCGCCGTCAGCGCTGCCGAACAGATCGAGGCAGTGCTGGCCCAGCAGAGTCCCGTCATCCTGGCGATCGGCTCCGGCCGCACGCTGCGGAGCGCCGTCGCCCATGTGTTTCCGTCGCCCTGCCCGCAGCATCGCATCGTCTCGCTGGTCGGTAACATCACCCGGCTCGGGCGCGCCAGCCCGTACGAGGTGGTGCAGCGCCTGTCGGATCTGACCGGCGCCGAATACCATCCCATGCCGATGCCGGTGGTCGCCGACAGCATCGACGAGGCCGCCCAGATGCGCGCTCAGCGCGTCTATCGTCTGCTGCATGATCTGGTGCGCAACGCCCATACCCAGTTCGTCGGTGTCGGCAATGTCGCGCGCGGCGCCCCGTTGCATCAGGACGGCTTCGTCAGCGACGCGGAATTGGACGAGCTCGTGGCCCTGGGCGCCGTCGGCGAGATCTGCGGCCGGGCGCTCGACCGCGACGGCCGCGTCGTCGAGCATGGCACCAACCGGCGCGTGATGGCGATCCCGCTCGACGATCCGCCCGATCCGACTCGGATCGGCGTCGCTGCCGGACCGCTCAAGGTCGAGGCCCTGCGTGCGGCGCTGCGCGGCGGGTGGCTTTCAGGTCTCATCACCGACGAACCGACGGCGGCCGCGATCTTGGCGGAGTGATCGCCCTTGACGCCGCAGCGGCAAGATGGAAGTAATTGCTCACACGTCGGGCGAATGCTCAAATTCGCAACAGAGCGTGAAATGCCAGGGAGGGCTATCCAGATGACGTGGGGTCGCGACCACGCATCGACCGGTCAGGTGCGGCTAAGGCCGGCGCCCGTATGCCCGTCCCGGGCGATCCAGCTCCTTCTCCATAAATCCGTCGTCCGCCCGCTGTCTGTCGCCAGTCTCTGAGCGGCGGTGCCGGCTCGTCCGGTCTGGCGGATAACGGAAAACAACAAGCAGCCGCGGGGACATCATGGCTGGCCTGGATCGTGAGAAGCGGTATGGGATTCTGGATGCGGAACGCGAGCTGCTCGCCGCGATCCTGGCAGACAAGCGGGCCTATCGTGCGGTCAGCCATCTGCTGCTGCCCGAGCATTTCCTGTCGCCCGACCATCGCCGGCAATTCGCCGCGATCGGCCGCGCGATCGACCGCGGCTGGCCGATCGACCGCAGCATGGTGGCCGACTGCAGCCACCCGGTCCTGGGTCTGCCGCCGATCGATCCGTTGGATCATGCGCTCATGATCTATGGCAGCCATCTGGGGCGAGAAGCGATCATTGGCACAACCATCGACTGCGGTCTTGACGGCACAAACCGAAGCTGAGAGTAATTGCTCACGCACCGAGCGGATGCCCAAATTCGCCGAAGAGTGCAGATCGATAGGGAGGAGCCGGGCATGACCGGACACCACACCTGCGCCTTTACCATCGCGAGCCTTGCGCTTCTGTCCGGGTTCGTCCCGGCAAGTGACGCCCGCGCCGATGCCACCCTGACCGTGGCCACCGTCAATAACGGCGACATGGTCGTCATGCAGAAGCTCTCGGCCGAGTTCGAGAAGCAGCACCCCGACATTCACCTGCGCTGGGTCGTGCTGGAGGAGAACGTGCTGCGCCAGCGCGTCACTACCGACATTGCGACCAAGGCCGGGCAGTTCGACATCGTCACGGTCGGCAATTACGAGGTCCCGATCTGGGCCAAGCAGGGCTGGCTCGCCCCGTTCACCGACCTGCCGGCCTCGTACGATACGAACGATCTGCTGAAGCCGGTACGCGACGCGCTGACCTATGACGGCAAGCTCTATGGCCTGCCGTTCTATGCCGAAAGCGCCATGACCTATTATCGCACCGATCTGTTCGACAAGGCCGGCATCAAGATGCCCGCCCATCCCACATATGCGCAGATCCGGGAGTTCGCCGACAAGATCACCGACAAGGACCACCAGATCTACGGCATGTGCCTGCGCGGCAAACCCGGCTGGGGCGAGAACATGGCCTATGTCACCTCGCTGGTCGACACGATGGGCGGGCAATGGTTCGACATGGGCTGGCACGCCAAGCTCGACACGCCGGAATGGCACAAGGCGATCGGCTATTACGATGACATCCTGAAGCAGGACGGTCCGCCAGGTGCGACCTCGAACGGCTTCAACGAGAACCTGGCGCTGTTCGCCGGCGGTCATTGCGGTATGTGGATCGACGCCACGGTCGCGGCCGGCATGCTCTACGACAAGAAACAGTCGCAGGTCGCCGACAAGGTGGGGTTCGCCCCGATGCCGGTCGGCGACTATGTCGGCGGCCCGACCTGGTTGTGGAGCTGGAACCTCGGCATTCCGGTCTCCTCCAAACAGAAGGCCGCGGCCGAAAGCTTCGTCGCTTGGGCGACCTCGAAGGATTATCTGAAACTGGTGGCCGAGCGGAACGGCTGGGTCGCGGTGCCGCCCGGCACCCGCCAATCGACCTATGATGCGCCCGACTATAAGAAGGTCGCGCCGTTTGCCGGCTTCGTGCTCGAGGCGATCAACTCCGCCAACCCGACCGGCAGCACCAGGGAGCCGCGGCCCTATCTGGGCGCGCAGTTCGTGGCGATCCCGGAATTCCAGGGCATCGGCACTCAGGTCGGCCAGACCATCGCCGCGACCTTGAGCGGGCAGATGACGGTCGATGCCGCACTGAAGGCCGCGCAGTCGGCGACCGACCGCGCCGTAAAGCAGGCCGGGTACCAGAAATAGGCAACCGGTGGCCGCCCATGATCCGACCGGATCATGGGCGACCCTTTCGGGAGGAAGCCGTCATCTCCGTCTCAGCCGCCTCGTCGGAATTCCACAAGCCCGCACGCAGCACCCGGAAGCCGCGCACGCTGGCACTCGTGGCGCCCTCGGTCATCGTCCTGCTGCTGTGGATGATCGTGCCGCTGGTCATGACCCTGTGGTTTTCGCTGCAATATTACAATCTGCTGAACCCCGCGGCGGAGGGCTTCGCCGGCCTCGATAATTACCGCTATCTCGTCACCGATCCGGACTTCTGGGTCTCGCTCGAAAACACGCTCGTGCTGCTGGGTTCGGTGCTGGTCATCACCGTGGTGTTCGGGACCCTGCTGGCCGTGCTCTACGACCAGCCGTTCCCCGGCCGCAATGTGGCGCGCCTGCTGGTCATCGCCCCATTCTTCGTCATGCCGACGGTCAGCGCGCTGGTGTGGAAAAACCTGATGATGCACCCGATCTACGGCGTGCTGGGCTTCCTCGCCCGATCGGTCGGGCTGGAACCGGTCGACTGGTTCGCCCAATACCCGATGGCCTCGGTCATCATCATCCTGTCCTGGGAGTGGCTGCCCTTCGCACTCCTGATTCTGCTGACTGCCGTACAGTCGCTCGACCATGAGCAGCGCGAGGCGGCGCGCATGGACGGCGCCGGCCCGATCGCGCAGTTCTTCTACATCACGCTGCCGCACCTCAGCCGCGCGATCAGCGTCGTGATCATGATCGAGACCATCTTTCTGCTGACGATATTCGCCGAAATCTTCGTCACCACCGCCGGCGGGCCCGGCAATGCCACGACCAATCTCGCCTTCCTGATCTATGCCCGGGCCTTGATCCAGTTCGACGTCGGCGGCGCCTCGGCGGGCGGCGTGGTCGCGATCCTGCTGGCCAACGTCGTCGCTTTCTTCCTGGTGCGGACCATCGCCCGCCGCCTGGAGGTCTGAGATGCGGACCAGCACCACGACCTGGATCCTCACGACTCTGCTCGGCTGGGGCATCGCCCTCGTCATGTTCTTCCCGATCTTCTGGATGGTGCTGACCAGCTTCAAGACCGAGGGCGCCGCGATCGCGCCGCAGCTCGCTTTCACCCCGACGCTCGAAAGCTATGCGGAGGTACAGTCGCGCGCCGATTATCTGAGCTTTGCGTTCAACAGCGTCGCGGTCTCGGTCGGCGGCACGGTGCTGGCGCTCGCCTTCGCCATCCCCGCTGCCTATGGCATGGCGTTCCATCCCTCGACCCGCACGCGCGGTACCTTGCTCTGGATGCTGTCGACCAAGATGCTGCCGCCGGTCGGCGTGCTGGTGCCGATCTATCTCTTGTTCCGCACCGTCGGCCTCTTGGACACGCGCATCGGCCTCATCCTGATCTATGGGCTGATGAACCTGCCGATCGTGGTCTGGATGCTGTTCACCTTCTTCAAAGAGATGCCGAACGACATCCTGGAAGCGGGTCGCATGGACGGTGCCCGGGCCTGGGGCGAGGTCTGGTACCTGCTGCTGCCGCTGACCTTGCCCGGCGTCGCCTCGACCGGACTCTTGTCGCTGATCCTGTGCTGGAACGAGGCGTTCTGGAGCCTGAACCTGACCTCCTCGGCCGCGGCCCCGCTCACCACCTTCATTGCTTCCTTCTCCAGCCCCGAGGGACTGTTCTTCGCCAAGCTGTCGGCCGCGTCCACGGTCGCGGTGGCACCGATCCTGGCGTTCGGCTGGCTGAGCCAGCGTCAGCTGGTGCGCGGCCTCACCTTCGGCGCGGTCAAGTAGGGAAACCCGGAATGGCGACGCTTCAACTGCGCGATATCCAGAAAAGCTACGGCGCCCTGTCGGTCATCAAGGGCATCGATCTCGAAGTCGCCGACCGCGAGCTGGTGGTGTTCGTCGGCCCGTCCGGCTGCGGTAAGTCCACGCTGCTGCGCATGATCGCGGGCCTCGAAGAGATCAGCGGCGGCGATCTGCTGATCGACGGGTGCCGCATGAACGAGATCGGCCCGGCCGATCGCGGCCTCGCCATGGTGTTCCAGTCCTACGCGCTCTATCCGCACATGACCGTGCGGCAGAACATGGGCTTCGCGCTGAAGCTCGCCCGCGTGCCCAAGGCTGAGCGCGAGCAAAAGGTGGCGGAGGCCGCGCGTATCCTGCAGCTCGAGCCCTATCTGGACCGCAAACCGGGGCAGATGTCGGGCGGCCAGCGCCAGCGCGTCGCCATCGGCCGTGCCATCGTGCGCAATCCCAAGATCTTCCTGTTCGACGAACCGCTGTCCAATCTCGACGCAGCCCTGCGCGGCCAGATGCGTATCGAGCTGGCGCGCCTGCATGAAGAGCTGAACGCGACGATGGTCTATGTCACCCACGACCAGATCGAAGCCATGACCATGGCCGACAAGATCGTCGTGCTGCAGGCCGGCCGGATCGAACAGGTCGGCACGCCGCTGCAGCTCTATCATCACCCGGCGAACCTGTTCGTCGCAGGATTCATCGGTTCGCCACGCATGAATTTCATCGAGGGGCAGGTTGCCGGTGTAGATGCGACCGGTGTCGCAATCGACCTGCCGAGCGGCGCCCGTGTTGGCGTTCCGGTCGAGCCCGGGCGCGCCCGTGTCGGTGGTACCGCGACCCTGGGCTTACGCCCGGAAACGCTGCGGCTCGACGCGGACGGGCCACTCGCCGGCACGGTGCGGCTGGTCGAGCGGCTGGGCGGTCTGACGCTCATTCATATCGATCTCGATCGGGACGGCCCGGTCATCGTGCAGATCGAAGGCAGCGACGGCACCCTGCCCCACCAGGCGGTGCGGCTGGCAATCGACCCCACCGCCTGCCATCTGTTCGACGAGGCCGGCACGGCGTTGCCCCATCTGACCCGCCACCCGCTGACCCACTAGGTCACCCGATGATCCTCGTGTGCGGCGAAGCGCTGATCGACCTGTTCGTGGGCAAGCCTGTCGGGGCCACCGTCGCGACGCGCGCGATTGCCGGCGGGTCGTCGTTCAACGTGGCGCTGGGCCTGGCCCGGCTTGGAACACCGGTCGGGTTTCTGGGCGGCGTTTCCCGCGATCGGTTCGGCGATTTCCTGGCCGATACCATGGTGCGCGAAGGGATCGATACCCGCTTTCTGAAGCGCAGTTCGCAACCGACGCCGCTCGCCGTGGTTTCGACCGACGACGACGGCCAGCCGAGCTATGGATTTCATAGCGAGGGCTGCGCCGAGCGTGACCTGGAGGCGGCCGATCTGCCGGTGCTCGACCCGCAGGTCGCCGCGATCGCCTTCGGCTCCTATCCCCTTGGCGTCGAGCCGGTCGGATCGACCCTGCTGGGCTTGGCCAAGCGCGCAGCCGGCCGGCTCGTCGTCAGCCTCGATCCCAATCTGCGACCGAGCCTCGCCGGCGATCCGGATCGCTGGCGCCGGCGTTTCGAACAGTTCGCGCGCACGGCAACGATCATCAAGTTGAGCCGCGAAGACCTGGCCGTCGCCTATGATGCCGATCCGGATGCCTGGGCCGATCAGCGCCTGGCCGACGGGGCGGCGCTGGTGATCGTCACCGACGGCGCCGCCGGGGCCACCGCCTATCATCGCCAGCATCGGCTGCAGCGACCGGCACCTGCCGTCGCGGTCGTCGACACGGTCGGTGCCGGCGACACGTTCCACGCCGCCCTGCTCGCCCGCCTCGCCCAGAAGAGCCGGCTCGACCGTGCCGCACTCGCGGCGCTCACGGCCGAGGCGCTGGCCGATCTCGTCAATTATGCCGCCGCCGCGGCGGCCATCACCTGTTCCCGTCGTGGGGCCGACCTGCCGCGGGGCGTGGAGGTCGAGGCGATGCTGGCCGGAGGCATCGATGTTCCTCGGGCTTGATTTCGGCACCTCCTCGGTCAAGGCGCTGCTGGTCGATGGCGAGCAGCAGATCATCGGCCATGCCACGGCCCCGCTCGCCGTGTCGAGCCCGGCTCCGGGCTGGAGCGAGCAGGATCCGGAGGACTGGTGGCAGGCGATGCTGGACGCCATCGATGTGCTCCGCACCGATCATCCAGGCGCTCTTTCCGCCGTCACCGGCATCGGGCTCTGCGGCCAGCAGCACGGCGCCGTGCTGCTGGATCAGGATGGCCAGGTTCTGCGCCCGTGCATCCTGTGGAACGACACCCGCGCCACGGCGGAATGCCGGGAACTCGAAACCGCCTTCCCGGCGCTGCACGACGTCACCGGCAATCGCGCCATGCCGGGCTTCACCGCGCCGAAATTGCTCTGGGTCCGCAGGCACGAGCCGGAGATCTTCGCCCGTACGGCCTGGGTCCTGCTCCCCAAGGCCTGGATCCGCTATCGGCTGACCGGCGAGCTGGTCGAGGACATGTCGGATGCCTCGGGCACGCTCTGGCTCGACGTCGGCGCACGCGACTGGTCCGACCAGGCGCTCGCCGCGACCGGGCTCGACCGCGCTTCCATGCCGCGCCTGGTCGAAGGCACCGCGCCGGCCGGCCGACTGAGACCCGAGCTGGCCAATCGCTGGGGCATGGCGCGGCCACCGTTACTGGCCGGCGGCGCCGGCGACAACGCGGCGGGGGCGGTCGGGCTGGGTGCCATCCGGCCGGGCAGCGCCTTTTTGTCGCTCGGCACTTCCGGCGTGCTCTGGGCGACGACCGACCGGTTCGCACCCTATCCGGCGGCGGCCGTGCATGCCTTCTGCCATGCCGTCCCGGGCCTCTGGCACCAGATGGGCGTCACCCTGTCGGCGGCGGCTTCGCTGGCTTGGTGGGCCCGGGTCAGCGGCACACCGGAAGCGACACTGCTGGCTGAAATCGATCCACATTCCGGTCCCAGCCCGGCCTGGTTCCTGCCCTATCTGTCCGGCGAACGCACGCCGCTCAACGACGGCTCGATCCGTGGCGCCTTCGCCGGCCTGACTCAGCAAACCAGCCGTCCCGACATGACCCGCGCCGTGCTCGATGGCGTCGCCTATTCCTTCCGCGATTGCCTCGACGCGCTCGCCCGCTCCGGCACCGCGGTCACGCAAGCCGACGTCATCGGCGGCGGCTCGCGCTCGCGCCTGTGGACCCAGATTCTGGCCGCCGTCCTCGGCATTCCGCTGCATCGGCTGGCCGACGGCGAACATGGCGGGGCGTTCGGCGCCGCACGTCTCGCCCGACTCGCCATGACCGGCGAGGACCCCGCCGACATCTGCACGCCGCCCACCCGCATCGAGACCATCTTGCCCGATTCCGAATGGGCGGCGGCCTACGGGGACCGGATCGGCCGCTACCGCAAGCTCGGCGCCGCCGTGCGCGACGCGCTCGCCTAAACCCTTCAGGACCGGATGCCTATGGAACAGATTCCGCTCTCCCGTGCCACTCTCGGTCGCCTCGGCCCCGGCATCCAGGTGCCGGTCTACGACCCGGCGCAGGTCGTGCCCGGCATCGTGCATCTGGGCCTGGGCGGGTTCCATCGGGCGCATATGGCGCGTTTCACCCATGACCTGATGACCCGCGACGCTAAGGCGCTCGGTTGGGGCATCGTCGGCGCCGGCCTGCTGCCGGCCGACCGGCGGATGCATGACGCATTGGCACCGCAGGACGGGCTCTACACGCTGGTCGAGCGCAGCGGCACGGCTGAGAGCGTCACGGTGATCGGCGCCATCTCGTGGCTGATCCACGCCGCGGACTCCTCGGCCGATCTGCTCGACGCCATCGACCGTCCGGAGATCCGCATCGTCAGCCTGACCGTGACCGAGAACGGCTATTGCCTGAATCCGGCGACCAAGCAGCTCGATCCCGCTCACCCGATCATCGCCGCGGATTTGGCCGATCCCGAGCAGCCGCACAGTGCCGTCGGCATCATCACCGAGGCCTATCGCCGTCGCCAGGCCGCGGGCCGGCCAGCCTTCACCGCCATGAGCTGCGACAACATCCAGCACAATGGCGACGTGCTGCGCATGGCCGTGCTGGATTTCGCGAACCGCCGCGATCCGGCACTCGCCGGCTGGATCGCCCAGAACGCCCGTTTCCCCAACACGATGGTCGACCGGATCACGCCGGTGACGGCGCCGGACGACATCGCCGACTTAGCCCGCCGCTACGGCATCCTCGACAATTGGCCGGTCTTTGCCGAGAGTTTCACCCAATGGGTGATCGAGGATGATTTCGCCGCGGGCCGCCCGGCCTGGGACCTTGTCGGCGCGCAGTTCGTGGCCGACGTCTCGCCCTATGAATTCATGAAGCTGCGCCTGCTGAACGCCAGCCACCTGGCGGTCGCGGGTCTGGGGCGGCTGGCGGGCTACACCTTCATCGATCAAACCATGCGCGACGACCGGCTGCGCCGCTACATGCAGGCGCTGATGGACCGGGAGACCGGACCGACCCTGCCGCCCGTTCCAGGCATCGATCTTGCCCGCTACAAGGCGACCCTGATCGAACGCTTCGCCAACCCGACCATCAAAGACACGGTCGAGCGGGTGAACACCGACGCGCCGCTGAACGTGCTGGTCGATCCGATCCGCGACCGGCTTAAGACCGGCGACAGCGTCGAGCTGCTGTCGCTCGCCCTCGCCGCCTGGCTGCGCCGGATGCGCGGCGAGGACGAGACCGGCCAGCCGATCGAGATCCGCCATCCGCTGGCGGCGACCCTGCGGGCGAAGGCGATCCAGGGCGGCGCCGATCCGCGGCCGATGCTGGGGATCGACCGGCTGTTCGGCGAACTCGGCCGGAACGACCGTTTCGTTTCGACCGTCGAGAAATGGCTGGCGGCGCTCTATGCCGAGGGGGCGGCGAAGACGCTCGAACGCGCCGAGCGCGCGCTGGGCTTTTGAACGAAGTGACCGGCGGCGCGAGGCCGCCGGTCGCGTTACCTCAGCGGGACGTCCAGCCCTTGTAGTCTTTGACGTTGTCGCGGGTGATCAGCGTCGGCTTCAACAGGATCGTGGTATCGGCCGGCTTCTTGCCGTTCATCAGATCATAGCCGATGGCGACCGCCTGCTGCGCCATGGCGTAAGGGTCCTGGCTCGACGAGGCCTGGATGAGCGTGTTGGACTTCAGCGCGCTTTCGATGTCCGGCGCGCCGTCGACCGAGGTGATGACGATGTTCGAGCGCTTCAACTGCTTGGCGGCAAGATCGCTGCCGATCGCCTGCGGATCGTTGATCGCGAACAGACCGTCGAGCTTGGAATAGCGCGTCAGGTAGCCCTGCATGACGTTGAGCCCGCCATCGCGCGACCCCTTGGCGTCCTGGTCCGACGACAGGAGCTTGATGCCCGGGTATTTCGCGAACACCTGCTTGCAGCCGGTGACCCGGTCGATCACGGCCGAGACCTGCGGTCCGTTCTCGATGATCACGTCGCCCTTGCCGCCGAGCTTGTCGACCAGATACTGGCAGGACATCTCGCCCGCCAGGACGTTGTTGGTCTGCACGGTGGCATCGGCACCCGCCGCCGTGACGTCGACCGCGACGACGATGACGCCGGCCGCATGGGCCTTCTTGATCGCGGGCTCGATCGCCTTGGCATCGACCGCATTGATCAGGATGAGATCGACGCCGGCCGCGATGAAATTATCGACCTGGGTGAATTGCTTGTTGAGGTCATAGTCCGCCGAGACCGAGTTGACCCGGACGGCGGGGTTGATCTCCTTGGCCTTGGCCTCCGCCCCCTTGGCGAGCGTCACGAAATAGGGGTTGCCGAGCGAGCCCAAGGTGATGCCGACCGACTTCAGGTCCTTGGCGTCGGCCGATCCCAAGGCGAGCGCCATGGCGGCACCGGCGAGCAATAGATGTTTCAAGTTTTATCCTCCCTGGTCTTCGTTGAGCGCAGCGGACGGGCCGTCCCGGACCACGACGGGTGACGGCCATGTCGGAGGTGCGGTGGGTTCAGGTGCGCGCGCTGCCGCGCAGGCGATAGCGATCGAGGGCGACGGCCCCGATGATGACGATGCCTTTGACGATCAGTTGCCAGATGTCCGAGACGCCGAGCAGGATCAGCCCGTTCGACAGCACGGCGATGATGAGCGCGCCGATGAGCGTGCCCCAGATCGAGCCGATGCCGCCGACGAAGCTGGTGCCGCCGAGGATGACCGCCGCGATCGCGTCGAGCTCGTAGGATTGACCTAGCTGCAGTCCGTTCGCGGCATAGAGCCGGGCCGCCGACATGGCGCCGCCCAGGCCGGCCAGCAGGCCCGAGGCCGCATAGACGAACAGCAGCACGGCCCAGACCTTGATCCCGGAAAGCCGCGCCGCGTCCGGATTGCCGCCGACCGCATAGATCCGCACGCCCAGGACCGTGCGCCGGAGGATGAACCAGGAGATCACGATGACGACGAGGGCAATCACGGCCAGGGCCGGCAGCGACACGTAGCCCGGCACGATCGGCACCGAACCCGACGCGATGATTGCGAAGGGCAGTTCCGGATTGAATACGGTCGTGTCGTTGCCCAGCAAGCGCGCGATGCCGCGCACGGCGGTCATGGATCCCAAGGTCACGATGAACGGCGGCAGGCGGACGAAGGCGATCAGCACGCCATTCATGAGGCCGAACAGCAGCCCGGTCACCAACGCCACGACGATGCCGAGCGAGCCATATCCCAGCGACGCCATCACGGCCGTCATGGCCGAAGCCGCCAGGATCGAGCCGACCGACAGATCGATGCCGCCGGTCAGGATGACGAAGGTCATGCCGGCGCCCAGCACCATGTTGATCGCCGCCTGCTGCAGCACGATCGACAGGTTCTGGCCGCTGAGGAAGCGCCCCTCCCCATCCAGATAGTAGGTCGCGGCCTGGATGAGGACACAGAGCAGCACCAGGACCGGCAGCATGCCGATGGTGCGGATCCAGCCTTTGAGGCGGGGCTGACGCAGCGGCACGACGCCGCCCATCTGTGCCGTCTTGCCGTTGGGGCCGGTTGCGAGCGCGCTCTTCTCGGTCATGCTGAAGCTCCCTCGACCGTTCGGGCCTGTTGGGCGCCGGTCGCCAATGCGATGATCTCTTCCTGGGTGATGGGCCGGCCGGTGCCGTCGCCGACCTCGCCCGCGAGACGGCCCTCGCGCATGACCAGGACCCGGTCGGCGATGCCGATGATCTCCGGCAGTTCCGACGAGATCACCAGGATGCCGACGCCGGATTTCGCCAGCCCGTCGATGATGCGGTAGATCTCGGACTTGGCGCCGATATCGACGCCGCGCGTCGGCTCGTCGAGGATCAGCACCTTGGGCGCCGTCTCCAAGAGACGCGACAGCATGACCTTCTGCTGATTGCCGCCGGACAGAGAACCCACCTCGACCGCGGGGCTCGCGACCCGGATGCCGAAGGCGGCGATCGCATCCGCAGCACGGCGCCGGCCGCGCTCGCGATCGAGCAACCCGCCGAATTTCGCGTCGCGGCCGATGACGCCCAAATTGATGTTGGCGGCGACGTCCATGTCGAGGAACAGGCCCAGGCCCTTGCGGTCCTCGGTCAGATAGACGAGGCCGGCCTCGATCGCCTGCTCCGGCGACCGGATGTCGACCGGCCGGCCCTCGATGGCGATCGTGCCGCCCGTGCGGGTGTCGGCACCATAGATCAGCCGCGCCAGCTCGGTCCGGCCGGCACCGACCAGCCCGGCGAGCCCCAGCACCTCGCCGGCATGAAGCGTGAACGAGCAATCCAGCACCCGCGCGCCGTCGCCGATATCGGTCACCGTCAGCACCGGCGCGTTGTGGATGCCCGGCCGATGTTCCTTTTTGTAGAAGGACGAAAGATCGCGGCCGACCATCATGCGCACGATCGCGTCGGGCTGGATTTCGGCGCGGCCCAGCGTACCGACGTAACTGCCATCGCGCAGCACCGTGACCCGGTCGGCCAGCTCATAGACCTCGGCCATGCGGTGGGAGATGTAGACGATCGCCAGGCCCTCGTCGCGCAAGCGCCGGATCAGCGCGAACAGGGCATCGGTCTCGCGCGAGGACAGCGCGGTCGTGGGCTCATCCATCACCAGGATCTTGGATTGCGCATGAAGCGCCCGGGCGATCTCGACCAGCTGCCGCTCGGCGATCGAGAGATCGGCCACCAGGCTCGACGGCCCGAAGCCGGCGCCGAGGCGTTCCAGCACGGCGCGCGAGCCCTCGATCATGGCCTTGCGGTCGGCGACGCCCGCACGCGCCAGTTCGCGGCCGAGATAGATATTTTCCGCGACCGTCAGATTGGGCGCGAGCGCCAACTCCTGATAGATGATGGCGATGCCGTGGCGCTTAGCCACGGCCGGATCGTCGATCCGGACAGCGGTCCCGGCGATACGGATCTCGCCGCCCGGGTCGGCGCGATAGGCACCGGCCAACACCTTCATCAGGGTCGATTTGCCGGCGCCGTTCTCGCCCATCAAGGCATGGATCTCAGCCGGATAGACCTGCAGATCGACATTCTTCAGCGCTTTCACGCCGGGAAAGGTCTTGGAGATGCCCTTCATCTCCAGGATCGGCTGGAACTCAGAGCGGGATGGCATGCTCGCGGACTCCGCGCAAAGCGTTCACGGCACCGGTCAGAAGCCCGGCACGCGGTCCGAAATGAACGAAGAGCGGCAGGCTCGCGGCACCGAGCGCCCCGGCATAGGCGCCGAAACTGCCGGCCGCGAGCCGCGGTGGCTGTCGCGCCTCGGCGACCGCATCGGCGAGACGAGCATTGGTCCGTTCGATCAGCAGATCGATCCAGGTCCGGTCGAGATCGCTGTCGATCACGACCAGCGGCACGTCCAGCAACGCCTGCATGGACAGGATCGGTCCGACCAGGGCTGCCGCGCAATCCTCCAGCCATTCGAGCGCCAGATCCCGGTGACGCGCCATCAGGCCGGGCAAGTCGCCCAATCCCGCAACGACATGGCCATGATGGCGCAGATGGCGGATGAGCGCGTTGATCGAGGCGCGGGTCAGCAGAATTTCCGAACGGTCGCCCAGCGGCGGGGCCGAGGCGAGCCCCGACGGGCCGACAGGCATGACCGCCACGTCGCCGGCGTTGTCGGTCCTGCCGCGCCGGCATTCGCCATCGAGCGCCAGGCCGCCGCCGATGCAGGGACCAACGAACAGATAGAGGAAATCGTCGGCCTCGTGACCGATGCCATAGAAGAGTTCGGCGATGGCGCCGGCCGTGCCGTCGTTCTCGTCGAAGACCGTGAGCGACGTCTCACGGGCGAGCGCCGCCGCAAAATCCGTGTCGTCCCAGGCCTTAAGGCTTTCAACGTTCGACAGATCGAGCAGACGAAGCCAGCTGCCGAGATTGAAGGGCCGCGCGAGCCCGATGCCGATCACCCGCCGCCGGGTCTCGGGCGAACAGAGCACGAGCAGGTTTTCGACATCCTGTCGGACGATCTCCAGCGTCCGGTCGGGCGGCGGCAAATCCAGGTCATGAGTATGTTGCGCCATGATGCGGCCGCCAAGATCGGCCAGGACGGTTTCGATCCGGCTGCGGTCGATGCGAACGCCGATGGCGAAAGCGCCGGACGGGTTGATCTGCAGCAGCGTGGCAGGTTGACCGCGCTGGCCTTCGTGACGCTTGCCGACCGTCTCGACCAGACCGAAGGCCTCGAGGTCGGCCGCGATCTGACCGACGGCGGTATTGGTGAGACCGGCTGCCCGCGCGAGATCGGCCTTCGACGCCTGGCCCAAGCGGCGCAGGCGCTGGAGCACCAGCCGCTGATTATATTGTCGGATCTGGACGGAATTCGTCCCTTGCCCGGCGCGCCCCGCGGCCATGGCCATCGTCCTCCCTCACATCGTTTTTGAGCGCTCTCGGCTCATTTAATTCAATGTGATTTAATTAAATGAGCCTGCAACGTCATTGTCAAGCGAGCGGGGAGTCGCTTGATCGTGTGCGCAACCGATCTGCCGGCACGCGCGACCCCGGAGCGGAGGCCCGGTTGCTGCTCGACACGGCCGGCAGTGGCACGGAACGGAAACCACGCTACCTGGCCCATCTGCTCGTTAGTTTTGGACTATTTGGGGCAGCAATTGACCTATGCCGGGGCCGACCGGCTTTCTCGTCCGTCACTGGCACCGTTGATCTAACGGGCCGATTTCAATCATCCATTAGGGATGCCGGACTAACCTCTTGCGTGTCAGCTTGGTCAACAGGCGCCATTCCCACCATCGATCGGCCATCTGTCGGGGGATGAATAGGATGAACGGGAGGATCTGCGTGGCTAGGATCCCCGCGGACATGGCCTCCTTCCTGGCCAATCGGCCGCGCCGGGAGGGATCGCTCATGCTGAGAATCGTCCAGGCCTTGCGCACGCCGACAACGATCTGCGGAGTTCTGCTTGCTACCGGGGCTTGGGCCGATCCGGGATGCGCGCGCGTGGTGATCACCGCCGATCCGGACTACCCACCATTGCATTGGTATGACGGGACCACACTGCGCGGGGCCAGCGTCGAGCTGACGGAGCGCGTGTTCGCCGACTTGGGCGTCGCGGTCACGACCGAATATGTCGGCCCGCTGAGCCGTGTCCTGCTCGCCGCCCAGAACGGTTCAGTCGATGTCGTCGCCACCCTCAAGGACACACCTGAACGGCGGAAGTATCTCGACTATCCCACGACGCCAGCCTTCGACAACCCGGTTGCCGTCTTCGTTCCGGTCACGCATCCGTTCCCCTATCATGGCTGGAGTGACCTCGTCGGCAAGTTGGGCGGCACAATCCAGCAAAACATGTTTGGCGGCGGCTTCGATGAATATGCACAGGCGAAGCTGGATATCTCTGCCGTTCCGACGATCGGGAACGTCTTCAACATGCTCTCCGCCGGTCGCGTCGACTACGTGATCACGGGTCTCTATGCCGGTACGGCCGAGCTGGCGATGTCGAAGCGGACGGATATGATCGTGCCACTGAAGCCGTACGTCACCGATATCGAAAACTACGTCACCTTCGTCAGGACCAGCCCCTGCCAGCGCTATCTCACCGCCTTCGACCGGCGGCTGAAGGAACTGGTCAACGCCGACGCCGTCCGGCCGATCGTCGAGAGCAACCTTGAGGAATGGCGCAGACGGTTGGCATTTTAGTCTGAGCCGGCTGCCCCGTCGGTCTCGCCATCGCGGAACATTCGTCTCGCGAACGGACCCCGACGGGGGCATGGATCGAGGGCGTCGTCGAGCTGACCAGCTCATGACACGGCCACAAAGACGAAGCCGTCTTCGATCTTGACGGGAAAGCTGCGCACCGCCTCGGTGCAGGGCGCACCTTCCGGCGCACCAGTCCGCACGTCGAACAGGCCCTGGTGCAGCGGGCACTCGATGAGATGCCCGTCGAGATAGCCGTCCGACAGCAGCGCCTGGCCATGCGTGCAGATGTTGGACGTCGCGAAATAGGCGCCATCGACCGCATAGAGAGCGATATTGAAGCCGCCCGCTTCGGCGCGCGCGACACCGTCGCGCTCGACCGCCGCTGTCTGGAGGGTGCGGATCCAGTTCGGTTCAGCGCTCATGCTGGATAGACCAGGCTGTTGGGGATCATTTCGGAATCGAAGACGACGATGCGCTCGCGGAATCGCAACCGACCTGCATCCTCGACGATGAGATCGTGACAGACGGCGCTCAGCACGATCTCGGTCGGGCGGTCGATCAGGGTCTGGACGAGCAGCAGATTATGGCGCGTCCGGGTACCTTCGGCGTCGCTGCTCACGATCCGCAAGGGGCTTGGAAAGCGTCGGTAGTAGCGAGGGGCATACATCTGGGTCCGGGTGAGGCCGGTGACGCGGTCCTGCAGCATGCCGCGACTCTCCGCCTGCATGGTCGACAGCGTGTAGCCGCGCTCGAAATTCTCGCGCGGGATCACGCGGTAGAGGCAGGCTTGCGTGAAGAAATCCGGCCAGGCCTCGAGCTCCACGTCGTCGAGCGCGCCGTAATAGGCATCGTAGAGCGCCTGCACGGCCAGGCGGTCCACGCCGGCGATGGGGAAAGCCGTCATAGCCCCATGACCTCCCGCCAGTAGCGGTACATGCCGCGGATCGCGGTTTCCGTGACCATGTGGTCGGTCGGGGCGATCTCGCGGCCGCCCATGACGACGAGCGCCGCCTCGTCCGGTGCTGCGGCACAGCCCTGCTGGCTCATCTCGATCACTTCGCCATCGTCGGCGGAGACGAAGCCCGCCGGTCCGAACAGATTGGCCTGGCGCGTCCGGCGCAGCCGCATTTCCGGCGGGTCGTCCGCATAGCACCAATGGGTCCAGTGGAAGTCGAAGCCCACCGGCCCGGTCGGCACGATCTGGCGGGTGGTCAGCGAATTCACCTGCTGCTGCAGGATGACGCTCGGAAAGACCGTGATCATGCCCACGGTTTCCTCGCCGGGGAATTCCTTGACCACATCCAGAATGCGGGGATCGGCAAGCCGCAGGTCGCCTTGGAAGTTCTTCATGTCCGCGGTGACGTCGTTGACCTCCTGCTCGCCCTTGCAGCTGATCAACACGCTGTGGCGACCGGTCTCATCGAGGTCGACGGCCGATTTCTGATCGGCCCGGAACAGCCCGAAGGTGACGAAGAACACATGCAGCAGGCCCGCATGATACGGGTCCTTGATGTTCTCCTGCATCAGCTTCCAATTCGCCGCTATATGCTGACGATTATAGCCCAGCACCTCGAGCTTCCGCCCGTCATAGACGCGCGTGTAGTGCTTCCAGAATTTTTCGCCGAGATACTCGCGAAACGAAGGCGTTTCGGCCGAGAAACTCGCCCAGACGACGCCATTCACCACCTCGACGCGCAGCCGCCGAAGCCCGTGTTGCGCCGGATCGAAATCGGCCGGCATGCCGCCCTGGCGCCGCACGCCGCGCCGGAACGGCACGCCCAGCAGGTTGCCGTTCAGGTCGTAGGCCCATTGATGATACGGGCAGAGCAGGTCTTTCGCGTGGCCCGACCGGGCCTGACAGAACTTCACCCCGCGATGCGCGCAGCGATTCTCCAGCACGCTGATCTCATCCTCGGCACTGCGGATGACGATGACCGGCCGCTCGCCGAGTGTCGTCGTCTTGAAATCACCGACGGCCGGCATCTCCGCTTCGAGGGCGCAATACAGCCAATGGGGCCCATACCAGATCCGATCGAGTTCCTGCCGATAGATCTCGGGATCGGAATAGACCCAGAACGGCACCCGGCCGGTCGTGTCTGCGGGCCATTCGCGTCTTGCCGACATCGCGTTCCTCCGACCGCGTTTTCATTGCAAGTGAAAATATCCCTGTTTTCCACAATGTCAAATTCATTGTACGATGAGAAAACAAAACGGAGGGACGGCGATGGCGGAAGCGAACGGCGGCGTGGTCATCCTCGGTGCGGGCCATGCCGGCGGCGTCTTGGCGCTCGAGCTGCGACAGCTGGGCTACGGCGGCAAAATCACGCTGGTCGGCGAAGAACGGCATCTGCCTTACGAGCGGCCATCGCTGTCCAAGGAACTGCTGGTCGGGATCGACCAGGAGCCCCGCTTTCTGACCAATGCCGACCGCTGGGCGACGCTCGGCATTGCGATCGAGATGGGGGCTCGCGCCGCCGCAATCGACCGGGCCGAACGGCGCGTCACCCTTTCGGACGGCCGGCTGCTGGCGTACGACCGCCTGGTCATCGCGACCGGCGGCGCGCCGCGGCGGCTGCCCCTACCGGACCATCCCGCTGTCCGCACCCTCAGAAACGCCGACGACGCGGCCGGCCTCAAGGCCTTGGCCGCCTCAGCGGACAGCGCGGTCGTGATCGGCGGTGGCGTGATCGGTCTGGAAGTAGCGTCGAGCTTTCGGTCCCTGGGCCTGGGCGTGACGGTCGTCGAGCGCGGAGCCCGCCTGATGGCCCGCAACGTGCCGGTCGACATGGCGGCGCGGATCGAGGCACTGCACCGCGACGCCGGCATTGCCCTGCAGCTCGGACGGACGGTCGCGGCGGCAGATCCGGTTGGGACAAGGCTCCGGCTGACCCTCGACGACGGTGTCGAGCTGCTTTCTGCCGTTATCGTCGTCGGCATCGGCATCGCGCCCGAGACGGCGATCGCCGCGACGGCCGACCTCGCAGCCCGAGACGGTGTCGTCGTGGATGCGAACTACGTCACCTCCGATCCGAGCATCCTCGCCATCGGCGATGTCGCCCATCCCCCTGGCGGCCGGAACGAGAGTTGGGCCCATGCCCAAACGAGCGCGCGCGCGGCGGCCCGCACGATCATCGGTCTCGAACCGGAACCCGCGCCGGCACCGTGGTTCTGGACGGCGCAGCATGGGCATACGCTGCAGGTCGCCGGCCATCCGCTTGATGCCGATCGAACGATCGAGCGCGGCCCGGTGTCGCTTTATGGCGCCGGGGATCGCCTCATCGGCGTGGCGGCCCTGGACGCACCGCGCGACTTCGCGGCCGGGCGCCGGCTCATCGGCCGTCCGCTCGATTGGTCTTGCGCCGCAGAACCGGCGATCGATCTGCGCCGCCTGGCCCTTTAGTCGGCGTTTCGGGCCAAGGCCCGCCGAGCGCCTGGGTCAAGCCCCGGCAGGCCGCAATCAAGGCCTTGGTCGTCACCTCATCCTGCGCCGGGTCGAAGGCGCTGGTGGCAAGTGCCGTCGCAACCAGCGAAAGCCGGCCCTGGAGATCGAAGACCGGCACGCTCATCGCCCGCAGACCGGGAATGAGGTCGCCCGCGACATGCGCCGAGAGGGTTCGGCGAACCCTCGTCCGGATCGCCTCCTCTTCGACATCGTCGCGCCCGGTGGCTTCGGCGTGCAGCGCGATCAATCCCGGATCGCCGAACGTCAAGAACACATGCCCGGTCGCAGAATGCCGCAACGGCAAAGTGGACCCGATGGCCAGGGAGGTAGTCACGGGAGGATAGCCTGGAAACCATCGGACGATCGTCGGCCCGGCGGTGCCCCAGACCGCGATCAAACAGGTTCGGCCGGTCTCGCACGCGAAGGCCGAAAATGTCTGATCGGCCATGGCGAAGAGATCGAGCCGGGTCAGAGCCGACAGGCCGATGCTGATCGCACCCGAATCCAAATCGTAGAGCCCTGACCGGGCCTCCTGCCGGACCATGCCGGCCGCGATCAGGCTGGTGAGGTAGCGATGTGCCTGGCTGGGCGAAAGGCCCGCGTGCTGGGCGATCGTCGACAAGGCCGCCGCCCTGGGAAAGGCCGCGACCGTCGACAGAACACGGAGCCCGATCTCGACCGACTGAATGCCACGCCGCCGCAGGTCTTTGGGTGCATCCATCGTCCGCCGCAATTCCGCTGTTGGGGGTCCACCGGCGCCGGCGCCGCACGCGAAGGATATAGCAGGAACGCGAGAGCCCCACAGCAGAACCGAAAACCAGAAGCAGGACGTGACCGCCCGTTCGACCTTTTCGTCGTGCTTTCGTCGGCCCGAGTGTTTGGTTGGTGACAAGCCGAGATTTTCGCCGGACGATGGATTGAACGGGCGGCATCGGGGGATGCCATCGATCTGAACATTGATTGAGATGGCTGAGAATGCGCTCTCTTTTGATCGTAATGCTGCTGCTCGTCGCCTCACCGGCTGTCGCCCAGACATCCCTCACATTCGCCCGTATTCCCGGCATTCCGGATCAACTCGTCGGTAGCAGGCTCCTGGAGACGATCTATTCTCGTCTCGGCATCACGGTCAGTTTTTTCGACGCTCCGGCGAACCGAGCCCTGAGCATGAGCAGCAGCGGTGAACTCGATGGTGAAGTGCTGCGGATCATCGATGTTGCGCAAGAGCACGAAACGTTGCTCCCCGTCAGGCCGGCGATCAACTACATCGAACCGGCCGCGTTCTCGAAGGGACTTCGGCTCGAAATCACCGGATGGCAATCCATCAGCAGCTATCGGGTCGGCATCGTCCGTGGCGTCGGATCGTCGGAGCGGGGAACCCATGGGATGCCACAGGTCGAGCCGGCGACTTCGCTCGAGACGCTCTTCACCATGCTCGACGGCGATCGGCTCGACATCATCGTGAACGACCTCTTCGGCGGGAAATTGGTTGCCAAGAAGTTGGGGCTGGACCGGGACATCAGCCCGCTGCTGCCTCCCTTCGAGCGGTTGGCGGTCTATCATTTTCTGAATAGCAAGCACAGGGATCTGCTGCCTCGGATCGAGGCTGTCATAAAGAAGATGGAAGATAGCGGCGAACTGACACAGCTGCGGCGATCGATCGAGCAGCAGATGTTGGACACCGAAGGCTGATCCGCGCAGGCGCGGGGGAAAGCAATCGCTTCGCCGCGGGTACGGCCCTCAGAAGCGAGGCCGGACTTGCCGACCGTCTACAGGGACAGCGCGCCCAGTTCGTCGTCGCTCCGATGGCAGGCGAGCTCCGATCCGCTGACAGTGTGCCGAAGCGTCGGCATTTCGCGATCGCAGAGCCCGTCGATCCGTTGCACGCAGCGGCCGTAAAATCTGCAGCCTGTCCGTTGGCCGAACGGAAAGCGGGCCGCATCGCCGGGCAAGGCTTGCTGGGCATCCGCCAGATCCAGCCAGCCGGTTCGCAGCGCCGGCACGGAATTCGCCAACAGCGAGAAATAGGGATGATGCGGTGGCGTTGCCAGCGCATCGCGGCTTCCGGCCTCGATCTTGCGGCCCGCGTACAGCACCATGACCTCGTCGCACAGGGCCCGCACCGTCTTCAGGTCGTGGCTGATGAACATGTAGGACACGCCCAATTCGCGCCGCAGGTCGACCAGCAAATCGACGATCGCGGCGGCCACGACCGGATCCAACGCCGAGGTCACCTCGTCGCAGAGGATCAGGTCAGGCTCCGCCGCGAGCGCGCGGGCCAGATTGATCCGCTGCTTCTGGCCGCCGGACAATTCGGTCGGGCGGCGGTCGGCCACCGTGGCGGGCAGCTTCACGAGGTCGAGCAATTGGAGGACACGCCGCCGCACCGCCGGGCCGGCCAGCCCGTGATAGAAGGCGACGGGACGGCCGAGAATGCCGGCGACCGTTCCCGACGGATTGAGCGCCGTATCTGCCATTTGAAACACGATCTGGATCCGACGCAGATCCTCGCGGCTGCGCTTGCCGACCGTCGGCGCCAATGGTCGGCCATCGAGGCGGATCGACCCCGCGGCGAGCGGCTGCAGCCCGGCGATCACGCGGGCGAGCGTGCTTTTCCCGCAGCCCGACTCGCCGATGACGCCGAGGCTGGTCCCCCGCTGAATCCGCAAGCCGATATCGTCGAGAATCGGCAGCAGCGGCTTGCCGTCCCGTTGAGTCCGGCCGTAACCCGCGACGAGGCCGGTGACCTCCAGCAGCGGCACCGGGCTCTTGGGGGCGGGCGTGATCGGACGGACGGACGGCTCGGCCGCAGCGACCAGGCTCCGCGTATAGTCGCTGACCGGTGCCGTGATCAGGCGACCGGTCGGACCGACCTCCTGCACGGCGCCATCCCGCAGCACGATGATCCGATCGGCGACCTGGGCGACCACGGCCAGATCGTGCGAGACGTAGAGCCCCGTCGTGCCCCGTTCGCGGATCACCGACTTGAACGCCTTCAGCACCTCGATCTGGGTCGTGACGTCCAGGGCGGTCGTCGGCTCGTCGAAAATCACCAGCTCCGGGTCGGTGATCAGCGCCATCGCGGCCAGCAGTCGCTGCAGCTGCCCGCCGGATACCTGATGCGGGTAGCGCTGGCCGATCTGGTCCGGGTCGGGGAGGGCCAGAGCCTTGAACAGGGCGAGCGCCTTGGCCTCGGCCGCCTCGCGCGTCATGAGCTTGTGGATGAGCGCGCTTTCGATCACCTGCGCCATGATCGTGCGCGATGGGTTGAAGGCGGCGGCGGCGCTCTGGGCGATATAGGCGACCCGTCGTCCGCGCAGATCGGCGAGGTCGGTCTCGTCGAGGGCCGTAACCTCGCTATCGCCTAGCGTGATCCGTCCCCCGACGATCCTGCAGCCGGCCCGGGCATAGCCCATCGCCGACAAAGCGATCGTCGTTTTGCCCGAACCGGATTCGCCGATGAGAGCGACCACTTCGCCGCGATCGACCGAAAAACTGACGTCCTTGACGATCTCGATGGTGCGGCCGTCGGCGCCGCGCGCAGCGACTCTGAGATGCTCGACTTCGAGCAGCGCCGTCATCTCACGAACCTCCCTTCCGTTGCAGACGGCTGCCGAAGAGGCCGTCGAACAGAAGGTTGACGCCGATCGAGAGGCTGGCGATGGCGAGCGCCGGCATCAGCACGGCGGGTGCGCCATAAGCAAGGCCGCTGATGTTCTCGCGCACCAGAGACCCCCAGTCGGCATCGGGCGGCTGCACGCCCAGGCCGAGGAAGCTGAGGCTGCTCAAGAGCAGCAGCACATAGACGAAGCGCAGGCCGAAATCCGTCAGCATCGGCCCGACGATGTTCGGCAGCACCTCGTGCCTGACGATGTAGAAGGTGCCTTCGCCCCGGGCCCGGGCCACCAGGACGAAATCCAGCGTGGCCACATTGACGCTGACCGCACGGACGATGCGGTAGCAGCCCGGCAGATAGATGACCGCGAGCGTGAGGGTGAGCGCCGGGAGGGATGAGCCGAACGCCGCGACGAGCAGCAGGCCGAACATCTTGCTGGGGATCGACACCAGGGCGTCGAGGAAGCGGCTCAAACCGGCGTCGAACCAACCGCCGACGACCGCGGCGGCCAATCCGAGCACGGACCCGCCCAGCGCCGCCAGAAAGGTCGCGACCAACGCGATGCCGACCGTCTGCCGCGTCCCCGCCAGGATGCGGCTCAGAATATCGCGGCTGAGGTAATCCGTGCCGAGCGGGTATTGCCGGCTCATCGGTTCGAAGGCATCCGCGTCCAGGATTTCTCCGACCCCATGGGGTGCCAGAAAGGATCCGAACAAGGCCATGGCCAGCCAGAACACGACGAGTGCGGCACCCATCCAGCCGGCAAAACCCAGCCGCGGCAAGCGGCGGCGTGTCGGGATCGATGTGGCCGCTATGGCGCCGTTGGGAACGTTCATTGGTGGCGCAGCCTGGGGCTGGACAGAATCGCTGCGACATCTGCCATCATGACCAACACCAGATAGCCGGCGCAGAAGATCAGGGCGCAGGCCTGGACCACCGGCAGATCCCGGGTCGAGACACCGTCGACCATCAGCTTGGCGATGCCCGGATAATTGAAGATCGTCTCGACGATGATCACGCCACCCAGCAGATAGGACAGGCTCAAGGCCACCGCATTGGCGATCGGGCCGACCGCATTCGGCAGCGCATGCATCAGGACGATGCGGACCGGTCGCGCGCCTTTGAGCCGCGCCATTTCCACATAGGGCGCTTCCAGCGCGTCCATCACCGCCGCTCGGGTCATGCGTGTCATCTGCGCCACGATCACGCAGGAGAGCGTGATGATCGGCATGGCGAAGCTGCGCAGCAGTCCGCCGATGTCATGGAACTGCGGTGCCTGGGCCAGCGCCGGCAGCCAGCGCAGCTTGACCGCAAAAGCCAGGACCGCGAGCGTGGCGATGAGGAATTCCGGAACCGAAACGACGAAGACCACGCCGATACCGACGATACGGTCCAGCCAGGAACCGGGGCGCATTGCCGTGCCGATCCCGAGCATCAGTGCCACCGGCACCGAGACGCAGCTCGTGATCGCCGCCAGCAGCAGAGAGTTGCCGAGGCGACCGGCGATCATCTGGCCGACCGGCAGGTCATTGACCAGCGATCGACCGAAATCGCCCTGGGCAAGACCAGCCAGCCACAGCAGGAAGCGTTCGCTCGGCGGCCGGTCGAGACCGAGCTTCGTGCGCAGCCCGGCGACCGCTTCCGGCGTCGCACTTTGACCCAGGATCTGCTGTGCCACGTCGCCCGGCAGCAGGCTGGTGATGGTGAAGACCACGACCGCGACGAACAGCAAGGTGAGGACCGCCGTCACGAAGCGTGCCGTCAGCATCCCGACGATCTTGCCGTTCATCCGGGTTCTCCCACGCGGCCCCTGGCCTCGACCTTAGGTATCGAGCCAGACATATTCGGCGAAGCCGTAGCCCATCAGACCGCCGGTACCCATCGGCCGCAATCCCTTGAGACGCGAGCTGTGAGCGTCGAGGTTGCTGATGAACACGGGAATGCCGATCCCCGAAGTCTCGCTGATCATGACCTGCATGTCATGATACATCTGCTTGCGCTTCGCCTCGTCGGACTCGCCCCGGGCGGCGACCAGCAGCTGGTCGAAATTCGCGTGCTTCCAGGCGGACTCGTTCCAGGCCGCGTCGGAGGCGAACAGCAGGCTGAGCAGGATATCCGCCGTCGGCCGGGGATTGATGTTGCCGAACACGAAGGGCGACTTCAGCCAATAGTTCGACCAATAGCCGTCCGCCGGCACCTGCTTCACATCGATCGTGAGGCCGGCCTCCTTCGCCGACTGCTGCAGCACCACCGCCATGTCGACCGAACTGGACGCCGCGGTCGAACAGACCAGCGGCAGCGTGGAGCCGAGCACGCCCGCCTTTTGCAGATGAAACTTCGCCTTCTCGGGATCGTAGATCCGCTGGGGAATATCGGCGGCGTAATAGCGGTTGGAGGGCGGAACCGGCTGGTCGTTGGCGACCGTGGCGAAGCCGCGGAACACGGCACGTTTGATCTGAACCCGATTGAGCAGATATTTCATGCCGAGCGCGAAGTCGGGATTGTTCCCGGGTGCGGAATCCTGGCGCATGATCAGGTCGGTGTAGTTGCCGGCATTGGTCTCGAACAGCTCGAAGCCCTTGGTATCGAGGATCTGCTGGCTGGAGCGCGGGTCGATCGAATTGATCAGGTCGACGTCGCCGGACAGGAGCGCGTTGACCCGCGCGCTGTTGTCGGCGATGCCGATGAATTCGACCTCGTCCAGATACGGGCCTTCGGCGCGCCAATAATGCTCGTTGCGCACGCCGATCGAGCGGACGCCGGGCGTGAATTCCTTGCATTTGAACGGGCCGGTGCCGACCGCCGTCGAGAAGTCGGTGGTCCCGTCCTTGATGATGAGGAAATGAAAGGTGCCGAGCACGACCGGCAGATCCGCATTCGGGCTGGCCAGGCGGATGGTGACTTCGAGCGGGCCGGTCGCCTTGATCTCGGTCATCTGCGCCGCCAACGCCTTGGCCTTGGAGCCGACCGCAGGATCCATGTGCCGCGTCAGCGAATAGACGACGTCGGCGGAGGTCAGCGGCTTGCCGTCATGGAACAGCACGTCCTTGCGCAGCTTGATCGTCCAGACCGTCGCCTTGTCGCTTTCGATCGATTCCGCCAGCGCCAGTTGCGGCGCCAGATGCTCGTCGAGCATGGTGAGGCCGCTGTAGAACATGCTGCAGCGGACATAGTCGGTGGAGAGAGACTGCTTGGCCGGATCGAGCGTATCCGAGGTCGAACTCGATATGCCCGCAACCTTGATGCGCCCGCCTTTCTTGGGCGTATCCGCCAAGGCACGGCTCGCCCCCGCAAGCAGGCTCGTCCCGAACGTGCCGGCGAGACCGACCATGCCCAGCATGCCCAGGATGTCGCGGCGGCTGGCGCCCCGTTCGAGCGCGTGCAGCACGCGATGCCGCTCGGCGGCGGAGAGAAGCTCGAAGGAGGTAGGCGTTTCCTTGCTCATGGGACTTCTCCATATGCTCGAAGAGGGGCGGTAAAGTTGCGTGCGGCGTCGGGTCGGTCAGTACAGGCGATCCATCAGCCGGTAGTAGGCGCCGATGAACGGCAGAAACCAGGGCGGCCCGAAATGGCCTGGGATGGCGGACCAGGTACGGTCGCGCCACGGGTTGACGGTGGCGGCGCCGGTCATGATTTCCGCCATGATCCGTCCCATCAGGACCGACATCTGCGTGCCATGGCCGCTATAGCCCATGGCATAGTGGATGCCGTCGCGTTCGCCGGCATGGGGCATGCGGTCCTGGGTCATGTCGACCAGGCCGCCCCAGCAATAGTCGATCGGCACCGGGCCCAGCTGAGGAAAGGTCTCCGCCAGGGTCTTCTGCAGGATGCGGCCGCTTTTCTCGTCGGATTTGGGATTGGAGAGCGCGAACCGGGCCCGGCCGCCGAAGACCAGACGATCGTCGTCGGTCAGGCGGAAATAATTCCCGATATTCTGCGAGGTCGTGCAGACCCGGCGCCCGGGCATGATGCTATCGAGCATGGCGCGCGGCAGCGGCGCGGTCACGATGATGAAGCTGCCGATCGGCACGATCCGCCGGCGGAACCAGCCGAACGGTCCGTGGGTCGAGGCCCCGGTCGCGACCAGCACGCGGTCGGCCTCGATCGTGCCGCGTTCGCTCGTCACCCGAAAGCGCCCGGCGCCGGTGCGCTCGATGGCCGTGACCGGCGCCTGTTCATGGATGCGCGCGCCGGTGCGGGCCGCCGCCAGCGCCAGGCCCGCACCGAAGCGTCCCATATGCATGGCGGCGCTTTGACGGTGCAGCAGCCCGCCATGAAACGCCGGCGAGCCGACCTCGGTCGCCAGATCCTGCCGGGAGAGCAGCGTCACCTGCGGATCGACGTCGCGTGCCAGGATCTCGCAGGTCTTCGCCAGGCTGTCGTAGTGCGCGGGCTTGGCCGCCAGCTTGATCTTGCCGCACCGGACGAAGCCGCAGTCGATTTGTTCCTCGCCGACCAGCCGTTCCACCAGATCGACGCCGCGATCGAACGCCTGATACATCTCCCGCGCCCGCTCATGGCCATAGCGCGCGGCGACGCCGGAGAAGCCGACCGCGAGCCCGTTGTTGCAATGGCCGCCGTTCCGTCCCGACGCTTCGCTCGCGACCCGCCCCGCCTCCAGCAGCGTGACCGCCACGCCTTGCCGCGCCAACGTCAGCGCAGCGGACAGGCCGGTGAACCCGCCGCCGACCACGACCACGTCCGCCCGTCCCTCGACGGGACCGGCAGCGCCGTGCGCAAACGCCGGGGCGGTATCGAGCCAGTAGGAGGTGAGTTTCATCGCTGCCAAACCTGTCCGCCTCTTTTCTTTGAGCCCGGGTGGTCGTTTTGACCCCCGGGTTCGAAATCACAGCCCCAGGACGCCGGGCAAACCGCCGATGTCGGAGATTTCCTGATAGCCGTAGGCGGGGTTGCCCGGATCATGGCCGCGGTTGACGAAGACCCGCTTGCCGATCCGCATGTCATGCGCCGTCATCAGGTCGTAGCGCAGGCTGGACGAGACATGCATGACATCGGCCGGGCTGCAGCCCAACTGGTCGAACATGAATTCGAACGCCTGCATGTGCGGCTTGTAGGATTGCGCCTGCTGGGCGGTAAAAACCCGATGGAACGGCGCGCCCAGCTTGTTGACGTTCTCTTGGATCTGGTCGTTGGACGCATTGGACAGGACGACGAGCGGGATCTCTTTGGCGACGATCGAAAGGCCGGCCGGCACGTCGGCGTGCGGCCCCCAGGTCGGGACCGCCTCGTAGAAGCGCGCCGCTTCCGTTTCGTCGAACGCCAGCCCCCACAGCTTGCAGGTCCGTTCGACCGCAGTGACGATCACGTCCCGATACGGCTTCCAGGCGCCCAGCACCTCGTCCAGGCGATAGGCCGAGAAATCCTGGACGAACGCGTCCATCCGATCGGCCGGAACGCGGCCAGCGAAAATTTCGCGCGCCATGTCGCCCATCCGGAACCGGGTCAATGTTCCGTAACAGTCGAAGGTGATGAATTTAGGAAAACTCGTCATATCCGTTTCATCCGTGCAAGTGATCGAAGTATTCTCGTCCCGCCGTCTCGGTTTCGGTGCCGATACGCTCCGCAGGCTGGCGCCGCGCTCTCGTATAAACAGCGACTGGGTGAGCGGATCGACCGACGTGACTTGTGCGTTGTTTGTTGTGATTGAGCATCGTCAGCGAACCTTTGGTTCGGCCGGCTGCGCCCCTTTATTGCTGCAAGGATGGTACGCCCTTCGTCGCGGCATTTTACGCTTCTATGACCGGGCGAAGCGTGTCGGCGTTGCGGATTTGCAGCGACTGACGGCACGTTGTGCTTTCTTTGCCATTCGCCGGGCGCTTTGCAGCCTTGCGTCGGATGCGGGTATGACGCCGTCCGCCCCGCGTGCCCGTCAGCGCACTCACCCGTTCGGCCCGGCGGCATTTGCTGCCGCAAACACCTGTCGATTGCACAAGTTTGTAGCGCGCCCGGCACCGACAACAGCAGCCCATACTTCGTTAAAGCGGCCACTATGGTCGAACTGGCCGAGCGCCGGGGCGAGGTAGAGGAGCGTGACGTGGCCGATGTGACGATGACGTCGGGGTTTCATCTGCGCCCGATGACCGAAGACGACCTGCCGCAGGCCCATGGGCTGTCGCGCCTCGTGCAATGGCCGCACCGGCTGGACGAGTGGCAGTTCAATTTCAGGCTCGGCCGCGGCCTCGTCGCCGAACAGGCGGACGAGACGGTCGGAACCGTCATGTGGTGGCCCTATGGCGCGGACGTGGCGTCGCTCGGCATGGTCATCGTCGATCCGGATCGCCAGGGGGCGGGGATCGGGCGCGGGTTGATGGCGGCGGCGCTGGATCAATTGGACGGCCGGACGGTGATGCTGAACGCGACCGAGGCCGGGCTGCGGCTCTATCAGGCGCTGGGTTTCCGGCCGATCGGCGAAATCCGCCAGCATCAGGGAGCCGCCTTTGCCGTTCCGGCGGCACCGCTCGGCAAGGGCGAGCGCATCCGGCCGATCGGGCGACGCGACGGCGATGCCCTGGCGGCGCTCGACGCCAAGGCCACCGGGCTCGCGCGCGGGCCCATGATCAAAGCGCTGCTGGACGAGGCCGAGGGGGTGGTGCTGGATCGGGACAGCGAGGCGATCGGCTTTGCGCTCTATCGCCGGTTCGGGCGCGGCCATGCCATCGGCCCGGTCATCGCGCCGACGATCGAAGGCGCCAAGGCGCTGATCTCCCACTGGATGGCCTCCAATCCCGGCGTGTTCATGCGCGTCGACGTGCTGGGCGACGGCGGCCTGTCGCCCTGGCTCGACGATCTGGGCCTGATCGGTCTCAGCCCGGTCACCACCATGACCCGCGGCACGCCATTGCAGCGGGCCGGCGGTTACTGGGCGATCGCCAGCCAGGCGCTCGGCTGAGGAGGGCCCGCCCATGAGTTTTCTCTATAAGGCCGATCCCGAGCGGGGCGCCGTCTGGCGCCGGCTGTTCGCCGAGCAGGCACCCGATCTGCCGTTTCGGATCTGGCCGGACGTCGGCGATCCGCTGGCGGTGCGCTATTTCGCTTTCTGGGTGCCGCCCGACGATCTGACCGATCGCTTCCCGAATCTCGAAATCCTGTTCTCGGTCGGGGCAGGCGTCGATCAGATCGATTTTTCCCGGGTCCCGGCCGCCCTTCCCGTCGTGCGCATGGTCGAGCCCGGCATCATCGACAGCATGGTGGAATATGCGACGCTTGCCACGCTGGCGCTGCATCGCGACCTTCCGGCCTATGTCGACCAGCAGCGAAACCGGAGCTGGCAACCGCTGCGGGTTCGCTCGGCCGGCGCGCAGCGGGTCGGGGTCATGGGGCTGGGCGTGCTCGGCCAGGCGGTACTGCGACAGCTGCGGGTGTTGAAATTCGACTGCGCGGGATGGAGCCGCTCGCCGCGCGAGCTCGATGGCATCGCCTGCTTCGCCGGTACCGATGCACTGCCGGATTTCCTCGCCCGGACCGACATCCTGATCTGCCTGCTGCCTTTGACCGAGGCGACACGGGGCCTGCTGAACCGGGATCTGTTCGCCCGGCTGCCGGCCGGTGCCGCACTCGTCAATACCGGGCGCGGCGGCCATCTGGTCGACGCCGACCTGCTGGCGGCACTCGAGACCGGACAGCTCTCGGCCGCCGTGCTGGATGTGACCTCGGTCGAGCCGCTGCCGGACGATCATCCGTTCTGGCGGCATCCCCGCATCCTGCTGACGCCGCATATCGCGAGCATGACCCAGCCCGATACGGCCGTATCCATCGTCCTGGAAAACATTCGCCGCCACCGCCTTGGCGCGCCGCTTGTCGGCCTCGTCGATCGTACCCGTGGCTATTAGGGATATCAGTGGCATGAGCTTGATCGATTTGCGCGACCCGACGCTGCTGGTCGAAGCCGCCTTCATCGGTGGCGCCTGGGTCGGCGCCTCGACCGGCCTCACTCTCGCGGTCGAAGATCCGGCGACCGGCGAGCTCGTCGGCACGGTCCCCGAATGCGGAACGGCGGAAACCCGCGCGGCCATCGCCGCCGCCACGGCCGCCTTCGAGCCCTGGCGCCGCCGGACGGCCGCCGAGCGGGCGGCACTGCTGGAGCGTTGGCACGCGCTGGTGCTGGAAAACACCGCCGATCTCGCCCGCATCCTGACCGCGGAACAAGGCAAGCCGCTGGCCGAAGCGGAGGGCGAGGTGCGCTACGGCGCGTCCTTCATCAAATGGTTCGCCGAGGAGGCGCGCCGGATCGGCGGGCACAGCATTCCGGCACCCGAGGGCAATCGCCGTATCCTGACGATGAAAGAGCCCGTCGGCGTCGCCGCCGCCGTGACGCCCTGGAATTTCCCGATCGCCATGATCACCCGCAAATGCGCGCCGGCCCTGGCTGCCGGCTGCACCATGGTGATCAAGCCGTCCGACCTCACACCCTTTTCGGCCCTGGCGCTCGCGGTGCTGGCCGAGCGCGCCGGCCTGCCGCCGGGCGTGCTCAATGTCGTTACCGGCAAGCCGCAGGCGATCGGGGCCGAACTCACCGGCAATGCCGCGGTCGCCAAGATATCCTTCACCGGCTCGACCCAGGTCGGCCGGCTGCTGATGCGCCAATCGTCCGAGACGATCAAACGGCTGAGCCTGGAGCTGGGCGGCAATGCGCCCTTCATCGTGTTCGACGATGCGGACTTGGAGCTGGCGGTTGCCGGCGCGATCGCCAGCAAGTTCCGCAATGCCGGACAAACCTGCGTCTGCGCCAACCGGTTGCTGGTGCAGGATGGGATCTACGATGCGTTCGCGGCCCGGCTGTCCGAGGCCGTCCAGGGGTTGCGCGTCGGCCATGGCCGCGATCCGGGCACGACCATCGGACCGCTGATCAACCGCAGTGCCGTGGCCAAGGTCGCCGAGCATGTCGAGGACGCGCTCGATCGCGGGGCGAGGCTCGTGACCCGGCTGGAGCACCGTCTCGATCCGGCGCGCTTCGTGGCGCCGGTCGTGCTGTCGGGCGCCAACACCCAGATGCGGCTCGCCAATGAAGAGACCTTCGGCCCGGTCGCCCCGCTCTTCCGTTTCCGTCACGAAGCTGAGGCGATCGAGATCGCCAACGGCACACCCTACGGTCTCGCCAGCTATTTCTATACCGAGGATCCGCATCGGTCCTGGCGGGTCGCCGAACGGCTGGAATTCGGCATGGTCGGCCTCAATACCGGCTCGATCTCGATGGAGGTGGCGCCGTTCGGCGGCGTCAAGCAGTCGGGCCTCGGGCGCGAGGGCGGTCAGCTCGGGATCGAGGAATATCTGGAGACAAAGGCCTTTCATTGGGGCGGCCTGAAATTCGCCCGGGAGGGTTGAGCCGGCAGTTTGTGCCGTGGCGCCGCAAACAACGGCATCGCGCGCTGTCCACGGCGCGAAGTCGAAATTTTCGCGGGCCGGGCCAGGGCTAGACTCGTTGCCGGACAATGAGTGGGGCCCCTATGCTGAGCAATTCTCTGGTCGAGCTCGACCGCGAGCACTTGATCCATCCAGTCACCGCGTTTCGCGCCCATGAGCAGCGCGGGGTCACCATCCTGGAGTCCGGCCGCGGCATGTTCGTGCGCGATGCGGGAGGGCATGAGTTGCTCGACGCCTTTGCCGGGCTCTGGTGCGTCAATGTCGGCTATGGCCAGGACAGCGTGGTCCGGGCGGCGGCCGAGCAGATGGCCAAGCTGCCCTACGCCACCGGCTACTTCCATTTCGGCAACGAGCCGGCCATTCGGCTCGCCGCCCGCCTGGCGGAGCTGGCGCCGCCCGGCCTCGGCCATGTCTATTTCACGCTCGGCGGGTCCGACGCGGTCGATTCGGCGATCCGCTTCATCGTCCATTATTTCAACGCGACCGGCCGTCCGGCCAAGAAGCATTTCATCGCGCTCGAGCGCGGCTATCACGGCTCGTCGAGCGTCGGCGCCGGCCTGACGGCCTTGCCGGCCTTCCATCGGAATTTCGATCTGCCGCGGCCGTGGCAGCATCATATTCCCTCGCCCTATCCGTATCGCAGCCCGGTCGGCGGCGATCCGGCCGCGGTGATCGCCCGGTCGGTCGCCGAGCTGCGGGCGAAGGTCGCGGAACTGGGCGCGGAAAATGTCGCGGCCTTTTTCTGCGAACCGATCCAGGGCTCGGGCGGCATCATCGTGCCGCCCCAGGGCTGGCTCGCCGCGATGCGCGCCGCCTGTACCGAGCTCGACATCCTGTTCGTGGCCGACGAGGTCATTACCGGTTTCGGCCGGACGGGCCCGATGTTCGCCTGCGAGCGCGAGGCGGTGGTGCCCGACCTGATGACCGTCGCCAAGGGGCTGACCTCCGGCTATTCGCCGATGGGCGCCGTCCTGATGACGGACCGGATCTATGCCGGAATCGCCGACGGCGCCGCGCCCGATCTGCCGATCGGCCATGGCTTCACCTATTCGGCCCATCCGGTCAGTGCCGCCGTCGGCCTCGAAGTGCTGCGCCTCTATACCGAAGGCGGCATCCTCGCCAATGGTCAGGCGGTGGCACCGCGCTTCGCCGCGGGGCTGGAAGCGCTCCGCGATCATCCGCTCGTCGGCGACGCTCGGCACGTCGGGCTGCTGGGCGCGCTGGAACTCGTCGCGGACAAGGAGCGCCGGCAGCCCTTCCCGGCCGAACTACGGCTTGCCGACCGGCTGTTCAAGCGTGCCTATGGCAACGGCCTGATCTTCCGCGCCTTCGCCGACGGCACGATCGGGCTGGCGCCCGCCCTCTGCTGCACGCCCGGCGAAATGGAGCAGCTGCTCGCCCGGCTCGCTGCCACGCTGGATCAGGTTCTGGAAGAGCCGGAGGTCCGTCAGGCGCTGAAATCCTCCTGACGTGCGAATAGGTTGCCTGCCGCCCGAGCCCGCTCAATAGTCCAACCAGCGCGAAGCAGTCCAAGCGAGCCGTCAGATGAATGCACCTCTCAAGCTCGACCGCATCGACCTCAAGATCCTGGCCCAGCTCCAGAAGAATAGCCGGATCAAGAACGTCGATCTCGCCGAGACGGTGGGCCTGTCGCCGAGCCCCTGCCTGATGCGCGTGAAACGTCTCGAACAGGCGGGCTACATCACCGGCTACGGCGCGCAGCTGCAGCTCAAGAAATTGGGCGACGTGGTCATGGTCTTCACCGAGGTCACCCTGTCCGACCACCGCCGCGACGATTTCAGCCGGTTCGAGGCCAGCATTCGCGGCATCGATGAAATCATCGAATGTCACCTGGTCAGCGGTGGCTACGATTATCTCCTGAAATTCATCACCCAGGGGGTGAATCACTACCAGGAAATCATCGAAGGCCTGCTGGAGCGGAACATCGGGATCGAGAAGTATTTCAGCTACATCGTGATCAAGTCGCCGTTCATCAAGAATCACTACCCGATCGAGGGGCTGTTCACGCGAGGCACAACCGAATAATGCCGAAATCCCGCTTCGTCCGTCTCGACGAGACCGGTCGCGCGCCGGTTGCCTTCACCATCGACGGCCGGGCCGCGTCCGCTCTCGCCGGCGACACGCTGCTGGTGGCGCTGCTGGTCAACGGCGGCCATGTGCGCCGGTCGGAATTCGGCGATGGCCTGCGTGCCGGCTTCTGCATGATGGGGGCTTGCCAGGATTGCTGGGTCTGGACGGCGGCGGGCGATCGTTTGCGGGCCTGCGGCATTCCGGTGGCCGAGGGCATGGCGATCCTGACCGAAGAGCCGGAGGCGACATGGGCGACCCTCGCGTAATCATCGTCGGTGCCGGCCCGGCCGGCATCCGTGCGGCTGCGACCCTGGTGGCCGCGGGCATCATCCCGACCCTGGTCGAAGAGGGACGCCGGGACGGCGGCCAGATCTACCGCCGCCAGCCGGAAGGCTTCGTCCGCCCCTATGATCGGCTCTACGGCAGCGAGGCCGCCAAGGCGGCAGCCCTGCACCGGACCTTCGAGGGGCTTGCAGGCCTGATCGCCTATCGGCCGGAGACCCTGGCTTGGAACGTGGCGGACGGGGCGCTCCATGTCGTGAGCGGCGGGGTGGCCGACGCCTTGCCGTTCGATGCGCTGATCGTCTGTTCCGGGGCGACTGATCGGCTGATGCCGGTCGATGGTTGGAATCTGCCCGGCACCTATAGTCTGGGCGCCGCCCAGATCGCGCTCAAATCCCAGGCGTGTGCGATCGGTCGCCGCGTCGTGTTCCTCGGCACCGGGCCGCTGCTCTATCTGGTCGCGGCCCAATATCACAAGGCCGGCGCCGAAGTCGCCGCCGTGCTCGACACCGCGCCGGCCTGGCTTCGGTTGCGGGCGCTGCCGCACCTGCTGGCCCGGCCATGGGTGCTGGCCCGCGGCCTGATGCTGGTCACCAGACTGAGGCGGGCGGGGATCCCGGTCATGACCGGCGTCGAGCCGGTTGCGATCGTCGGCACCCCCGAAGCCGAGGTGGGCGGCGTGACGATCGAGGACGCCCATGGCCATTTGCGCTCCTTCTCCTGCGATGCGGTGGCGCTCGGCTATCACCTGCGCCCGGAAACCCAATTGGCCGATCTGGCCCGCTGTGCCTTCGCCTTCGATCCGGTGAGCCGGCAGTGGTTGCCTGACATCGATCCCGACGGCCGCAGCAGCGTGCGCGGGGTCTATCTTGCCGGAGACGGCGCGCGCGTGCTGGGGGCAGACGGGGCCGAGGCGGCGGGCGAACTCGCGGCCCTGGCGGCGCTGCGCGACCTGGGCCGAGCGGTGGCCGAGCCCCGGATGACGCATCTGCGGCGGATCTGCCAGCGGATGGATCGGTTCCGCCGCGGTCTGGCCGCGGCCTTCCCCTGGCCAGCCGGCCAAGCCGCGCGCCTGACCGACGACACCATCGTCTGCCGGTGCGAGGCCGTGACCGTCGGCACGCTGCGCGGGGTCGCCCGCGATATGGGGGCGATCGAGCTCAATCGCGGCAAGGCGTTCAGCCGCGTCGGCATGGGGCGGTGCCAGGGTCGCTATTGCGGACATGCGGCCGCGGAGATCATCGCGGCCGCGAGCGGCCTGCCCGTCGAGGCCGTCGGACGGTTGCGCGGCCAGGCGCCGGTCAAGCCCCTGCCGATCGCAACCGTGCGGGCGTCGACATGACCGCCCGCCGCCCCCTCAACGCCCAGGCCGACGTGATCATCGTCGGCGGCGGCATCATGGGCGCCGCGGCCGCCTTCTTCCTCAGGCGGCGCGGCCGCTCGGTCATCCTGCTGGAGCGGGGACTGATCGGTCAGCAGGCGAGCGGCACGAATTTCGGCAATGTCCGGCGCCAGGGCCGTTTCCTGCCGCAACTGCCGCTCGCCAACCGCTCCCGCGAGATCTGGGGCCGGTTGAACGAACTGCTGGGCGAGGATGCCGAGTTTCTGGCGAGCGGCCATATTCGCGTCTGCTACGGCGAAGCACAGGCGGCCGAGTTCGAGGCCTATGCCAACGCTGCCCGCGCCTATGGTCTCGACCTGGAAATGATCAGCCACAACGCGCTCCGCCAGCGCTTCCCGTTCCTGGGTCCTGAGATCGTGGCCGGATCCTATTCGCCGCACGACGGCCATGCCAATCCGCGCTTGGCCGCTCCTGCCTTTGGGCGGGCTGCCGCCCGCGCCGGCGCCCTGGTGCTGGAGCAGACCGAGATCCAATCGGTCGAAAAGGCCGGCGAGGATTTCCGGGTCGAAAGCACCGACGGCCGGGTCTATGGCGCACCGAGCCTGCTGATCACCGCCGGCGCCTGGGGCTCGTTGCTCTCCGCCCAGTTCGGCGAGGCCGTGCCCCTGGTGCCCCATGGACCGCAGATGGGCGTGAGCGAACCGGTGCCCTATCGGATCGAGCCGGTGATCGGTGTCGTCAGCCGGATTCCGGAAGAGGGGATCTATCTGCGCCAAATCACGCGCGGCAATATCATCTTCGGCGGCGGCAATCGCGGGCCGGCCTATCCGGACCTCCGCCGTGCCTATGTCCTGCCGCAGAATACCCTGAACCAGCTGCCGCAATTGGGCCGGCTCGTGCCGGCACTGAGCCGCCTCAATCTCATCCGGGTCTGGAGCGGCATCGAAGCCTATCTGCCGGACGATCGGCCGATCATGGGGCCGAGCCCGACGGTGCCCGGCCTGTTCTATGCCTTCGGCTTCTGCGGCCACGGCTTTCAGCTCGGGCCCGGCGTCGGCGATACCATGGCCGAACTGATCGATACCGGTAGGACGTCGACCCCGATCGACCCGTTCGCAATCTCGCGCTTCCTCGGCACCTGATATTCGCTGCTGCGATCCCGCCGCAATTCGGCAGTTTCTGCGCTTTCTCAGGTCAAAAGAGCGAAACCGACCACACGATCCGACGGAAGATAACTTGCTCCCGGACCGGGGATGCGCCGCCTCTTGTAGGGATCCACAATGTCGTTTGCCCCGTTCAAAGTCCTCACGTTCGACGTGGTCGGCACGCTGATCGATTTCGAGACCGGTATCCTCAATCATGTCCGCTCTGTCGGTGGGGCCGTGGCCGCGACACTCGGCGACGACGAGATTCTCGGCGCCTATCGCACCGCCCGCGCCGATCCCGAAGCCGGCTGGTTTCCCGACGATCTCGTCCGCGTCTACAAGCAAATGGCGGCAAAGCTCGGGCTCCCGGATGCGCCGGGCTTCGCCGAAGGGCTGCGCGATTCCGTCGTGAACTGGCCGGCGTTTCCGGATTCGGTCGAGGCGCTGAAGCGCTTGCGCAAGCGCTTCAGGCTGGTCGCCATGACCAACGCGCGGCATTGGGCGCTCGATCACATGAGCCGGACGCTGGGCGATCCGTTCGACGATCGCGTTTCCGTCGACGACGTCCGCTTCGAAAAGCCCGACCCGCAATATTTCGCCTTCGTCCGCGGGCGTCTCAGCACGCTCGGCCTGCAGTTCGAAGATATCCTGCATGTGGCGCAGAGCCAGTATCACGACATCGGCGTAGCAAAGAAGCTCGGCTACAAGGTCTGCTGGATCGAACGCCGCAAGGGCCTGAAGGGCTTCGGCGGGACGCTGGCGGTCGCCGAACTCACCCAGCCGGACTATCATTTCACCACGCTCGCCGGCCTCGCCGATGCGATTGATGCGGAGAGCTCCTTGGCTTGAAGCGCCCGAGCCGGATCAGGCGGCTCGACGGCCGCCGATATCGTCGATGGCACCGGCGGTCGCGGCCATGATTCGTTGCCGATCTGCATTCACGATCCGGCGATATCGATGAGCAGGCTTTTGACCCGCAGGTTGGCTTCAAAAGCCTGTCTGCCGAGGTCCTTGCCGATGCCCGACTGCTTGTAGCCGCCGGTCGGCATGACGAAATCCCCGGTGCGGCCGTAGCGGTTGACCCAGACGGTGCCGGCTTCGAGCTGCCGCGCCAGTCGCAGGGCGCGTCCCAGATCGGCGGTATGCAGGCCGGCCGCCAATCCGTAGGTCGGGTGGGCGGCCAGCGTCGTTGCCTCTTCCTCGTCCCGGAAGGTCTGGACCGTCAGGACCGGACCGAACACCTCCTCGGTTACGATGGCGCTATCGGCTGCGACGCCGGTAAGCAGGGTCGGCTGATAGAAGGCGCCACCCAAATCGGCGTCGACCCGGGCGCCGCCGGCGACGCGACACGCGCCGACCGCGACCGCGTGCCCGACCAGCCCCTCGATCCGGGCGCATTGGGCTTCGGAAATGATCGGCGACAGGTTGGTCGCCGGGTCCCAGGTGACACCGGGGCGCAATGCCGCGAACGCCTCGACGATCCGCGCGACGACCCGATCCGCCACGCTCTCCTCTACGATCAGGCGCGATCCGGCGACGCAGACCTGCCCGGCATTGCCGGTGATCGCTCGTGCGACAGTCGCCGCGGTCCGATCCAGATCCGCCGCATCGGCGAACACGATCTGCGGGCTCTTGCCGCCGAGTTCGAGGGTCACCGGTTTGGTGCCGTGGGCTGCACAGGTCGCCATGATCGCCGACCCGGTTCGGGTCGATCCGGTGAAGGTCACCTTGGCCACCCGCGGATGACGGCACAGCCCGTCGCCGGCGGTGCGACCGTCGCCTTGGATCACATTGAAAATGCCGGGCGGCAGCCCTGCCTCGATCGCCAGTTCGGCAAGACGCAACACGCTGAATGGCGTGAGTTCCGACGGCTTCAGCACGACCGCATTGCCGGCCGCGAGCGCCGGCGCAATCTTCCACGACGCCATGACCAACGGAAAATTCCAGGGAGCGATGGCGCCGATGACGCCGTAGGGTTCGGTCAAGGTCAGGCCCAGATGATCCGGACGCGTGGCGGCTACGTCGCCGCCGTGCTTGTCGGCAAGTTCGGCATAGAACCGGATGCCTTCAGCCGTGAACGGGACATCCCAGCCGGCCGCCTCGACGATCGGGCGGGTCGAACCGAGCGCTTCGAGACAGGCCAGATAGTCGACATCGGCTTCGACCAGATCGGCCCAGCGGCGCATGATTTTGGCGCGGTCTCGCGGCGCCGACCGGGCCCAGTCGCTGGTCCGGAAGGCGCGCCAGGCACTCTCCACCGCCCGATCGACGTCGTCGAGCGACGCGGCGGGTAATGCGGCATAGGCCTGCCCGTCGGACGGACGGGCGATGTCCAGCGTGTGGATCGCGTCGTTGACCAACTGCCCGCCGATGAAATGACCGGTCGGAACGGCGATGCGATTTGGATCGAAGGCACCCATGCTGACTTCTCCGGTTGGCTGTCACGGCCCGTCGTCTGTCCTCTCGATGGTAAGCGCTCCGCCGCGGCATTTGGCGCTTCCGTGACGCTATCCGCGGCGCGGAAGTTGCCGATTTTCGGCAATCGACGGCATCTTGTGCTCCCGATTGCCCCGACCCCGCCCCATCCTCGCGCTGCTGAGGCATTTCCTGCCATGCCGGGGCTCATTTTCGGCAGGGACTGCTGGGGCAAACAGCAGTTCGGCATCTTCGGCGCTGCCAGCCTTTGTATTCTTGACACCAACAGGAGGCGTCTTCGGAACGGGGGGCGTCCCGTAGCCTCCCAGGAGGGATCATGCCCCAATCACCCGCCGCCGTCGGTGACGTCGATGACCTGCTCGGCCCGCTGATCGCGCTGCGGCATGATCTGCATGCCCATCCGGAACTAGGGTATGCCGAGCACCGGACCGCGGCTCTGGTGGCCCGGGAGCTGCTGGCGCTCGGACTGGATGTGACGACCGGCGTCGGCGGTACCGGCGTGGTCGGCATCCTCAGCCACGGCAGCTCGGACCGACGGGTGGCACTCCGCGCCGACATGGACGCGCTGCCCATGTCCGAAGACACCGGGCTTGCCTATGCGAGCCGTAATGCCGGCGTCTTTCACGGCTGCGGCCATGACGGACATACCACGATGCTGTTGGGGGCCGCCCGACATCTGGCCCGGACCCGGCGCTTCGACGGGACGGTGGCCTTCGTCTTCCAGCCGGCAGAGGAGGGACGTGCCGGCGCGCGCGCCATGATCGCGGACGGCCTGTTCGACCGGTTCCCCGTGGATGAGATCTATGCCTTGCACAATTGGCCGGATCTCCCGGTCGGCGAGGCCCGCACCCGTCCCGGCCCGATCATGGCGGCGGCGGATCGTTTCGACATCCGGGTCGAGGGACGCGGCGGCCATGCCGCCCAGCCGCACAACACGCCGGACGCCGTGCTGGCTGCCAGCCAATTGGTCGCTCAGCTCAACACCATCATCGCCCGTCGCATTTCACCCTCGGCATCCGCGGTCCTGTCGGTCACGCGCATCGAGGGCGGCAGTTCCCACAACGTGCTGCCCGCATCGGTCCAGCTGACCGGCACCGTGCGCAGCTTCGATGCCGCGGTGCAGGACCGGATCGAACAGTCGGTGCGTCAGGCCGCCGCCGGTGTCGCGCTCGCGTCTGAGACGCGGATCGAGGTCGCCTATGACCGCTATTATCCCGCGACCATCAATGATCCGGCGGCGGCGGCGCATGCGCTGGCCGCGGCCGCGCAGGTCTGCGATCGGGCCGAGGTCGCGGATGCCCCGTCGTTCGCTTCGGAGGATTTCGCGTTCATGCTGCGCGCCAAGCGCGGCGCCTATCTCTGGCTCGGCCAAGCGCGGGGGGCAGGCGATGCCCCTCTGCACCATCCGGCCTATGACTTCAACGACGCGATCCTCGGCCGCGGCATCGCCTGGTACACGGCCCTGATCGAAGCCCGGCTTTCGGCCGCGTAGCGTGCCGGTGCGCAAGATCTACGGCATCCAGGATGCTCCGTCCTGAGCGGAGCCCATTCGACTGATGGCTCATCTGTCCTTTTGTCGCCAACCGATCGCGGGAGTTACGCAATGTCCCCTGCCAACGCCTCAGAGGCCGGCGTGACTGCCGACGAACGGGTTCGCCGCTTTCATGACGAGAGCTTCGTGTTCGACGGTCTGTCGATCAGCTATGTCCTGAACGAGCCTTATACCGAGCGCTGCCTGGCCGGCGGCGTCAACGGGACCAACGTCACAGTCGCACTCGAAGAGAGTTGGGACGCGGTCCTGCGCAATCTCGAATCCTATCTCGCCAAGATCGAAAAGAGCCCGCTGCTGACGCTCTGCACCACGGCGGACGAGCTGCTGGCGGCCAAAGCCGCGGGAAAGCTGGGCGTCGTGTTGGGGACGCAAGGTGCCAGCATGCTGGACGATCATTTGTGGCGACTGGAGTTCCTCGTCCGGATGGGCGTGCGCTTCTTCGGTCTCGCCTATACGACGGCCAATGCTTTCGGCGACGGTTGCGGCGAGAAGCGGGACGCGGGCCTGACCTATCTGGGCGAGGAACTGAT
>Ga0302311_10000106_pt1 | contig 97310 bp, 100 predicted proteins | sample III_Palsa_N1_3_FD_200449 | JGI IMG/M metagenome (GOLD analysis project Ga0302311, IMG submission 200449) | Peat permafrost microbial communities from Stordalen Mire near Abisko, Sweden - III_Palsa_N1_3 | ecosystem: Environmental > Terrestrial > Soil > Palsa > Peat permafrost | place: Sweden...
CGCTCATCGAACAAGTCGCCATCCTGCATCAGGTGGGCATCAAGACGGTGTTGGTGCATGGCGGCGGTCCGCAGCTGGATAGCGTACAGGCCACGCTGGGCATAGAGACGCGCATGGTGAATGGCCGACGCGTCACCGACCAGAAATCCATCGACGTCACGGCCATGGTGCTGAACGGGCTCATCAACACCCGCATTCTGGCCATCTGCCGGCAGCTCGGCATCGAAGCCATCGGACTCTCGGGTGTGGACGCCGGCCTTATTCGCGCCCACAAGCGCGCGCCGGTGCCGGTCTCTCCGGGTTCCAGCGAAACCGTGGACTACGGCTTCGTCGGCGACATCGATTCGGTGAATGTCGGCGTCATCGAAAAGCTCTTGGAGAACGGCCTGATGCCGGTGGTCAGCCCCCTCTCGGCGGACTCGAACGGCACCTTGCTCAACATCAACGCCGATACCGTGGCCGCTGCCATCGGCGGGGCGCTGTCGGCGGAAAAGCTGGTGCTGTGCACCGGCGCCCCCGGCATTCTCGAGCGCGTCGAGGACCCCAGCACGGTGATTTCCTACACCGACATCAAGGGCTTGAACAAGCTGCGCGATGCCGGCCATTTGAAAGACGGCATGCTGCCCAAGGCCACGGCGATCGAGAACGCCATCCGCGGCGGCGTGCGGCGCGTGCACGTCATTACCTACAAATCCTCCGACAGCCTGCTGGCCGAGATTTTCACCAACGAAGGCACCGGCACGCTGGTCGTCGCGGACCTCAAGGTGTTGAGCCCGGCGGAACAGCAGGGTGCGGCGACCGGCCAATGACCAGACTCTGGGACAAGGGCGCGCCGCTCGATGCACGCGTGCTGGCCTACACGGCCGGCGACGACTACCTGCTCGACAATCGGCTGGTTGCCTACGATGTCCGGGCGTCCATCGCCCACGCGGAGATGCTCGGCGAACAGGGCTTGGTGTCGCCCGCCGATCTTGCCCAGCTACGCGAGGCTCTAATTGTGATCGGCGAGGAGCATGCGCAAGGGAAGTGGCGCATCACCCTCGAGCAAGAGGATTGTCAGACGGCCATCGAGAATCTGCTGACGGCGCGCATCGGCGCCACCGGCGGACGCCTGCATGCCGGCCGCTCACGCAATGACCAGGTATTGGCCGCGCTGCGGCTGTACCTGCGCGACGCTGCGCAGGCCCTGCACGCCGGCGCCATCGCCGTGGCCGAGGCTTTGGATTCGCTTGCGGCACGGGATGGGTCCATTGCTTTGCCGGGCTACACGCATATGCAACAGGCCATGCCCAGCACGGTCGCCTGGTGGGCGGGAGGGTTCGCCGCCGAGATTCGCGATGACGCCGCGGGCCTGCAGCAGGCACAGCGCCGCATCGGCAAGAATCCTCTTGGGTCCGCTGCCGGCTACGGCACGCCCAATCTCGATATCAGCCGCGAAGCCACGCGCCACCGCTTAGGGTTCGAGGTGACGCATGAACCGGTGACTGCCGTGCAATTATCGCGAGGCAAGGCCGAAGCCCAAGTCCTCTTCGAGATCACACTGCTCACCCAGGATATGGGACGCTTGGCGGCCGACCTGTTGCTGTTCTACAGCCAGGAATATCGTTTCGTCAGCTTGCCGGCCGAATTCACCACCGGCTCGTCCATCATGCCGCAGAAGCGCAACCCCGATGTGTTCGAGCTCATGCGGGGACGCAGTTCCGTGGCGCAGGCGGCGCTCAATGAGGTGCTGGGCATCACGCAGAAACTCACCTCGGGCTATCACCGCGATCTGCAGCTCATCAAACCGCCGTTGTTCCGCGGCATCGACTCCTGTCTGCAAACCTTGGACATCCTGCCGAGCGCTTTGGCCGGCGTGCGCTTCAACGCCGCCAATATCAAATTGGACCCGAGCATCCATGCCGCGGCCGCCGCGAATGCCCTCGTGACGTCGGAGAACCTGCCCTTTCGCGAAGCCTACCAACGAGTGGCCGCCACTCTGAAGGCCCCCCCGTGAGCATTTGGCGCTCGCCGCTCACGCTGGAGCAAGTCAACGGCACCGCGGAAGCCACCCTGGTCCGCCACCTCGGCATTCTCTTCACGGAGATCGGCGAGGACTTCATTCGCGGGACCATGCCCGTGGATAGCCGTACCTGGCAGCCCTTCGGTCTTCTGCACGGCGGGGCGTCGGTGGTCCTGGCCGAGACCCTGGGCAGCACGGGGGCCAACATGTGCGTCGATACCACGCAGTACGTCTGCGTGGGGCAGGAAATCAACGCCAACCATGTACGCTCGGCACGGAGTGGACAGGTCACGGGCACCGCGCGGCTATTTCATCAGGGCGGTCGCACGCAGGTGTGGGGCATCGAGATCGTGAATGAGGCCCAGGACCTCATTTGTGTCTCTCGACTGACCATGGCGGTCATCAAGCGGGGCCAAATACCCCCCGTGGGTACCCGCTAGCATTTGCAACATTGTCTGGGCTATCGTGCGCGCCATGAAACATCCTACTCACCGATTATTGGTCCGCGCCTCAGGCCTCTGCGCCGTGATGGCCCTCGCCCCGCTTGCCGGGGCACAAACGCCTACGACCGGAGCACCGGCCCCCGCCGCGGTGGGTGTGCCCGCCCCTGCGGCGGCGCCAGCTGCGCCGAGCAGCGTGCCCCCTGATGTGAAAGATCAAGCCGGCTATCTCTTCGGCCTGACCTTCGGCGAGCAAATGCATTCCGTGGGAATTTCGACCCAGGTCGACCCCGAGACCATTGCCCGCGGTATCAAGGACGGCCTGGCGGGGAAAAAGACGAACCATACCGACCAACAGCAAGTGCAAGCGTTCGTTCAAGCCTCCATGACCGATTACGTGGCCCACAACAAGCAGGCCGCCAAGGACTTCTTGGAGCACAACGGCCATGAAAAAGGCGTGAAGACCACCGAGGACGGCTTGGAGTACAAGGTGCTCGCGCCGGGAGATGCCAAGGCCCCGGCTATTCAGGCCACGGACGAAGTCACCGTGCAATATCGCGGCAAGCTCGTTGATGGCACTGAATTCGATAGCTCGTACTCGCGCGGTGTGCCGGCGACCTTTCGAGTGGGCGGCGTCATCCATGGCTGGCAGGAAGCCCTGCAGCTCATGAAGCCGGGTTCCAAGTACCAGCTCTTCATCCCACCGGAGCTTGGCTACGACACCACCCCGAAGCCCGGCATTCCCCCGGGTTCGCTGCTGATATTCGACGTGGAAGTGGTTGGCGTGAAGGCCGGCGGGCCGCCTGCCGGCGCCGCTTCGCCGGTAATGCCTCAGTCCCACAAGGCGATCGCACCGCCGCTGAAGCCGGCCGCCCCAGCGCAGCAGTAGTTCGTGGTAGACGAGTGGCGCCGGGCGGTTTCGCCGGCGCCACCCATGCCGCACTCTCAGTGCTTTGCGTCGAGCGCCAGCGCGTTGGTGAGATCCCCCATGGGATGTTCCGAATGGGCCGCCAGACCCTGATCGCGCGCCACCACGCCCGGCAGCGCATCGAGCCCGAAACGCCGAGTCAACAGCCGCTGAATGGACGCCGTATCGTAGGGAGTGTGATCGACCGTTCCCATTTTGGCGAATGGTGAAATTACCAGCGCAGGAATGCGCGCCCCGGGACCGAGCAGATCACCTTTGGGCGGAGCGACATGATCCCAGGCGCCGCCGAATTCATCATAGGTAATCACGATCACCATGTGAGCCCACTGCGGACTCGCTTGTAGTTTGGCGACGAGATCCGCGATGTGTTGATCGCCATCGGCAATGGACGCGTAGCCTGCATGCTGATTGAAATTACCCTGCGGTTTGTAGAACACCACCGGCGGCAAACGCCCTGCCGCGGTGTCGGCCAGCAACGCCTGATAATCCTTCATATGCTGCGCACGCTCGTCGGCATGCGCCTGCGGATCGAAGCGCGAGTAATAGTTGAAGGGCTGATGATGCGGCTGGAAATCGGGGCTGCCCTCGGGCGTCTCCGGGGCGTAAATAACCTGCCGCTGGACGGTCGCCGGCTGCTTACCATCGACCACGGCTGCATCCCAAGAGCCCGCATACCAGGTCCAATGGACGTTCTTCGCCGTTAGACGATCGCCGATGGTGGGACCGCTCTGGGGGGGCAAGGTGGTCGAGCGCGCGGGGTTCGCATATTGTCCGGTCGCATCGTCGCGAGCAGGCGCATTGCCGCTGGGCTGGTACGCCGGCTGCATGGTATTCACCGCGTAGAACTTGCCGTCCCCAAAATAATTCGACGGCGTAATGTTGCCGCTCTTGACGAACACCGGCGGCCCATCGAGAGCTGAGGCGGGTGAGCTTTTCGCCACTTTGAGGCGCGGCACGGCCGCGCCCGTCGACGTGTCGAGCACCGTGATGGAGGGCTTGGCCGACGCGGTATCGGCATTCGGATATTCCGGCGCGCAGGCACAAATCAGGTACTGGTGATTCAAAAAGGAGCCGCCGAACGCTCCTTGGAAGAAATGATCCGCCAGCACGTACTGACGGGCCAAGGCGAACAACGCCGAATGACTGTAGTCATAATGACCCATGGCCAGGCCGCCGGCGTCGGACCACGCGGCATAGCCGTCGTTGGTGCCGCCGTTTATTTGCATCTGGTGCTCGTAGAAGCGGTGATACAAATCCCGCGTCACCACGGCCGTGGACAAGGTGACCTTCGATTGCGCGGTGAACGCGCGTTCGATGGAAAAAGGCGCATTGGGCAGTCCAGCGCTCTCGGCCTGGGTAACCACCGGTTCGTAGCCGGAAGCGGTTACGCCTCCCCAGGTGGGCGGCAGTCGCGGCATGACCGAGCCGTCGCGATCGCGCTGTGGAACATACGTCGGCAGCGGATAGCCCCCGGCATCCATGAGATCGGACAGGCCGCTGGCACCCGGAAAATTGCCGTACAAATTATCGAAGGCGCGATTCTCGGCGTAAATCACCACGACCGTTTGCACCTTGTCGCGCAGCGCCCGGGTGACGGGATCGCCCGTGTCGTCCGGAGTCTTGGCGGACGACGCCGGAAGAGCGCAAGCGGACAGAAGGAGTCCGGCGCCCAGACCGAGGGTGAACAGCAAACCCGAGAGCTTGAGAGGCGAATGATATGGTGTCATGCAGCCAGTATAAGACGTTAAAAACTCCAAGTGGCGCCCGGCGAGAGCATGCCCGCTCGCCGACGGCGCCCCGCGTTATACTGACGCGATGCGCATCACACTCCCGCTCATCGTTGCCGGCCTCCTTGGCGCCATGCTGGGCTGCGGACAAAAAGGGCCGTTGATGCTTCCGGACGCCCAACATCCGCATAAAAAAATTGGCATCGGCAAACCGGCGCAGCATGCGCCCGCGCCTGCGCAACCTGCCGCGCCTGGGGCACAACCGCCGGCACCGGGTGCACAGCCGCCCGCGACGCAATCGCCGGCCACCGCCACGCCGTCGACAACGGGCGGCACAGCCCCGGCAGCGGGAGTTGCCGCCTCCTCGCCGCAGCCTTAAGCCCAAGCGCTCACGGATTTTTTCGCAATGACTACGCCCAAGCTACTTCTGGTCGACGGTTCCTCTTACCTGTACCGCGCCTTTCACGCCCTGCCTCCGCTGGTGAACTCGCAGGGTGTGCCGACGGGAGCCGTGCTCGGCGTGCTCAACATGCTGACCAAGCTCATCAAAGAGGAATCTCCCACGCGCGTTGCCGTCGTGTTCGACGCGTCCGGGCGAACTTTCCGGGACGATCTATTCGAGCAGTACAAGGCGCACCGGCCGCCGATGCCGGACGATCTGCGATCCCAAGTGCAGCCTCTCCTGGATGCTGTCGAAGCCATGGGTTTGCCACTGCTGCGCATCACGGGCGTCGAGGCTGACGATGTCATCGGAACCCTCGCGAGACAGGCTGCCGGACTCGGCTATGGCGTGCTCATTTCCACCGGCGACAAGGACATGGCACAGCTGGTCGATGCGCACGTCGGCTTGGTGAACACCATGAGCAACACGCGCCTCGACCGCGACGGCGTGAAGGCGAAGTTCGATGTCTTTCCGGAGCAGATCATCGACTACCTGGCGCTGGTCGGCGACAGCTCGGACAACATCCCCGGCGTGACGGGAGTGGGCCCCAAGACGGCCGCGAAGTGGCTCAATCAATATCAAACCTTGGATGCCCTGATTGCGAACGCGGCGGCCGTCGGCGGTAAGGTGGGCGAGAATTTGCGCGGCGAATTGCCGACGCTGGAGCTGTCACGCAAGCTCGCCACCATTCACACCTCTGTGCCGCTCACGCTCGGTCCTGACGCGCTCGTACCGGGAGCGCCGGATGTCGCACGGCTCCGCGAGTTGTATACCCGCTTGGAATTGCGATCGCTGCTGCGCGCCCTCGACGGCGCGGGCACGCCAGGCTCGCCGGAGGCCGCGGCGCCGGCAGGGTCCGGGGACTCAATAGCGGGAGCGCAAGACGCGGCGCCGGCAGTGCCGCGACGCCGCGACTACGAGAAGGTGATGACTCAGGAATCCCTGGACCGCTGGCTGGCCAAACTCCGGGCGGCCCCGGTCATTTCTTTCGACACGGAGACCGACAGTCTCGATTACCTGCGCGCGCAAATCGTGGGGCTGTCATTCGCAGTCGAGGCGGGCGAAGCCGCCTACGTACCGCTGGGCCACGACTATCCGGGTGCGCCCGATCAGCTGGATCGCACCGCTGTGCTCGCGGCGATGAAAGGCATCTTGGAGGACGAGTCGAAGCCCAAGCTCGGGCATCACCTCAAGTTCGACTGCCACATTCTCGAGAACTACGGCATTGCGATTGCCGGCCAGCGCTACGACTCCATGCTCGAGTCCTATGTGCTCAACAGCGTGGTCACGCGTCACGACATGGACTCCACCGTCCAGAAATATCTCGGACTGAAGACCATCACGTTCGAAGAGGTCTGCGGCAAAGGCGCCAAGCAAATCACATTCAACCAAGTCGATGTGGATCGCGCCACCGAATATGCGGCCGAGGACGCCGATGTCACACTGCAACTTCACCAGGCCCTTTGGCCGCAATTGCAGGCCCTACCGCGCCTCCAAGAACTCTACGAGTCCATCGAACAACCATTGGTGCCGGTGTTGTATCGCATGGAGCGGGCCGGCGTCTTGGTCGACCGCGAACTCTTGAGAAAGCAAAGCGGCGAACTCGCCGTACGCATGCTCGAATTGCAGGCGCTGGCTCACGCGGAAGCCGGCGGCGCGTTCAATGTCGACTCACCGAAACAGCTGCAGGAAATCCTGTTCGTCAAACTGGGCATTCCCGTCATACGCAAAACGCCCACGGGCCAACCGTCCACGGCCGAAGACGTCCTGGAGGAATTGGCGGAGTCGCATGTGCTGCCGAAGCTCATTCTGGAATACCGCGGCATCGCGAAGCTCAAAAGCACCTACACGGACAAGCTGCCCGAGCAGATCGATGCGCACACGGGCCGTATACACACCTCGTATCATCAAGCCGTGGCGGCCACCGGCCGGCTGTCATCGACCGACCCCAATCTGCAAAACATTCCGATTCGCACACCCGAAGGCCGCCGCATACGCCAAGCCTTCGTGGCCGCTCCGGGCCATTCCTTGGTGGCGGCGGACTACTCGCAAATCGAGTTGCGCATCATGGCGCATCTGTCGGGCGACGCGAGTTTGTTGACCGCCTTCGCCGAGGATCGCGACGTACACCAAGCCACCGCGGCGGAAGTGTTCGGCGTTCCCCTGCAGAACGTCAGCGCCGATCAGCGTCGCTCGGCCAAGGCGATCAACTTCGGATTGATCTACGGGATGTCGGCGTTCGGGTTGGCAAAACAGTTGGGCATAGGCCGCGGCGAGGCACAGAAATACGTCGACCTGTATTTCGAACGCTATCCCGGTGTGCGGCGCTACATGGATGAAACCAAGCAGAAGGCGCGGGAGGCCGGCTTCGTCGAAACCCTCTTCGGACGGCGCCTCTACCTGCCGGAAATTCAGTCACGCAATCAGGCGCTGCGCCAGTACGCGGAACGCAGCGCCATCAACGCACCCATGCAGGGCACGGCCGCCGATATCATCAAGCGCGCCATGATTCAGGTCGACGCGTGGCTGCGTACGTCCAAGGCAAAAGCTCGGCTCATTATGCAAGTGCACGACGAATTGGTCCTCGAGGTGCCTGACGACGCGGTGATGACGCTGGTGCAACAAATCCGCGACCACATGGCGCACGCGGCTGAACTCAAAGTGCCGCTCAAGGTGGAGGTCGGCATCGGTCGGAACTGGGACGAAGCGCATTAACCCAGCAGAACGCGCTCAATCTCTGCAAAGAAGTTACAGGGAAGGTAAAGTTACAAGTGAAATATAGGGGATTTTAGCCATTTGAGCGCCTGCCAGGCCCATTTGCCCAATTCCCGAGAAATGCGCCCGCACCCCCTGGAACTTTCGAGGTGCATCCCCATCTAATCCCATGAGCGTTAACGACGCTCCCCGCTCTTCTCCCTGAGCGGGCTAGACCCGGTTTGTCATCCCCATGCCGGGTTGGTCTAGCCTCGGTGGCTGTGTCAAAACAACCACCGGGGCCTTTTTTTAAGCGGCATTCAGCCACTTATCCATTACTGCCTGAACCTCTTCTATACCTTTTTTTCCGTGCGCGGAGAATAGCTGTGTGGTCACGGCGGTATCGGCGCAGGCCTCTTTGGTTTCCTGCAACACGCGCTGCGAATCGCGCCTGTTGAGCTTATCCGATTTACTCAGCAATACATGCGCCTGGCGATCGCGGGCCAGCAGCCATTCCAGCATGACCGCATCCTGTTCGCCCAAGCCGCGGCGACTGTCGACAATGAGAATCAACCCGACGAGCGATTCGCGAACATTGAAATAATGTTCCATTAACTGAAGCCACTTCAGCCGCACCCGCTCCGGCACTTTGGCAAAGCCGTATCCCGGCAGATCGACCAACCGGCGCTCAGGCGCCAATTCGAAAAAGTTGATGAGCTGGGTGCGGCCCGGCGTACGGCTGACCCGGGCGAGGCCAGAACGCTGCGCTATGGCATTGATGGCCGTGGATTTGCCGGAATTGGACCGGCCTGCGAAGGCGATCTCACGACCGGTATCCGGGGCGAGCTGGTTGGCTTCCGCCGCGCTCGTCAGGAATTTCACATGGGGATAGATCGACATAGCTGTTGCTTGGACGCAAATTATTGACTCTAGTGTACAATTTAGGAGAGTCGGCGGTTCACTTAAGAATGGGGTTACAGGCGATCATGAAGCGGCTTTGGATACTTGCAGTAACAATTTCGGGCGCTATCGCCAGCAACGTGGGCGTGGCGGCCGGTACCGCTGAGGCTGGTCAGACGAAGGCCGTCGTGTGCCAAGCATGCCATGGCGCCACCGGCAACAGCGTGAATCCCGAGTGGCCCAGCCTCGCGGGTCTCGGCGCCGATTACATCGCCGACCAATTGAAGAATTTCAAGGAAGGCAAACGCAACAATCCGGTGATGATGCCGATTGCGAGTGCCTTGAGCCCAGATGACATGGCGGATGTCGGCGCGTACTTCGATAGCCAGGTCAACACCGGGCTGGAAGCCGACCCCTCTTATTGGAAGGCCGGCGAAAAGCTGTATCGCGCCGGCGACAAGGCTCGCGGCATCCCTGCCTGCATGGCCTGTCACGGCCCCACCGGCCACGGCAACGAGCCCGCGAAATTCCCGGCGCTGCGCGGGCAGCATTCAGTGTACGTCGTCAAACAGCTGACCGACTACGCCTCGGGGGCCCGGAACACCGGACCTAACGGCATCATGCCCACCATTGCCAAGCGGCTTTCGCCAGACGACTTGCGTAATGTCGCGGCCTACGTTCAAGGGCTACGCTAAGAATGCGTGGGTTTCGGCTGTCTTTGTGCTTGGGGTTAGCGCTGGTTCTGGGAGCGTGCGGCAAGCAGCAATCAGCGGAACAAGCGCCGGCCACTACACCGGCCACCGCCCTCGCGCCTCCGGCGAGCACGAGCGCCCCGTCGGCCACTGCCGCTCAGCGTCAAGAGGTGGGTCTCGCGCCCGCTCCGGCGAATAAGATCGCCAAACTCAACGAAGATGGTTCGGAGAGCGGCGGGGAGACCACCGCCGATACCGGCACGGGCAATCGCTTGCTGGCGGCTATGGCTGCCACCATGGCGGCGGCCACCCCGAGCGCATCCGCGCAAACCAATCTCGCCCCGCCCCCGCTCTGGCAGGAGGGGGTCAACTACACCCGCCTGGTTCCCGCACAACCGACCGCGGTGCCGCCGGGTCAGGTCGAAGTTCTGGAATTCTTCTGGTATGCCTGCCCGCATTGCTACGCCCTCGACCCGCAGATCGAAGCGTGGCGAAAGACCAAGCCGGCCTACATTACGTTTACGCGAGTCCCGGTGATGTGGACAGACGGCCACAGGGCCATCGCGCGATTTTTCTACACACTTGAAGACCTGGGCAAACTGGAGCAATTCCATACCGCGGTTTTCAAGGAAATTCACGACAACAACAATCAGCTCGTCGGTGCCGATCCGAACGACGCGGCTCAAGCCGAACGAATCCAGACGACGTTCGCCGTGAAACTGGGCATCCCCGAGGCCGCGTTCAAGAGCGCCTATCATTCGCTGCCGGTGGAAACGAAACTGCAACGAGCGGATCAATTGGAGCAGCGCTATCGCATCGAGGGAGTTCCCACCTTCGTCGTGAACGGCAAGTACGTGGCCGATGTACGCTCCGCCGGCGGCCCGGATCGCCTGCTGGCCTTGGTCAACGACTTCGCGGCGCAGGAACACAAGCACTGAGATCCGCCATGGCCACGCATACCGGCGGTTGCCATTGTGGTCGCGTGCGCTTCGAGGTCACCGCACCGGCCGACCTCGACGTGGCAGAATGCAATTGCTCCATTTGCCGCAAGGCCGGGTATTTGCATCTGATCGTTCCAGCCGAACGTTTCGTGCTGATTAGCGGCCGCGACGATTTGACCACCTACAGCTTCAACACCGGCGTCGCGAAGCACATTTTTTGCTCGCACTGCGGCGTGAAATCTTTTTATATTCCGCGATCCCACCCGGATGGGGTCAGCGTCAACGCCCGTTGCATCGACAGCGACACCGTGACCTCCATGTCTGTCAAGCCCTTCGACGGCCGTAACTGGGAAGCCTCCCGGAGCACGTTGGCTTAAACATAACGGGCAGGCGTCGCCGATTATGTCGCGATCCGCCGGCACCCGGAAATATAAGGCGCAGATTTGTGACGCATGCCTTGCGTCGCTTTACCGATATTGGTGGATGCTGGGCCTGTCGTTCGGTTCACCGTAGAACGTTTAGCCAACATGTCGAACAACTGCCCACTCATTGACGAGCAGGCGTGTTCCAACAAGACACGCCCCCTTGGCGTCTGCGATCGGATGCTGGTGGGTGTCGTGCTTTGGACGCTCGTGCACACGACCGAAGCGCTGGCCGGCGACCAAATTCAGCCCGGCACCGAGCCCAAGCAGACCTTGCATCCACCACGGCAGCCCGCGCCGATTGCGGCGGCCATGACCCTGATACCCGCCCCCTACCAGGCGGTGAGTCTGCCGGAAGCGCCGCTGTATTCCTCGTACGAATTTCGTCCTCGCGGGCCGTCGCTCAGCGAGAGCAACGCCCGTAGCGCTGCCGGTGAACAACCGCTGATTGACAACACGACCGTCTGGCAACGGCTCGCCGATTATCGCATCCATGACCGCTTCAGCCTGGTGACCCTGTGGGAGACCGGCGGCAATAGTTTGTCGCTTCAAGCGGGCAGAAAAGGCGACCCCACCATTCAATGGACCAGCCGCCTCATGAGCCACCCCGGCGCGGGCCGTGGTCTGCTGGATGAGCTGTTCTCCACGTCCGTGGGCGGCATCAGTAAAAATCTGCATTTCAACCATCCCGGCACCGCCGACGGCGCATCGAAAACCTCGAAGGCGCTGGACGTCGGCTCGGGCGGCGCGGGAACCAAGTAACCCGCGGAGCCGGTCTTCGGCGCCTGTCGGTGCCGCTAATGTAATACTCGTGCTTTACGCACGAGGTCCTCATGAATCACTTTGCGTGGCGCGCCATCGCGTTGTCGTTGTGTTCGTTGGCGTGTGGCGCCCTTCCTGCGTCGCCCGCCAATGTGTCACGGCCGATGAGCGAATTGCACGCGACCGTCACCTTGCACCTTGGAAAGACCGCGGACTGGGTCGCCATCACGCCGGATGCCGTGTGGGTGGCCAGCACCGGTCCCTATGCCGTCCATCGCATCGACCCGCACACCAACACCGAGGTCGCGACGGTCGTGCTGGCGGGAGAGCCGTGCGCCGGCTTGGCCACAGGATTCGGCAGCCTGTGGGTGCCGCTGTGTGGCAAGCCCTACGGGAGTCCCAACAGCTTGGCGAAGGTCGATCTTCAATCGAATGTCTTGAGTGCTGTGTACAGCGCCGGGCCCGCTGCGGCCGAAGGTGGGGTGACGACCAGTCGGGATAGCGTCTGGCTGGTGACCGACAAGGATGGCTCCTTGGCCCGGATCGATCCAAGTTCTGGCGCGGTCCTGCAAATCGTGCGAGTTCCCGCGGGCTCGTACAACCCGCTGTACGAGCAGGGTCAGATTTGGGTGAGCCATGCCGCCGGCGCCGACATCTCGCGAGTCGACGCGGCCACGGGTATTCTCGAGGCCACTGCGAAAACTCATGCGGGACCCCGCTTCCTCACCACCGGCGCCGACGCGGTTTGGACCCTCAACCAAGGCGATGGATCGCTCACCCGCGTCGATACCATGTCGTCGCGTGCCACGACGACCATTGCGCTGGGCACGCCGGGACACGGTGGCGACATTGCCTTCAGCGACGGCATGATCTTTACCACCATGCCCAAGGTGCCGTTGTCCCTGGTCGATGCCGCCAGCGCGACGCTGCGCTGCCAATGGGTCGGTGCCGGCGGAGATTCTCTGGCCATCGGCCACGGCGCCATTTGGCTCACGGACTATCGTGCGGGAACGATTTCGCGCTTCGAACTGAAGGACGTCCTCGCCCATTGCCCTGCGGACCAGCCCGGGGCAGCCGAGCACGCCGCTGCTCTGGATGTCGCGGCCGCGACACGTTTCGCCAATCTCGCGCTGAAATGTGTGCACGAGGAATTCCCCACGCATATATCGCATACGCTGAACAGCGCCGCCGACGCCCGCACCGCGCGCGCGCTGTGGCCGGCGTTCTACGGCTGTTTCGATTGGCACTCGGCTGTGCATGGCCACTGGCTGCTGACGCGCCTGCTGCGTGAATTCCCGGACGCGCCCTTCGCCGCGACGGCGCGCAGCGAATTGGCCCGCAGCCTGACCCCGGAGAATCTCGCCGCCGAAGTGGCCTATCTCCAGCAAGATAACCGCGCGTCCTTCGAGCGGCCCTATGGACTCGCGTGGCTGCTGCAGCTGTGCGCCGAACTGCGGCAATGGAACGACCCCGAAGCGCAGCAATGGTCTCAGGCGCTGCGCGGACTCGAAGGCGAGGCGGCGTCCCGCCTCAAGAGCTGGCTGCCCAAGCTGCATTATCCGATTCGCGTGGGCGAGCATGACCAAACCGCCTTCTCCTTCGGTTTGATGTGGGATTGGGCCGGTGTGACGGGAGATGCGGAGATGCGTGCCCTGCTAAGTGACGCGGCGCACAGGTTCTACCGCAAGGACCGGGAATGTCCCCTGACCTACGAACCTTCCGGCGAAGATTTCTTGTCACCCTGTCTGGCGGAAGCGGATTTCATGCGTCGAGTATTGGAGCCCCGAACCTATGCACGGTGGTTGTCCGGCTTTCTTCCGGGCATTTCTCGGCACGCCGAGATCGCTTGGTTAACTCCCGCGGTGGTGACCGATCGCACTGATCCCAAGTTGGCGCATTTGGATGGATTGAATTTGAGCCGCGCGTGGATGTTGGAGGGCATGGCCAAAGGACTGCCCGACGGCGATCCGCGAATCCGCATTCTACGTCAGGTCGCCGACCAACATCGTGAAGCGGCGTTGCCGTGGATTACCGGCGAGCACTACGAAGGCGGTCATTGGTTGGGCACCTTCGCGGTGTACCTCACGACCGCCGCGGGCCTGCGGTAAGCAACGCACACGAAACGCGCGGCGCACGCCGCGCTGCCAGGCTCAAGACTGCGGCGGCTTCTTCGACCCGTTGAAGGTCTTGCTGGCGCCCGAGCCGTTGGTGACGGTCGCGGAGCCGGGTGCTGCCGATACGGTACCGGAGGCAGTTTTGCCGTTCTTACCCGTCGCGCTGCCCGATGCATTCAGACTGCCGCTGGTGGCCGTGGCAGAGCCCGTCGCGCTGCCGCCGTTCGGGCCGGTGACATGGCCCTGCGCCGACACCGATCCGGACTTGACCGTGGCCGTTCCGTTTGCCGTCGCGGTCTTGCCATTAGCCCCGGTGGCCGTGGCGGTGCCGCTGATCTTGTTGCCTTTTTGCGTGGTGGTGGCGCTCGCAGTGCCGCCCCGGCTGCCCGTCTTCTGATAGGTCGCGCACCAGGCTGAGGTCGACAATGCCAGCAGCGCTACAGTGAGCGCGGTAGACCGCACGACACCATGAGATCGGTCATTCATCGGCGGCTCCTTGAATTCACGTGATATGCGAGGACTGTAATGTGCATGGTCCGGCTCATGGTGCCCCAGACCCTAGGCCCATACTGTGTGGTGGGTTCAGATTCGCCGCGGCCATCGCGGCCGAGGCATGCGGCCGCGGCGGGCCGAACAGGCTCCGAAGTGCCTGACGCACACCGCGCGCAGCGACCACATCCTTCGCCATGGCCCACCACTCGTGCAGACCGACCCGCAACGGGTTGTAGCCTTGGATGGGATCCACCAATCCATAGCGAATGGTCACTCCCTCGAGTTCTTCGCGAAACGTGCCGAACATCCGGTCGAAGACAATCAGCACGCCGCCGAAATTCGCGTCGAGGTACTCGGGATTGGAGGCGTGGTGGACCCGGTGGTGGGCGGGCGTATTCAGCAGCCACTCCAGACCTACCAGGCGGGGAATCCACGGCGCATGCAGCCAGAACTGATAGAGCAAATTCGCAGCCAAGGCACCGCCCACCACCAGCGGCGGAAACCCCATGAACACCAGGGGCGCGAAGAAAATCGGGGAGATGCTCAATCGCGAGGTGAACCCCAACCGATAGGCCGCGGAGAGGTTCAATTCGCTGGGCGAGTGGTGCACCGAATGTGTGGCCCACATCCATCGCACGCGATGGTCCGCGCGATGCATCCAGTAGTAGCAAAGGTCCTGCCCGACGAAAAGCACCACCCAGGTCCAGGGCCGATTGAGCGGCATGGTATAGAAACGATAATTCCACAAATGTCCAAGAACACCCGCGGCCAGCCCCAGAGGAAGCAGTCCGGCGCCGATGCGCAGGGCGAGATCGCCGGCGGAAGCCCAGTAGGCATTCCAATCGTAGTGACCACGCGCACGCTGCAGCAGTACGCCTTCGATGGTCGCCGCGAGCAGAATGCCGAGAGGCGCCAACAACATCCAGGGATGCATGGGATGCATGGGTTTCATGGGTGTCTCGATGAGGTTGAGGGTGGCGAGTGATTGAGATGTCGAAGAACCCGGGAGGCAGCCATCCCGGGTGTCATGTCGACCGATCCTCTAGTTGGCGGGCGTCACAGTTACATTGCGTGACTCCGTGGCGGTACCGCCATTCGGACCCGTGGTGATACGGCTTTGACTCGCGGTGCCCGTCGCTGAGTTGTACGAGCCTTGACCAGTGCTGGTCACGCTGTTGCCGTTCGGCCCGGTCTTCGAGGTGCTATGCACGTAGCCATTGCCCGTGAGCTGCGTGGAACTCGTGCTGGTGGCCGACTTTCCATTGGGTCCCGTGGTCGTGCTGGTGCGACTGTAGGTCTGAGTCGCGGGGTTGTAAGCGCCCGACGCTTGACGAGTCGCGGTGCTGCCTCCGGGGCCCGTCACGGTGGAGTTAGCCGTATAGCCACCCGCGCCATTGGTCGAGGCCGTGGTCTGGCGCGTGCTGGTGTTGCCGGCCGGACCAGTACGCGCCACGGTCGCGCTGGCGGCACGCGGCGGGGCGGCCATGGCACTGCTCACGGCGGCGGACCACGCTACCGGCAGCATCAGGCTCAGAATGACATTGCGAATTACGTTATGTTTGATATTCATTGCTCGCTCCTCAATCGGGTTTGGATCACAACTTCAATTTCGTTGCCGTTTTCAGTCGCGCCAACGTCACGGCGCTAACATAGTGGAGAAAACGCTCCGCGCCCCCCGCGGTAGACAAGGCTGATGTAAGCGTTCGTTTCCAGCGGAGGCATCTGAAACAATTTGTTACGCTTCTGCGCGCTTGGCCCATGTCAGAATGACCCATGACCACGTCCCACATCTTGCTCGTCGACGACGATTTACGCCTGCGCGGACTGCTCGAGACCTACTTGAAACGCGAGGGGTTTCTCGTCACCGTGGCCGCGAACGCGCAGCAAATGGAAAAGAATCTGCAAGAGCATCCGATCGACCTCATGGTTCTCGATCTCATGTTGCCGGGGAAGAGCGGATTGGACATTTGCCGGGACCTGCGGGCCGCCGCGAATCCGCTGCCCATCGTGATGCTCACCGCCAAAGGAGACGACATCGATCGCATCCTGGGACTCGAACTCGGGGCGGACGATTATTTGCCGAAGCCCTGCAATCCGCGTGAACTCGCGGCGCGCATTCGCGCGGTATTGCGACGGCGGCAGGCGACCACGCCTGGAGCACCCGCGATGGACGCTGCGGCCATTTCATTCGGACGCTTCAAGCTCAAGCCGGCAGCACGCATTCTCGAGTGCGATGGTGCGCCGACCAATCTGACCACCGGCGAATTCGCGGTGTTGTATGCGCTGGTCACCCATCCCGGTGAAACCCTATCCCGCGAGCGCCTACTCACGCTGGCGCGCGGCCGCGAGCGGGGTGCGTTCGATCGCAGCATCGATGTGCAAATGTCGCGCCTGCGCCGCCTGATCGAAACGGATCCCGCCAAGCCTCGCTATCTGCAGACCGTGTGGGGAGCGGGCTATGTGTTCGTGCCGGACGACTCCGACCCGTGATGCGGCTGCCGCGCAGTCTCTTCGGACGCACTGCCGTTCTCATCGCCAGCGCGCTCGCCCTGTTCTGCGTCGTGGCATGGCAGGTGACGATCTGGAGCGCCATCGAACCGGCCGCCGCGTTGTGGGTCAATATTCTGGCGCAGCGGGCACACGACGCCGAAGCCGCGCGCGCTACCGCCGCGCCGCTGCCTCCGGGGACTCGCTTCGAACACCAACCGCCACCCGTCGACACCCTGCGCTTTCACGGCCTGGCTTTTGGCGGCTATGTCGAGACCATACGTCGCGAACTGCAGGTCGAGCTGGGTTCGCCGGACGTGCGCATCACGCGACTGGTCGCGCCGTCGGAGGTTTGGGTGGAGGAACCCACCGATCCCAATCTATGGCTGGTCCTCTCCTGGCGCGTAGCCAGTCCCAAAGCGCCCCTCGCCGCGGCGTCGCTGCTGTGCGTGGCGGCGCTGGTGGTTCTTGGCGCCGCCGCCTTTTCAGCCCGACGCTTGACGGCGCCGTTGGCCGCCTTGGCCGGTGCCGCGGCACGCTTGGCCGAGGGCCAAAAAGTCGATATCGACATCGCTGCGGGGCCCACCGAAGTGCGGTCACTCGCTGTGGCATTTCAATCCATGTCGCATCGGCTCGCAGAACTCGACGAACAACGCGAGTTGATGCTCGGCGGCATTTCTCATGATTTGCGGACTCCGCTCGCGCGATTGCGGGTAGCCGTTGAACTGCTTGACCGGGAAGATCCGCTGCTGCTAGAGGAGATGGCCGCCAGCATCGAGGAAATGGACGGCATGATCGGCCAGTTCTTGTACTTCGTGCGCGCGAACTATCGCGAGGTCCCGATGCTGGCGTCGCTCGATGACGTGGTGCGAGCCACCTTGGGAATCTATGCCACGGACGAACGCCTGCGTCTGGAATTGAGCGCCGACACCCCGCGCTGTTTCGGCGTGGAGTGCATCAAGCACACGGTGCTCAATTTGGTGCAGAACGCGCTCGAGTACGGCGCGCCGCCGGTGACGGTTGCAACGCATGCCGCGAGCGACGCGGTGGCGATCACGGTGACGGATCGCGGCGCAGGTCTTACCGCGATGCAATGGGAAGAGGCCTTACGACCGTTCCATCGCTTGAGCCCCATGCCCAACAGTGGCCACACGGGTCTCGGGTTGGCGTTGGTGGATCGACTGATTCGTTCCGGCGGCGGAACCTGGCATGGGCGGCAAACCGAGGACGGATTCGTCATCGAGGTTCGCCTGCCCGCGAGTTGAAGCGGAGACAGATTTCGGCATAGGTATACGTTTGCGGTCGTACGGGCCTAGCTTTTCGAATAAACCCGTGTAAGTCTCGCCAGCCTCAGCCGCCTTCGCGCGGCACCGATGGGCACCGAGCCATGCCAGAACAATCCCGTCCCTGGGTCAGTATTCGCTCCACCAAGTTGACGGCGGAGATCGATCCGCAGGGTGCACAGCTGTCCGCCCTCAAGGAGGGCACCTTGGATTTACTGTGGGACGGCAATCCCGCCCTCTGGGCGGGGCGGGCACCTATACTATTTCCCATCGTCGGAGCACTGGTCGGCGGCAGCTATCGGCTGGGCAAGGAGACCTATCATCTCTCCCGTCATGGCTTCGCGCGCGGCAAGGCTTTCTCCGTCGTCAACACGACGCCATCCAGCGCTCTCTTCCGGCTGAGCGCGGACGACTCCACCCGGCAGGTATATCCGTTTCAGTTCGAGTTGGATGTGAATTTCGCCCTCGCCGACGCATCGCTGTCCGTCACCACCACGGTGCGCAACAAGGGAGACGCCGACATGCCGGCCAGCGTCGGTTACCACCCCGGTTTCCGTTGGCCGTTGCCCTACGGACACTCTCGCGCAGCGCATTTCATCGAATTCGAACTCGATGAACCCGAGCCGGTGCGGCGCATCGGCACCGACGGATTACTGACCGCGAGTCCTCAGTCGACGCCGGTCGAGGGCCGAAGACTGGTTCTGGCCGACTCGCTGTTCAAGGACGATGTGCTGATTTTCGATAGACTCAAGAGCCGCTCGGTCACTTACGGCAGCGACGGAGGTCCCCGCTTACGAGTGAGCTTTGCCGATGCGCCCTATCTGGGCGTGTGGACCAAACCGGGGGCACCTTTCATTTGTATCGAGCCCTGGCACGGCATCACCGATCCCCAAGGATTCACCGGCGACTTCAAAGACAAACCCGGTGTCTTCGTGCTGGCAGCGGGCGAGTCGCTGTCGACCACCATGGGCATTGCTTTGCTCGAGGCCTGAGGTGGCGACTTTACGGAGCAAGAGCGCGGTTGAGCACCGTCGCCATGCGCACGCCGGCCTTCTCCAGCTGTAGCCCCGCGTCTTGCGACGCGGTGGTTTCATACTCTGTCGTCAAAGCCACGGTCTCATGGTCGTCACACCCGGGACGGAAGGCCAACGAGTAAACATCCTTGCGCCCGAGTTCGAACGACTCCATCGCCCAGCCTTTTGCATTTCCCTGACTCCAGGCGCGTAATTCGCCGGGAGTAATGCGCGCATCGAGCTGCGCGGCAATGACGGCGGCTGAGTTACCCAAAGCCTCCACCGCTCCCACATCCCAATAGGCATGGAGATTGGTGTCGTGTCCATCCGGCGACGGTGCCAACCCGATGCAATTCCCGCCGCGGTCTTCGTGGTCCGAGGCATGCAACGGCTGGTGCAAATCGCCGATGAAATGAATGAGGAACTTCAAGGCCATGAGGCGTTCCGCAGGACTCGTGGCCGGGTCCCGCAGTTCGGCCTCGAACTCTGTGATCTTGGTGACAATGCAGTCCTGCGCCGGACCCGCGCTCGCGGCCTGGCCGTCGGGGAGAACCGGAAAATCGAAACACGCCGCGGCCAAATCCGGATGCTCGATTTCCATATTGACGTAATGCCACGCGGACGTCTCGCGATGACCATTGCGATATCGGTCCGCCCAGCTCGCTCGACTGGCGAAATCCGGCGCGGTGAGGGAATCGGAATCGGCCGCCAGCAACGCATCCAGATGGGCTCTGGCCGTGACTGTCAAATGACGGTAGGCAATGAGCGCCGTGACTTGATGGCCGAGGTCACCCCAGGCAAGGCAAGGACCGGCACCGGCGAGCAGGGCGCAAATCGCCGCTAACCGTATGAGCCGGGTGCGCTCCTTCAGAGAGCACATGACATCCATATTCACGCTCTCGCTGTTCTCTGAATCCACCCCGTCCGTGGCTTCCAGCGCCAGTCCCCTTCTGCTTCTTCGATCAGCGGTAGCACGAACCGCTCCAGGTCCGCGACCACCGTCGCCAGTTGCTCGGGCGCTGCCGCCATCCGCTCTCGGGTGAGGAATGTCCGCCAGTGGTCGCCCCAGGTTTCGACGTAGACTTTACTAAGTCCGGTCGGTTTCTCCTGCGGTCGCGCCGCGCGAACGTCTGACGGACGGCAGCGGCCAGGGGCGCCCTGTCCAGCTCGAACGTGTTGGCGATCAACCACAGGTCGTAGTAGTCCTTCAGTCGGCTGTTGGTGATACCGCGGATCGCAAGGGCATGGAACTTCTCGGCGACCACCGTTTCGATCGGATAAGCCCGCAGGTGCGGTGCCGGCGCGTCGAGCAGCGTGGGATAGTCGATCTCGATGGGACCAGGGGTGATCGCATCGCCAAAACCCACATCGACCTGGATCGGGATGCGGGCGCCTGCGATCGTGGCCTGGGTGCGTACTCGCACGCCGCCGTACTCAAGATCCTCGCGGATCGGCGTGGCTTCGAGTCCAGCGATATCGAAGGCCACGCCATCGTCGCTGACGGGTTGGGTCAGGATCGCGCGAAAGGTATCGCCGATCGCCTCGGAACTGTTATCGCCATAGCCGAGCAAGTCCAGGTCGCGAGTCGGCCGAAACGGCGCGTCCACCCAGGTCACAAACAGCATCGCGCCCTTGAGGATAAATCGGTTGCGGTGCTCCGACCGGCTCAACCGATACAACAACCTTTCCAGTGCATAGCGCGTCAGCAGGATCTGGAAATCGGTGCGCTGGTCGCGCGATCGGTGCAGCAGTCGCACACGCACCGAGGCGCCGACGTTCTTCAAGGGTTCACGTGCCATCGGCAGCCGTCGCTTCGACATAGGGTTTCATGGTCGACCAGATCCGGGCTTTCGTGGCGTAACGCCACAGTTGGTCGCTCGTCGCCTTGCGCTGGCGCAGGCCCTCGCGCAGCCCTTCCATCGCCACGTCGATGCCGACCTTGGCGCGATACCGAAAGCAGTCGACGATGGTCCGCGCTGGATCGGTGATCGCCACCTCGACGCCCTCGATGCGGTGACGTTTGATACCGTCGCTCAGTGCCGAGCCCGTGAAGCGCACGAAGCGGATCGACGGATAGTCGATCCGCGGACGCCAAGCGGTGCGTTCGATCGCCATCCAGACGCTCGATGGCATCTGCATAGTCAGCCCGTGGAACTGCAGCGCGGACACCAGGCAGATGATGCCTTTGGGCACGAGCGCCGCCGCTTCAGCCAGTGTGCGGCGGGCATCGACCGCCCCATCGGCGAGTTGGTACAGCCCCCGCGCGGGGCGCACGACGACCCCGTCCCGAACCATACGCGCAAGCGTTTCCGGGCCGATACCGTGGGCGGCGAAGTCTTTGAGCCGCATCATGGAACGGGCGCCCAGCAGTGCGAGGGCCTGGGTGCGCTGGGTGCTGGTCATGGCCAATGTGAGGTTTCCTCTGCTAGATGGGTAATATAGCAGAGGTTTCGTCACATGGGGCGGTAGCCAGGCCACTTGCCCTCTACCCCACCCGACATGGCGCGGATGCTTCTTTCGGATCCCACCGTATCAGTGGTCATCGTGAAGTGTGGACCTCGCGGAGCACTCGTCCAGACCCGCTCCAAGTCGAATCCGCCCAAGATCGGTTCGAGCCTGCAGATGTCGCAGATTTCCGAGCGGAGGGGCGCACCGCGCAACGCTAGGTCAATCTGGCTGGCTCGATGGCGGCTTTCTTGGTCGCCACATGGAGTGAGCGACCAAAAGCGTAATGGATCGACAGCGCTCTGCGAATCGACACCGCCACCTACCCTGGGCAACGCTTCGCGCGCATTTGGAGTGACCAAAGGAGACAAAAGTTTTGGCGTCGCGCGATAACTGTGCCGACCATAAGCCCGGTTAGGATCCTGATTTTAATGGTGCGCCCGGCGCGATTCGAACGCGCGACCTTCGGCTTCGGAGGCCGACACTCTATCCAGCTGAGCTACGGGCGCCTCGAGCGGGGGCGAGATACTACTCGCGGCGGCCGAGCTGCGTCTAGCGCCGGCGGCCCCATCAGGTCGGCCGGCATGCCGGCTCCCGCGTTGCGTAGTCGGGCCAGTTCTGCCCAAGGACCCAGATCCCAGTGCCCCCGGGCGGCCCCGGACGGCGAGGGCAGCACGAACAGCCGCGATGCAGCCACAACCTCGGCCTGCAGCCCATATCCCACGTCGTGCCGGAGAAACTCGCCGGCCGCACGCTTGCTGGTGAACGCAACCACTCCCGGCCGATACTCCTCGATCAGGCGATACAGCCGTGCCGTGTCAAAGTGGTTCTTGGCGAGCACGCCGTCGCCGCCGAAGACCTGCTTGGCCAGATCCGTAAGCCCAAGCTTCCATTGCAGGATGTCGCCATATTCCCGCGGCAGCAGTTGCCGCGGAGTCAACTTGACCCGGTACAGCGTAGGCCAGAACGAATTACCCGGGCCGGCGTAGTAAGCCCGCTGCAGAGCGGAGGCCGTTCCCGCGGCGGTCCCGCAAAACACGATATCCAAGCCCGGCGCGAGCACATCGGGAAGCACGCTGCCGCCCTGCGGGCCTGTGATCACTTGGGATACAGGATCATTTGCGTGCAGCGAAACAAAGCAATCGTCTTGCCCGATTCTCGATGAGTGACCACCAGGCCAAGCAAGCCGGGTAAACGCCCGATACCGCGCTGGTTCAGAGCTTCGACGGTGATCATTCAGCCCTCACACATCGTCCGTTACACGGCGTGCGTTACACGCCGTCCGTTACACGGCGTCCGTTACACGGCGTCAGGTACTCCGTCGAAGAAATCGACCATGCCGGTCTCCAAGGAGTACTCGGCGCCGACCACCAACAGGCCGTCGTTGTGAACGAGCTGCTCGATGACTTCCGAGCCGTGTCGCAAATGATTCACCGACGCACGGATGTTGGCGCGCACGGCTTGATGAACCAACTCGTCCAGGTTGAATCGCAGGTCGGTGGCCAGTAAATCTTCCACCGACGGTCGTATCAAATCGACGATGGAATGCAGGTTCCGTGATTGGTTTTCCTTGGGCCGCTGCAGCTGCTCCAGCGTGGCGCCGATGGCTCCGCAACGCGAATGACCCAGCACCACCACCAAGCGAGTGCCGAATTGTTCGGCCGCGAACTCGACGCTGCCCACCTGCGATGGGGCGACAATGTTGCCGGCGACGCGAATGACGAATAAATCGCCGAGCCCCTGATCGAATACGATTTCCACCGGCACTCGCGAATCCGAGCAGCCAAGAATGGCCGCGAACGGCTCTTGGTTGGTGGGCAGTTCGAGGCGGCGCGCCCGACTCGGAAACGTGTCCTGGCTGCGCACGTCCGCTACGAAGCGGCGATTCCCTTCCATCAGGAGGGCAAGCGATTCTCGCGCCGAGATCATCGGAATTTCACGCTGTCGATATGCTGCCTACGCCAAGTGTGTACGGCCGGCCGGGCCATCGCGATAACCGAGCAAGCGCGCCGGCAGCATCAGAATGGATTTAATCAGCGCAAACACCGCGTCGAAAGTAATGGATACCAATCGAAAGGGCAGTGACAGCAACCAGAGGATGGGCCATAGCACCAGCGCCAGCATGGCGAGCGGCCAGCACATGACGAGCAACAAACACCAGGCAACCAACAGGAATAGCGTTTTCATAACCTTCGGATCTCCCGACCAGCGGCCTTCAGCGCACCCGCCCGTACGCGCTCATCTTAATGGATTCCCAGGTGTTTGCAGGGTGAAAATTTTTGGGGCCTTAGGCTCACCGTCCATCCAAAAACCACAGGACCGCCGAGAAGGCGACCCACCAGGCCGAGGCGAACCAGAGGCCGCCGCCATAGCGATAAGCACCAGTGGCGAGGACCACCCATGTCGCCAGGATGCAGGCTGCCGGCAGTAATACATAGGCGCCCCGCGGCAACCGCGTGCCCAACCAACGGAACAACACGGCGTAGCCCGCCGCACCCACGCCAGAGGACAGCGCCAACGGCAGCGCCGGGCCCAATGCCGACAGCCAGGCACTGTGGCCCGTGGCGTACAGACTCAACGCCGCGCTCACCATACTGAGCGAGACGGCGATCCCGACGAACGACGGCAGCCGCCACCAAGGCTCATGCCCGCGCCACGTGAGCACGACGGCCACCGAGTGCAGCGCGCCATAGACGCCGAACCAGGCAATGGCGCCGAAGGCCGGTCGCCAGACGCTGGTTAGCCCTAAGACGGCGACGATGCAGCCCAGCAGCCCGAAATGCTGAGCAAAATCCAGGCTTCCCCGCGGCCCAGCCGCGGGCCGTTTTCCTGCCGTTTCCACCATGATTTCACCCGTCGCGCGCCGGTCGACCACCGACGCTTACCGCTCGCGGCTATTTCGTGATTCGTCCCGTATCGCTATACTGCCGCCGCTCACGAATCTTTTTTCATCGATTTTCAGCGAGTTACCGTGTCCAAAGACGAATCGTCAGATACTCAATTCTTCAATTCCTTCAGTTTGGTACTCGGGATCCTCATTTTCTTTGCCATCGTGCTGTTCGCGGTGGCACGCACTGTCGGCTTGAATACCCAGAGACAGTATGTGCTGCTGGATCCACTGAACACCAAGCGAGTGCATGAAAACATCGAGCCCTTCGCGAAGGAAGCCGTTGCCGGACAGGACAACAGCGCTCTGACCGCCATGACCGCGCCGAAGGCCGAAGTGGCGGACGTTCCCGCCACCGGTGAAGCAGCATTCAACAAGGTCTGCACGACCTGCCATACCGCGGGAGTGCTCGGGGCACCGAAGGTTGGCGATAAGGCGGCGTGGGCGCCGCGCATCGCTCAGGGCAAGGAAGTCCTTTACAAGGATGCCATTGGCGGCAAGGGCAGCATGCCGGCCAAGGGCGGCACCACGTGGCCGGATGCAACTATTCGCATGACGGTCGACTACATGGTCTCCCTCAGCAAGTAAGGCGATCCAGCGCGCGCAACGTAACGGCTTCCGACAGATCACTGCGGCGAATGTCGGCAGAACCTGCGAGATCGGCGCAGGTGCGCGCCACCCTCAGCACGCGATGAAAGCCGCGCGCGGATAAACCCAGCCGGGAGATCGCGGTGCTGAGAAGGGCCCGCGATTCCCGCTCCAGCTTGCAAATTCTTGTCACCTCGGCGGGTAACAGCCACGCATTGAGCTTGCCCTGACGCTGCATTTGCAACTCTTGCGCGAGCGCCACTCGCCGCGCCACCGTCGCCGAGCTCTCTCCTCTGGGCGCAACCTCCAAATGCCGCACCGTCGCGAGGAGATGTTCCGCCGGCAACACCGCCAGCTCCACATGCATGTCGATGCGATCGATCAGCGGCCCGGATATGCGTCCCCGATAACGAGCCACCTGAGTAGCGGTGCATTGGCAGCGCCCGCGCGCGTCACCCGCGTAGCCGCAGGGACAGGGATTCATCGCAGCCACGAGTTGAAACTGCGCGGGAAATTCATAAGTGCGCTTGGCGCGCGACAGTCGCACCACGCCGCTTTCCAAGGGCTCACGCAAAGCCTCCAACGCGTTACGGGCGAATTCGGGCAGCTCGTCGAGAAACAACACCCCGCGATGTGCCAGCGATAGTTCTCCCGGGCGCATCGCGCTGCCGCCGATCAACGCCGCCGCCGAGGCCGTGTGCTGCGGACTGCGGAACGGCCGGCACCGGCCCTGGGTCGGCCTCTGTCCCGCGGCGGACTCGAGGCTGGCCACCTCGAGCGCGTCGCTTTCGCTGAGCGGCGGCAGCAGTCCCGGCAGGCGTTGCGCCAGGAGGGTCTTGCCCGTGCCCGGTGTGCCGATCATCAGCAGCCCGTGCGATCCCGCGGCCGCGATTTCCAAGGCCCGCTTGGCCGCGAATTGGCCGCTGACGTCCGCCAGATCCCATGTCGGCGTCGCCTCGACGTTGGCGCGTGCTGTAGCGGCTTCCAGCGCCGCGAAGCCGTTCAGAGCGTCGTACACTTGGCTGAGGTGACCAGCTAGCTTGATTCTGCCTCGAGGTATAAGTGCTGCTTCTCGCGCGTTTGCAGCAGGGACGATTAACTCACTTCCCTCGCGGGTACCCGCCAACAACGCCGGCAGGAGCTTCGAAGTCTCGCGCAGCTCCCCACTCAATGACAACTCGCCGTAAAACTCTCTGCCCGCCACGGAACCAGGCCGCAGCTGACCATTGGCGGCAAGGATGCCGACCGCAATGGGCAGGTCGAAGCGACCGCCTTCTTTGGGGAGGTCGGCCGGCGACAGATTCACGGTAATGCGTCCTGGGGGAAAATCGAACCCGGCGGTCATCAAAGCGGAGCGAACTCGCTCCCGACTCTCACGGACCACCGTCTCCGGCAGACCCACCAAGTGAAAGGCGGGTAAGCCGGAGCCCAAATGGACCTCCACCCGGACCAGCGGCGCGGAAAGCCCCGCGGGCGCGCGACTGAGCACGGTACTTATCTGCGGGGGGCTCATACAGCATCCTTGCCGGGTTTAGGGGCGTGCCCGACGGCGCCTGACGGCAAACCTTAAGGCGCCGTGAGCTTCGCCTCCAGCTCCTTTAGCCGAGCCTCCAGGTCGCTCAAAGCCGTCTGCGTTCGCGCCAAGAGAGCCGCCTGCACGTCGAATTCCTGTCGGCTCACCAAGTCCAATTTGCTGAGCTGGGCTTGAAGCACGGCCTTGAAGTTACCTTCCAAGTCGCGACCGAAGTTGCGCACGGACTCTGGGACGGCATCGGCCAGGCGCTTGGCCAGCTCATCCAAACTGTTCGAATTCAGCAGACTCATGGGGTACCTCACGTAACGTACACATCGCACCCGGATAACGCACCAAAGTAGTCATCCGCACCAAAATAGTGCAGCTTTCATCCCTAGACACACCCAAACCATTGATCTTCCGACTCGGCTGACCTGGCATGGAAGCTGCATTACCAGAATCATAGTACGCGGAAGCAATGGCAGCGGCGGCTCGATTAAGCGGTGCAAGCGGGGATAAACGCGTGAAGTTAATCACCGCAGTGATCAAGCCGTTCAAGGTGGACGAAGTTCGCCAGGCTGTGGCGGATATTGGCATCCAAGGTGTGACGGTGACCGAGGTGCACGGCTACGGTCGACAACATGGGCACACGGAGATGTACCGAGGCGCTGAGTACAGTGTGGATTTTTTGCCCAAGGCGAAAATTGAACTCGCCGTGGACGATTCGATAGCGGAGCAAGTGATGGAAGCGGTTTGTAACGTCGCTAGAACCGGTAAAACAGGTGATGGCAAGGTGTGGGTACTCGACCTGGAACAGGCCCTCCGGGTCAGGACCGGCGAGACCGGGCCGGACGCCATTTGAATCACCTATTTGAGTTTCGAGGACAAGTGACGCTTATGTACATCAGCACATCAACGATCGGCGAGGATTTCAGAGGCCTCGCCCGTATCGAGCGAGGCCAAAACTTCTGAAGATTTAGGAGCATCTCGCGCCGGCAAGCCAGCCAACTCCCCCGTCGGTGCGATATCCCGGCGGCGCGGGTTCCTTAAAAGGGCCCGCGCCGTTTTTTATATTCGCGCGCCCGACGCAAGACGCTGTGCGTTTATACATCAGAAATTCGTAATACTCCATGCTGCGACGCAGCACGCCTTCACCGTGGCCGCTGCTAGACTGATATCTTTGGTTTTGGATCACAGGAGTTTGCCCGTATGAAAATGGTCGTTGCCATCATCAAGCCCTTCAAATTGGACGATGTGCGATCGGCGTTGGCTGAAGTAGGGGTACAGGGCATTACCGTGACGGAGGTCAAGGGTTTTGGGCGCCAAAAGGGCCACACTGAGCTCTATCGTGGGGCCGAATATGTGGTCGACTTCCTGCCTAAGGTAAAATTGGAATTAGCGGTCGACGACGATCAGGTCGATCGGGTGGTGGAAGCGATTATTGAAACAGCCCGGACGGGCAAAATCGGCGACGGCAAAATTTTCGTGTCGGAGCTTGGCCATGCAGTGCGCATTCGCACCGGTGAGGCAGGTTCGCGCGCTTTGTAAGCTAGCGAGGTTGTTGAAATGAAACGCGTTCTGTTGTGCGCGGCGCTGATTGCCTGGTCAGGCATGGCGTCGGCTGTCGTGTACAAGTGGGTCGATGCTCAGGGCAAGGTGCAGTACGGCGACCGGCCGCCCGACGGCGTGCACGCCGAGGTGGTGGAAGGTCTCGGCACTCATTCGGCGCGACCGGCTCCCGCCGCTCCGGCCCCGGCAGCCGGCTCACCGCAGGCTGCGGCCGTCAAAGCCGGCGAAAAGCAGGCTGTATCGGACGACGTGGCGCAGACAAAGGCCAAGCAATGCGCGGATGCCGAGGATCGCTACAAACATCTCATCGAGGGCCGCAAGCTGTACAAGACCGGCACCGACGGCGAACGTCAATATTTGAGTGCGGAAGAAATCGATTCCGAACGGCTCAACGCCAAAGCCGACGTCGACAACACCTGCAACAGCTCGACCTGACCCGCATCTGATCTTTGCCGCTTAGGGCGCAAAGCCTTAAGCTTCCGCGTTCCCCCACCTCTATAGCTGGATCGCGTATGCAAACGGGCTTCGTCGGACTTGGCGCCATGGGCGTGCACATGGCACGCAATCTCGGCAAAGCCGGTCTTCTCACCGGTGTATGGAATCGCACGGCCGCGAAGGCCACCGAACTCGCGCAGGAATTGAAGTGTCACGCTTTTACCAGCCTCGAAGAATTGGCGGGCAACTGCGAGGCCGTGGTGATCTGTGTCTCCGCGGATGATGACTTGCGCGCCGTCGTGGCCGGTCTCGAGCCGGGTTTGAGCCCCAACATGATCGTCATGGACTCCTCGACCGTAGGCTCGGGCACCGCGCGCGAAATGTACGAGCGATTGTCCGCCTTGGGCGTGGGATTTCTCGACTGTCCGGTCAGCGGCGGTGTGGAAGGCGCGCGCAATGCGGCGCTCGCCATCATGGTGGGAGGCGAAGAAAGCGTTTACTCGCGCGCGCTGCCCATCCTCGAAAAAATGGGCAAGACCATCACCTATTTCGGCGACAGCGGCGCGGGCCAGGCGGCCAAGGCCACCAACCAAATCATGTGTGCCGGGATCATCCAGGCCGTCGGCGAAGCCATGGCCTTCGCGCATGCCGAGGGTCTGCCCCTCGACAAGCTGATCGAAACCTTGGGCAAGGGTGCCGGCAGCAGCTGGTACTTCGTCAATCGCGCGCCCTTCATGGCCAACAACAAATTCCCCGCCGGTTTTCGCGTTCGTCTGCACGACAAGGATTTGAAGATATGCCGCGACATGGCGGCGAAGCGCGGCGCGGTGCTTCCCGTGGTCGAGTCGACCTTGAGCGAGTATGCCAAACTGATGGACGGTGGGTTTGCCGACGAGGACATCTCGTCCATTTACCGGCTGAAGTCCGCGCTATTTCCTAAGTGACCGGGCCCCCAACCACCGTGCTGCGCATTGCCACCCGTAAGAGCCAGCTGGCTCTGTGGCAGGCGGAACATGTGGCCACCCTGCTGCGCAAGGCACACCCCGGATTGGCGATCGAGCTCGTACCCATTTCGACCAAGGGCGATCGCATCCAAGATCGGAGCCTCGCGGCCATTGGCGGCAAGGGCCTGTTCATCAAAGAGCTGGAAGTCGCGCTCGAGGAGGCCCGAGCCGATATCGCCGTGCATTCCATGAAGGACGTCCCGAAGCTGCCCGACGGCTTCGTCATTGCCGCGGTGTTGCCGCGCGCCGATCCCTTCGATGCCTTGCTGTCGGCCCAGGCCAGCCGTATCGAAGACTTGCGCCCAGGTGCCAGAGTGGGCACGTCGAGTCTGCGGCGCCAGGCGCAATTACTCAGCATCCGACCCGATCTCAAAATCGAACCGCTGCGCGGTAATGTGGACACCCGCGTGCGCCGTCTCGATGGCGGCGAATTGGACGCCATTATCCTCGCGTGCGCGGGCCTGATCCGCTTAGGGTGGGAGTCGCGCATCAGCGCGCGCCTGGATCCGCGAATCTGTCTACCCGCGGTGACTCAAGGCATCATCGGTATCGAATGCCGCGGCGATGCCACCCACACTCGAACCCTGCTGCAAGTCCTGGATGACACCGCGACACGCACCGTCATGGACGCGGAACGCGCCTTCGCCGAACGCCTCGGGGGAAGCTGCCAATCGCCCATCGCGGCCTATGCCACATGGCAGGGGACTCGATTGACCTTGGATGGCTTGGTGGCCGAACCCGACGGCTCACGTCTGCTGCGCGACTCCATGACTGCTGACGCTGCGCGGCCTGAAGCGTTGGGCGCCGCGCTCGCGGATCGCGTGCTCGCGGCGGGCGCGGCCACGCTGCTCGACAGGCTGCGGGGGTAATCCCATGTCCGACCTGCGCGGTGTGGGAATTCTCGTCACCCGCCCCGACCTGCAGGCCGCACCCCTGTGTCGCCTACTCGAAGCCTCCGGCGCGGCGGTGTTCCGGCTGCCGGTCATCGACATTCAACCCATCAGCGATTTTGCCGAGATCCGAGGCCATTTAGCGGCGCATGAGCGTCTGGATCTCGCCATTTTCACCAGCGCCAATGCCGTGAAATTCGGCGCGGCGCTGCTCGAGGGAAGACCCACGCTTCCCTTGGCGGCCATTGGCTCCGCCACCGCACGCGCGCTCGTCGCCGAGGGCCATCGCGTCGCCATCACCCCGGTTGATGGCGCCGACTCCGAGGGCCTGCTGCTGCACGCCGCGCTCGCGCATCCCACGGATCATCATGTGCTCATCGTCAAAGGCGCGCAGGGGCGCGATTTGCTGCAAACTCAGCTCACGCTGCGGGGTGCCAACGTCATCGTGGCCGAGGTGTACAAGCGCGAGCGGGTCGAGCATGGCGCCGTCGAATTGGCGGCCTTGGCGGCGCGCTTCGCCGACGACGAGATCGACGTAGTCACCGCGACCAGCGCCGATATTGCCCATCACCTGCTCGACCTGGCGACCCCGGTACTGCGGCGAGCGCTCGACCGCGTCCAATGGCTGGTACCGAGTGAGCGGGTAGCGAAAGAACTACGTAAGCGCGGCGTCAAGGCGCCTCTGCTGCGAGCGGATAGCGCCGAGGATCAGGACTTGTTGGCGGCGATCACGCGCTGGCGCTCCAACGCATCCGGCGCGTAGTCGAAGGAATCGAAATACAGCCGCGCCGGGTCAGCGCCGCGCAACGCAAACTCTCGCCGCACCGCCTCGATCATGGCCGGCGGGCCGCTGGCATAGATATCTCTCGCGGCGAGGTCCACACCATCCTCGAGCACGGCCTCGTGCACCCAACCGCGGCGACCGCTCCAGTCAGGGCCGCCTTCGGACAGCACCGCGTGGTAGCGCAGCGTCGCTTGCCCGGGCAGGGCATTCGCGCGCAGCACGAAATCCTCGATTTCCTGCTGCGCGTACAGATCAGCCTCGGTGCGCACGCCCCAGTACAACAGCATATCGCGCGGTAGACGATTCTCGATGACATGCCGCAAGATGCTCTTGAGCGGTGCGAAGCCCGTGCCGCCGCCCACCAGGAGCATCGGTGCGCTGCTCTCGCCTCGATACACGAAGCGCCCCAAGGGTCCTTCGATGGACAACAAGGGCCGGCCCGCGTCCTCGGCGAACAAGCGCTCGCTCAATTCTCCCCCGTTGACCCGGCGCACATGGAGTTCCAGTAGGCGGGAGTCGTGCGGCGGCGAGGCAATTGAAAAGCTGCGACGCCGGCCGCCGGACAGCATGATGTCGATATACTGGCCCGGCTCGAAATGAAACGGCTCAGCGGCGGGCAGGCGTAGGTACACGCCCATGACGTCGTGCGACAGGCGCTCCATGCGTTCGATGCGTCCGGGTAGACGCTTGATGAGGGCCTCGTCGGGCGTGGAGACGGCGATGTTCTCGATGATGAGGTCGGTGCGCGCGCGTGCCTGACAAAGAAGGACAAAGCCCTCTTTGACCTCCGCGTCCGACAACCCGAGCGGCGGCCCGTTGGGATAACGAATTTCACCCTGCAGCAGACGTGTCCGGCAGGCGCCGCAGTTACCGCCTTTGCAGCTATGGGGCAAATTGAGGCCGGCCTCGAGCGCTGCGTCCAGCACCGACATTTCCGGCGTCGCACTGAAACTACCATCAGACTTGGATAAACTCACGCGCACGCATTTGCCCTCGAAGAACATTCGCATTATGCATTCAGTATCCATTATCGGTTGCGGCTACACCGGCTTGCGGCTGGCTCAGCGTTGCTTGAATCTACGCCATGTGGTTCGCGGCTTCGCGATGCGCTCCGAGAGCCTGCGACACATTGCGGCCGTGGGAGCCGAGGCCAAGTCATTGAATTTAGACGTACAGCCGGCGCTGATGGATTTCGCCGACCATCTGGTTTACTACGCGGTACCGCCGGCGCAGACCGGCGACCGGGATCTTAGACTGGAACGGCTGCTCGATCACATCGACGGCAAGCCGCGGCGTTTCATTTACTTCAGCACCACCGGTGTCTATGGCGACCAAGGAGGCGCCATGGTGAATGAAGACACGCCTGCCGCGCCGGAATCGCCGCGAGCACTGCGCCGCCTAGCCGCGGAAAACATGGTGCGGGAGTGGGCCGACTCACATGCTGTGTCCTGGTGCATTCTGCGCGTTCCCGGCATTTATGGCCCCGATCGCTTGCCGCTGGAGCGGCTACGCCGTCAGGATCCCGCCATCGACCCGCGCGAATCGACTCCTAGCAATCGCATTCACGTCGAGGATCTGGTGACCGCCTGTGTCGCGGCCGGACACAGCCCACGTGCCGATGGCCGCATCTACAACGTCACCGACGGCAGCGACGATAGCGCTACAGCCTATCTGCAGCGGGTGGCACGCATCGGCAGCCTGCCGGCGCCGCCCTTCATCACCCGCGCCGAGGCTGAGAAAACTTTCTCGCCCACATCATGGTCCTTTCTGCGCGAGTCTCGACGTGTCGATAACCGGCGCATGCTCGACGAGCTTTGCGTCACTCTCGCCTTTCAAGACCTCGATTCGGGCATTCGCGCCAGCCTGTGACCCGCGCACCGGCGGCTCAGGGCTGGCTTCGCTTACTGCCAAGCCACTCGCCAATCGGCTCCCACTGCTTCCAATCGGGCGAGGCCAGGTACTCCGGCAATTCCAGCACACCCATGCCGCGCGCGTACGCGCGCACATAATTTTGTGCCTCGCGCAGGCACCCCAAATAGGGCACCTTCAGTTTCGACAGGTACTGATCCAATTCCTCATAGATCAACGTGTGCTCTCGGACGCGATTGGCGACCAGCGCGAGACGAGCCTGGCGGCGCGACACCTTGCCGATCTCGAGGAGCTCGGTCATGAAGTGTTGGCTCGCCTTCATGTCGATGCTGGACGGGAGTACCGGCACGACAATGGTTTCGGCCCGACGCACCAGTTCGTTGAGCTCGGTGCCGTGAACGCGCGCCGGCGCATCGATCACCAGAATATCGGTGGACCGGGATACGTTCCGCACACCGTCTTCGAAGGCTCGCACCCCAGTGATGGCCGGCAGATCAGCGGGTCGCTGCGCCAACCAATCGAGACTGGATTGCTGCGGATCGTAATCCGCGATGCAGACTTGTTGCCCAAGTCGTGCGAAGAATACCGCGATATTCGTGGCTAGCGTGCTCTTGCCGCACCCTCCCTTCGCGTTCAAGACCATGACGTGACGCATAATCCCCCGAGGTCAACCTTTTCCGTAAGGTAAAACTCGAAGGGTTATTGCGCAACCCCCTGAACGAAATGATCGGTGGGCGACGGAGTGATATGCTTGCGCCCATGCGCATCGAGTTTTTGAAGATGCAGGGGCTAGGCAACGATTTCCTGGTGTTCGACGCCCCTGCTGCTGCCACTGATCTCATCGATTCGGAGAAAATTCGCGCGCTGGCCGATCGCCACACCGGCGTGGGCTTCGACCAGGCGCTGATGCTCGAGCCGCCGCGCGACCCTGAGAGCCGAGTGTTCTATCGCATCTTCAACTCGGACGGGAGTGAAGTCGAACAATGCGGCAACGGCGCCCGATGCGTCGCCGCGCTGATGTACAAGCGTCGCCCCGAACTGGGCCGCGAACTGCTCATGGGAAGTCCGGGCGGCCCAGTGCGCGCCAGAATTCAAAGCGACGGCACCGTCTCTCTCGATATGGGCATTCCCAACTTCGCGCCGAGCTCGCTGCCTCTGGACGCCCCCGCAGAAGCACCCTCCTATGCCCTCGACATCGACGGCACGCGGGTGGAATTCGGCGCGGTATCCATGGGCAACCCGCATGCGGTGCTGCGAGTCAGCGACGTGAAAGCCGCGCCGGTCGAGCGCTTTGGGCCTACTATCGAGCGGCATCCCAGGTTCGCCAAGCGCACCAATGTCGGTTTCATGCAAATCGTGGATCGCGGGCACATTCGCTTGCGCGTGTACGAACGCGGCGCCGGAGAAACCTTGGCCTGCGGCACCGGCGCCTGTGCTGCGGTCGCGGTGGGTCATAAGGACGGCCTGTTGGACGCGGAAGTCCGCGTAGAATTGCCGGGAGGGACGGCGACGGTGAACTGGGCGGGGCCGGGACAGCACCTGTGGCTGACGGGGCCCGCAACCATGGTGTTTTCGGGATCGATCGAAATTTAACGGGGTACGGAGCGGAATAATGACAATGAGCCAGGCACGCGGAATCAAAGACGACGGCCTCAGCGATGTGAACGTCGCTGAATATTTACAAACCTATCCAGATTTTTTCGAACGGAACGGCACTCTGCTCACCAAACTGCGCCTGCCGCATTTGCGCGATGCCGGCGCCACAGTGAGTCTGGTCGAACGTCAGGTGGAAGTCCTGCGCGAACGCAATCAGTCTCTAGAGCGCAAGTTGAAGGAGTTGGTGGACGTGGCCCGCGCCAATGACGCCCTCGCGGACCGTATTCACCGGCTCAGTCAGCGCCTCATCCAGGCGCACAGCCTGTTGGAAACAGTGAATGCGGTGGAAGCTAGCTTGCGCGAGGATTTCGAGGCCATGCACTCGGTACTCGTGCTGTTTCTCGACGAGGCCAAGCCGTTGGCCGCGGCGGGCCGGTTCCTGCGCGCCGACGATCCCGGCAGTCCCGACATCAAGACCTTCGATTCACTGCTGCAGGCGGGCAAGCCGCGCTGCGGACAGATCCGCGACGCACAGCGCGACTATTTATTCGGCAAGGAATCCGTCGAGATCGGCTCGGTTGCTCTGACTCCCCTGGGTCCCAAGGGCGCGCTGGGGATTCTTGCCATTGGCGCCAGCGACGCGGAACGCTTTCACCCGGCCATGAGCACCGAGTTCCTCTCGCGCATTGGCGAGCTCGTGACCTACGCACTGATTCGCTGAAGCCTAGCCGTGACGCCGGATCAGAGTGCGTGGATCCCGCGTTTCATTGCACATCTGCGGCAGGAACGCCGCATGAGCGCGCATACGGCGGCCGCCTATGGGCGCGATCTCAAGCAACTACTGGCGTTCTGCGAACGGCGAACCCTGAGGTCGTGGGACGCCGTAGATAATTTGCAGTTGCGTACCTTCGCCGCCTCGGAACATGCCGCCGGGCTCGCGCCGCGCAGCATCCAAAGGCGCCTCTCGGCCATTCGCACCTTCTATGAGTATCTGAGGCGCGAGCAGGCTTGCTCCGCCAATCCGGCGCACGAAGTGCGGGCGCCCAAATCCAAGAAGCGCCTCCCGACCACCCTGGATACCGACCAGATGGGCCGGCTGTTGCAGTTCAGAACCGATGACACGCTGTCGACTCGCGACAAGGCCATGTTGGAGTTGTTTTACTCCTCCGGACTTCGCTTGAGCGAACTCACGGGATTGGATTTGCAGGCCGTTGACCTCAACGACCGCACCGTGCGCGTCGACGGCAAGGGCAATAAGACGCGCATCCTGCCCATCGGGCGCTTCGCGGTCGACGCCCTGCGACAATGGCTGTCAGAGCGCACGGCGCTGCCCACCCAGGACGCGGCGGTATTTATCGGACGCGGCGGCCGTCGTCTGACCCCACGCGCCGTGCAGCTGCGGGTGGACACTTGGGCGCGCCGCATGGGCCTGCCCGTGCACGTCCACCCCCATATGCTGCGCCATTCCTTTGCTTCCCATTTGTTGGAGTCCAGCTCCGACTTGCGGGGCGTTCAGGAACTGCTGGGTCACTCCGACATCAGCACCACTCAGATTTACACCCACTTGGACTTCCAACACTTGGCCAAGGTCTACGACGCCGCCCATCCGCGCGCGCGCCGGCGCACACGCAGCGCTTGAAAGGGCCGCCCCCGGCCCCCACATGACCAGGTTCATATGAACCACGATCCAAAGACGATTTACGGCACCACCATTCTGGCGGTCCGGCGCAACGGCCGAGTCGCGGTCGGCGGAGACGGCCAGGTCACCCTCGGAACGAGCGTCATGAAGGGCAATGCGCGCAAAGTGCGCAGGCTCTACGGCGACAAGGTGCTGGCAGGCTTTGCCGGCGGTACGGCCGACGCCTTCACCCTGTTCGAGCGTTTCGAGGGCAAGCTGGAGAAATTCGGCAATCTCACCCGCGCCGCCATCGAACTGGCCAAAGACTGGCGTAGCGACCGCAGCCTGCGTCGCTTGGAAGCGCTCCTGGTGGTGGCCGACCCCGAGAGCTCTTATGTCATATCGGGCAATGGCGATGTCATCGAGCCGGAACATGATTTGATCGCCATCGGTTCCGGCGGCAGTTATGCACAGGCCGCGGCGCTGGCCTTCATGCAGGGCACCGAATTGTCCGCGCGCGACATCGTCGAACGCTCCCTCAACATCGCGGCCGATATTTGCATTTACACCAATCGCAACCTGACGATCGAGGAGTTGTAGCGCCATGTCGCAAATGACGCCCCGCGAAATCGTCGAAGAGTTGGATAAGCACATCGTCGGCCAAAAGGCCGCCAAGCGCGCAGTCGCCATTGCCTTGCGCAATCGCTGGCGCCGCCAACAAGTGGCCGAGGCCCTTAGGCCGGAGATCACGCCGAAAAACATTCTCATGATCGGACCCACCGGGGTCGGCAAAACGGAAATCGCGCGCCGCCTGGCGCGCCTCGCCAAGGCACCCTTCATCAAGGTCGAGGCCACCAAATTCACTGAAGTGGGCTATGTTGGCCGCGAAGTTGACTCGATCGTCCGCGATCTGGTGGAGATCTCCGTCAAAATGACCCGCGAAGAGGAAATGTCCAAGGTGCGCCACCGGGCTGCCGATGCCGCCGAGGAGCGCGTCCTCGATGCCTTACTGCCGCGCGCCTCCGCGGGGTTCACCGGCGATGCCACCCCTCGCGATAATGAAACCCGTCAACGTTTCCGCAAAATGCTGCGCGAGGGTGACCTCAATGACCGGGAGATCGAAATCGAGGTGCGGGCGGCGCCCGTCGGCGTCGAGATCATGGCCCCGCCCGGGATGGAGGAAATGACCCAACAGCTTCAGGGCATGTTCCAAAACCTGGGGGGCGGACGGAGCCGACCGCGCAAACTCAAAATCCAAGAGGCGCTGAAGCTTCTGGTCGACGAGGAAGCGGGCAAAATGATCAACGAAGAAGAACTCAAGGCCCGGGCCGTGAACAACGCCGAACAAAACGGCATTGTGTTCATCGATGAAATCGACAAGATCGCGCGGCGCCAGGAAACCACCGGTGCCGACGTGTCACGCGAAGGCGTACAACGCGACCTCCTGCCACTGGTAGAAGGTTGTACGGTGAATACCAAGTACGGCACCGTGAAGACCGACCATGTGCTGTTCATCGCCTCGGGCGCCTTCCACATGTCGAAGCCCTCGGATTTGATTCCGGAGCTCCAGGGGCGCCTGCCTATTCGGGTAGAACTCGAACCGCTCGTAGTACAGGATTTCGTGCGTATTTTGACCGAGCCCGACGCCTCGCTGTGCCGGCAATATACGGCGCTGCTGGCCACCGAAGGGGTGGAGCTGCAGTTCGACACCTCTGGGGTGGAGCGCTTGGCGGAAGTGGCCTTCGAGGTCAACAGCCGCACGGAGAATATCGGCGCGCGCCGCCTGCACACCGTCATGGAGCGGTTGCTCGAGTCCGTGTCCTTCGATGCCGCCGATCGCAACGGCACCAAAATTGTCATCGACCGCGACTATGTCGAAGGCAATCTCGGCGAGCTGTCGCGGGACCAAGATTTGTCCCGCTACATTCTCTAGCCTGGACGCTACGCAGTCCCGCATGCTTAAGCCCCTGCCACTGGAAATCAAACTGCGCACCGAGTCGCGCCTCTTGGAGGTGACCTTCGACGACGGCTCATACTTCAAAATGCCCTTCGAATACCTGCGGGTGTTTTCACCGTCGGCCGAGGTAAAGGGGCACGGCGGCGGGGAAGGCATACTCCAAACCGGCAAGGAAGCGGTCACCATCGTTGGCGTGGAGCCCATCGGCAATTACGCGCTGCGTCTGGTGTTCGATGACGGCCACAACACCGGCCTTTACTCCTGGAGCCTGCTGCACGAGTTGGGGCGCGAGGCGGCGCCCAATTGGTCACGCTACCTCGAGCGCTGCGCCGCCGCCGGCATCCGCCGCGCCTGACTTTAGGTGAGCTCACTCCGGTCGGTCGGCTACAATGCCGGACACCAAGGAGCACCATGAGCAATCCCGACCGCACCGATTTTGGCTTCGAGAAAGTCGCCTGGGCCGACAAGGCCGAGCGCGTGCGCTCCGTCTTCGCATCCGTGGCAGGTAAGTACGACGTCATGAACGATCTCATGTCCCTGGGCGTGCATCGGCTGTGGAAACGGTTTGCTCTTTCCCTTACCGGCCTCAAACCCGGCCAACAGGCCTTGGACGTGGCAGGCGGCACCGGCGACTTGTCGGTGGGCATGCTGCGGCAGGTAGGCAAAACGGGCCGTGTGGTGCTCTCGGACATCAACGCCGATATGCTGCAAGTCGGCCGCGACCGGCTGCTCGACCTTGGCCTCACAGGAAACATCGAATGCCTCGTGGCGGACGCGGAAAAGCTACCCTTCGATGACAATTCTTTCGACTGTGTGACCATTGCGTTCGGCCTGCGCAACGTCACCGATAAGGACGCCGCCCTGCGTTCCATGTACCGGGTGCTGAAGCCCGGCGGCCAACTCCTGGTGCTGGAATTCTCGACTCCCGTGGCGCCGGGGCTCAAACCGCTGTACGACGCCTATTCCTTCAACGTACTGCCGTGGCTGGGTCAGGTCATTGCCAACGATGCCGCCAGCTACCGCTACCTGGCCGAATCCATACGCATGCACCCCAATCAGGAAACCTTGCTTAGGCTTCTGCAAGCCGCGGGGTTCGCGCAGGCTCGGTATCACAACCTGAGCGGCGGCATTGTCGCCTTGCACCGCGGATACAAAATCTGAATGCCGGCAACTCCTGTATGGCTGGCCGCCGTCGAGGCCTGGTTCAATCGCGGTGCGCAAGGGTCGCTAAGTGCCGCTAGCTTGCTCCAACGACTGGAGCACACGGCACTACGCGTGGACATTCACGGCATCACCGCGCTGCGAGCCGACGTCGCCGGGGGGCGCTTGGGCCTGTCCGCCGCGGAATCTTCGGAAGACCCCGCCACTCCGCCGGCGGACGCGCGCATCAGCGGCTCACCCTTCGCTCTGCTGGCCCTGGCGCGCAACGGAGCCGCGCAGGCTTCGCCCGGCACCGCCAAGGCCACGGTCAGCGGCGATGCCGAGATCGCGAATCTGTATCGCCAATTGTTCGCGGCGGCGCGGCCGGACTTCGAAGATGAATTGTCGCGCCTGGTGGGTGACCTACCGGCGCGGCGTCTCTCCCAATTCGCGCGGCGCGCGGCCGGCTGGATGCGGCGCACGCACCGGACGGTGGGCGACAATATTGCCGAGTACCTTCAGGAAGAAAGCCGGGATCTCGTCAATCGTTACGAACTCGACGAGTTTCTCCGCGGCGTAGACAACTTGCGCGAAACGGCGGATCGAGTCGACGCTCGGCTGTCGCGGCTCGAACACCGTGTGAAGGGATCCGGTTGATGCGCCTGCGGGTCGCGGTACGTCTGCTGAAAATTCAACGTGCGCTGGTACGGCACGGTTTGGACGATTTCATTCGGGCCACGCACTTATATCGTCCGTTTAGATTCCTGTTTTATTTGTCGCCCTGGACCTGGTTCCAGCGCAGCGCCGGCACCACGCGCGGCGAGCGGCTACGGTTGGCGCTCGAAGAACTCGGACCGATTTTCATCAAATTCGGGCAGGCGCTGTCGACCCGCCGCGATCTCATCCCGTCCGATATCGCCGACGATTTGGCCAAACTTCAGGACCGCGTGCCGCCCTTCCCCAGCGCCGTCGCGGTGGCGGCAATAGAAAGCTCCTTGGGCGCAAAACTGGACGATGTCTTTTCGAGTTTCGATACCGCGCCGCTGGCCGCGGCCTCCGTGGCCCAGGTGCACGCGGCCACGCTAAAAGACGGCCAGGACGTGGTGGTCAAGATCCTGCGTCCCGGTATGCACGCCATCATCGAGTTGGATCTCGAAGTCATGGACGCGCTGGCCTCACTGGCGGATCGCTACTGGGAGGATGCCAGGCGCCTCCGGCCCGTGGAACTGGTGCAAGAGTATCGCAAGACCATTTTGGATGAATTGGACCTGATGCGCGAAGCGGCCAACGCGGCGCAGTTGAAGCGAAATTTCGCCGGGTCCTCGCTGCTTTACGTGCCCGACGTGTACTGGGACTATTGCCGCGTGAATGTCATGGTCATGGAGCGCATTCACGGAGTGATTGTCAGTCGCATGGACGAATTGCGCGCCCGCGGCACCAATATCCAGCGGTTGGCGGAGAACGGCGTGGAAATTTTTTTCACGCAGGTGTTCCGGCACAATTTCTTCCACGCCGACATGCACCCCGGAAACATCTTCGTGCAGCTCGATGATCCGCAGAACCCTCGCTATGCCGCGATAGACTTCGGCATCGTGGGAACTCTGCAGCCGCGCGACCAGCACTATCTGGCCGAGAACTTCCTGGCATTCTTCGATCGGGACTATGCCCGCGTCGCGGCGCTGCACGTGGAATCGGGATGGGTGCCCGCGGGAACCCGGGTGGACGAACTCGAGTCCGCCGTGCGCACCGTTTGCGAGCCCATATTCAACAAACCCCTGAAGGAAATTTCCTTCGCCCAAGTGTTGCTGCGCTTGTTCGAGACGGCTCGCCGTTTCGACATGACCATTCAGCCGCAGCTGATTCTGTTGCAGAAAACTCTCCTGAACATCGAAGGGTTAGGGAGAGACTTGTATCCCGAGCTCGATTTGTGGAAGACCGCTCGGCCCATCTTGCGCAAGTGGATGCAAGAGCGCATGAGCCCACGCGCCGTGCTGCGCCGGATGCGAACTCAACTGCCCGATACCATCGAAGCCCTGAAACAGGTACCTCAATTATTCCAAGTAGCCGTACGCGAAGCCGCGGAGGGTCGCTTTCACCTCAAGGTCGAGAATACCGGCGTCAACGAACTGCGCGAGGAGCTGCGCCGGGCACCAGGCCGTCGGGACGTCGCCCTGGCCGCCGGTGTGCTCTGGCTATCTGGAGTCGTGTGGTTGGGCCTCATTGCTCCCTACCCCTGGCTCGGCTGGATGCAAATGGGCGCGGCCCTGCTGCTGACCGTCCGGTACTGCGCGTCGAGGCCGTAGAGCATGCGCATTCCTGTCGAAAGCTCGACCAGCTATCGCGGCCGGAACGCGAGGCCCAATTGGGTGGTCCTGCTGCTCTTCGTGGGTATCGCACTGGGCGTGGGCGCATTGGGGATTCTGTTCTTGCCGGGGCCCTGGTACGCGGCTCTGAGCAAGCCCGTCTGGACCCCTCCCGACCGCTGGTTCGGTCCCATCTGGACGGTGCTGTACGTAGCCATGGGTATAGCGGCGTGGCTGGTCTGGAGCGAACGCTACCATCGGGCGCGCAATGTCTCATTACTGGCCTACGCCGTTCAGCTGCTGATCAACGCCTTATGGGTACCGGTTTTTTTTGGCGCGAAAAACATTGGCGCGGCGTTGTTCATCATTGTCGCCCTTTGGTTGTCCGTAGCCTGGACGCTGCGAGAATTCTCGCGGGTCAAGCCGGCGGCGGCTTGGCTGCTGGTTCCCTATATCGCGTGGGTGACCCTCGCGGTAGCTCTCAACCTCAGCATCTGGAAACACAACCCGTAAGGTATGATCCAGCCAACCCACCACGGAGTCACCCTTGCAGGAACGGACCCCCGGCCGCAATAAGGAACCGGTTCCGCTACCGGTGCCGCGCCACTTCAGCTCGCCGCACGCGGCGGCGCCGCGCACGCACATCCTGTCGAACGGAAATTATTCCGTCATGCTTACGGCGGCAGGCGCAGGTTACAGCCGGTGGCGGGACGCCGCGGTCACGCGTTGGCGCGAAGATCCCACCTGCGATCCCTGGGGTTCGTACGTTTTCCTGCGCGACGTGGCGACCGGTCAGGTGTGGTCGGCCGCATACCAGCCGACAGGCCGCGAACCGGATAGCTACGAGGTGGCTTTCTTCGAGGACCGCGCAGAATACAGCCGCACCGACGGGACCGTCGTAACGGCATTGGAAGTACTGATCTCGCCGGACGAGGACGCCGAGGTCAGGCGGGTGTCCCTCACCAACGGCGGCAACGCCACGCTGGAAATCGAATTGACCAGCTATTCCGAAGTGGTGTTGCTGGGCTCCGATGCGGATTCCGCTCACCCGGCGTTCGCCAAAATGTTCGTGCAAACCGAATTCATTCCCGCTTCGGGCACTCTGCTGGCTACGCGGCGCAACCGCGAGGCTGCGGAGAAGCCTCTGTGGGCAGTGCACACCAGCGTGCTCGAAGGCGAAGCGGTAGGCGGTCTGCAATTCGAAACGGATCGTGCTCGCTTTCTGGGTCGGGGGCGGGATGTACGCAATGCCTTGTCGGTCAGGGACGCGCGGCCGCTCTCGAACACCTCAGGCACGGTGCTCGATCCTGTGCTGTCGCTGCGGCGCCGGGTGCGTATCGCACCCGGACAAACTGTGAGAGTGGCCTTCTGGACCCTCCTCGCCGAGACGCATGCCCAAGCGCTCAGCCTAGCCGAGAAGCACCGCGAACCATCGGCGTTCGACCGGGCAAAGAGCATGGCGGCCACCAGGTCCGCGGCGCGTCTGCTCGAGTTGGGTGTGGACTCACTTCAGGCGCAGCAATTTCAAGTGCTTGCCAATCGGGTGCTGTACTCGGACGCATCGCTGCGCGCTGCCCCGGCTATCCTTGCCCGAAATAAATTGGGACCCGCTGCCCTGTGGGCGCACGGTATATCCGGGGACCTGCCCATCGTGCTGGCGCGCATCGATGCCGAGACGGGTCTTGAACTCGTCAAACAAGTACTACTGGCGCAGAGTTACTGGCATTCGAAATTGTTGGCCGTGGACATGGTGCTTCTCAACGAGGGATCGGCCGACTCGGCAGAGGGGTTGCAGTCCGCCATCACGGCCACGATCACCGCCGCGCAATCCTCCGGGGTGACCGGCCGTGGCCGCGTGTTCTCGCTGCGCGCCGATCGCATTGACGACGCCAGCCTCGAAGTACTGCTGACTGCCGCTCGCGCGGTCTTGGACTCCCGGCTCGGTACGCTGAATCAACAGCTAGCTCGCCTGCAGGATCCTGCGCCGCCGCCGCGAAGCAAGGGGCAAGATTCCGCGCCGCCGCCATCCGCCGGCACGCCGCGGCCGGCTCCCAACCTCGAGTACTTCAACGGTTTGGGCGGCTTCGCCGCTTCCGGCCGCGAATACGTGACCTTGGTCGACGAAGGCCATCGCACGCCGGCACCCTGGGTCAATATCATCACGAACCCCCACTTCGGCTTTCAGGTCTCCGCGGACGGTACCGGCAGCACGTGGTCGCTGAACTCGCGCGAGTATCAGCTGACACCCTGGTCCAACGATCCGGTCAGCGACACGCCGGCGGAGGTGATTTACCTCCGTGACGATCGCAGCGGCGCTGTGTGGAGCGCCACGCCGTTGCCCATCAGGCAACCGGCGTATTCGTACACCGTGCACCATGGCTTCGGCTATACCCGCTTCGTCAATACCTCGCATGGCATCGCGCTGGACCTCCTGCAATTCGTGCCGCTCGAAGACGCGGTGAAAATCTCGCGTTTGAAACTCGTCAATCGCTCGCAGGAAACTCGTGTGCTCTCGGTCGCAAACTACCTGGACTGGGTGCTGGGAAATCAACGTAGCCGGACGGCGCCCTTCATCGTTACGGAAATCGAGCCGCGCACATCCGCGCTGTTCGCCCGCAATCCCTGGCGCACCGAATTCCAAACGCGCGTGGCCTTTATGGATCTCTGCGGCCGGCAAACCTCCTGCACCGGCGATCGCGCCGAATTCATCGGCCGACATGGCTCGTTGGCCGAGCCCGCCGCCATGCAAAGCACCGGCGCGCTGTCGAACCGCGTGGGCGGCGGCTTGGATTCCTGCGGCGCGCTGCAAACACAGCTTACGCTGCGCCCCGGCGAGGAAGCCGAACTTGTATTCCTGCTGGGGGATGCAGAGTCGGAGGATGCCGCCGTGGCACTCATCGAGCGCTACCGACGCAGCGATTTAGAGGTCGTGCTGAAATTAGTTACCGATTTCTGGGATCAGACGCTCGGTGCGATCCAAGTCAAGACGCCGGATCGCACCATGGACATCCTCGTGAACGGCTGGCTGCTGTACCAGACTCTTGCCTGCCGCATGTGGTCACGGACGGGCTTCTATCAAGCGAGTGGCGCATACGGCTTTCGCGATCAGCTGCAGGATTCCATGGCGCTCTGCGTGTCGCGCCCGGCGTTGGTGCGCGAACACATATTGCGCGCCGCCGCCCGACAGTTCATGGCGGGCGACGTTCAACATTGGTGGCTGCCCACCTCCGGACAGGGCGTCAAGACCCGCATTTCGGATAATCGCATCTGGCTGCCCTTCGTGGTTGCGCACTACCTCGAGGTGACCGAGGACTTCGGTATCCTCGATGAACAGGTGCATTTCCTCGACGGGCCTCCGCTGACCCCGGACCAACACGAAATATTCGCATCGCCTGCGATCACCACCAATACGGCGTCGCTCTTCGAACACTGCGTGCTGGCACTGAATTGCAGCCTCGCCATAGGCTCGCACGGCTTGCCGTTATTCGGCGCCGGTGACTGGAACGACGGCATGAATCGCGTGGGCGCGGCCGGGCGAGGCGAGAGCGTGTGGCTGGGCTGGTTTCTATATTCTACTTTGTTGAAATTCGCCGACGTCGCGGACCGGCGCGGTGAAGCCGGTACGGCCGAGCCCTGGCGCAAGCATGCCTTTACCGTGCAGCAGGCCATTGAACGCGAGGCCTGGGACGGCGACTGGTACCGACGCGGCTATTTCGACGACGGCTCGCCCTTGGGCTCCATCTCCAATGATGAGTGCCGAATCGATGCCATTGCCCAATCCTGGGCGGTAATCTCCGGAGCCGGCGAGGCGCGGCGGTCGGCGCGCGCGATGGCCGCCGTGGAGTCACAGCTCATCAGCCGCAGCGACGGTCTCGTCAAGCTCTTCACGCCGCCCTTCAATCGCACCGCGCATGACCCCGGATACATCAAGGCCTACCCGCCAGGCTTGCGAGAGAACGGCGGTCAGTACACGCATGCGGCCATGTGGACCACGCTGGCATTCGCAGTGATGGGGGACGGTGATCGCGCGGGCGAAATACTTTCGCTGCTCAACCCGATCAACCACGCCGCCACTCGTGCTGGCATCTACCGCTACAAGGTCGAGCCTTACGTGGTGTGCGCCGACGTGTACTCAGCGGAATCGCATGTGGGACGCGGCGGATGGACCTGGTACACCGGGTCGGCAGGATGGATGTATAGAACAGCCACGGAGGGCATTCTCGGCATTCATTTGCGCGGCAGCATCCTGTCGATTGATCCGTGCATACCTCGCAGCTGGCCGGGGTTCGAGGTCACTTACAAGCGGGGGGCTTCGCGATATCACATTGCCGTCGAGAACCCCAACGGCGTGTGCCGCGGCGTCGTGCAGTGCTCGGTGGACGGCAAGGAATTGTCGCATAGGCAATGCGACATCGGCCTGGTGGACGATGGAACCTACCATCATGTTCGGGTGAGATTGGGCTGACAACGCGCAACCCCTGACGGCCCGGGCGGATGTCGCTCCTAGCGTTTGGATCGCATGGCAGTGACCGCCTTTACCAAGAGGACGCGGGCAACAGCCTCAACCGGTAGCAGGCGCATAAGACGGAAAGCCAACGCGGGTCGTGCCATCAACAGCCCCCCCACCATAGCGCCCATGGTTCCCATGCCGCGACCGCTCATGAGTAATTTCATGGTGCGGCTGCGTGGAAAGAAGCGATGGCCGCCACCGGCCGCCTCTGCTACTGCTTCCGCAGAGCCAGGCTCCGGCGCAGGCGGTTCAAAAATCTCGCGGATTTCCGTGCGCGATTGCGCCAGCCTTAGAAGAGTTTCCTGCCGAGCGACGTTGATGTCGGCCATGACCTAATGCTCCTCCGAAGCCAGAATGCGTTCGAGAAGCACCCGGTCCTCATGCCATTCGCGGCGCAGGGTGCCGAGAAAGGGTGCCTGGCGGCTGGCGAGTTTTGAACGATACACCGCGGCAATAATAGACAGCATCGCGAACGCGCCACCCATGCTCAGAATGGCTATGACGCGATAGGGTGTGTCCCATGTCAGCGCGACCACGAGCAGGAAAACGCAGAACACCAGGAAAACGATGCCCAAAACGAATACCGCAGCCGCCATCAACTGAGCGCTGAGATCCCGTTGTGCCTGTTCCAGATCTTGGCCCGCGAGCTCCGCATAGGCCGCCATATGGCGCAGCAGCGCGGGTGCCGCTTTCGGCAGTAACCACAGCAGGCGCATCGGGCGCGCCTCTAGGAGCGGCGCGTGACTAGGATGCCTACCAGTGCCCCGACCAACGCCGCGATGCCCACGGCCTGCCAAGGACTGTCGTGAACAAAGTCATCCGTGGCGGTCACGGCTTCCCGGGCCTGACGGCGCAGGTTGTCCGCACTATCCGCAATGCTCTCTTTCGCGTTACCCACAGCTTGCAACACCTTATTGCGCATGCGCGAAACGTCAGCGTCTTTCAAGTCGGCGATTCGTGCGAGTAAGTCCTCCACATCCGCGATGAGATTTTTGACCTCGGCAGACGCGACATTTTTAATATTTCCGGCGGCGTCGCTGGCATCGTTGCCAAGCTTCCGGCCCGACGCCAAAGCGTCATTTGCCCCTACTGTTTCCATGAATTTCTCCTTGTGGTGGATAGTTTACTGGCTGGGCCCGAGCGCCCCCAGGGTTCCCGCTCAGCGTTTTCTGTAGGACGTTGCTCACATGTTAGACTTAACCGCCTAAATGCGGGCAATTTTATGAAAATTTTAGGCGAGGACTTCGGCAACATCGGGCGGTGGTACATCGTTCTGCCTCCCCTGCTGTTGATTGGATTCCTCATAGGACTTTTTTTCCTCGCTGCCGCAGGCCAATCGCGCTTGAACGCCGCGGATGCGCGGGTACATAGCTCCGAGGATCGTGATCAAGCGCTCGATGAATTTCTGGCGCTGGTCACCGACGCCGAATCCGAGCAGCGCGGCTACTTACTCACGGGCGAAGAAAACTATTTGCAATCCTATGCCTCCGCCGCCGGGAAAATTCTCCCCGCGCTCGATCGGCTGCATCAGGCGTACAGCACCGGCGGCGACTCGATGGATCAGATTCGGCGACTGCGTATTCTCTCCGCCGACAAGCTGGCAGAGCTCGACGAGACCTTGACGCTGTATAGAAACGTTGGCTTCGATCCGGCACGCAGCGCCGCGCAAACCGACATCGGCAAGCGCACCACGGATGCCATTCTCGCCAGCGTTGCCGTATTGCGTCAGCGCGAGACCAGCGAGCTGTTCGCGGCCACCGCCCGGTGGCAAACGGACCTACACATCTCCCGGTGGGTGACGCTCCTCGGCGTCGTCTTGAACATCGGCCTGGTCGCCCTGGCCAGCTGGCTGGTATTCGGCGACATGCGGCGGCGCGCCCGTCATGCCACGGACCTTCACGATCAAAAACAGGAACTGGCCCGCCAGGTCGAGGAGCGCACTCAAGAATTGACCGAACTATCCACCCACCTGCAGGAGGTTTCGGAGCTGGAGAAGTCGGCGCTGTCGCGCGAGCTGCACGACGAGCTCGGCGGGCTGCTGGTCGCGGCGCGCATGGATCTCTCTTGGCTGCAGCAGCGGCTGCCCACCAGTGACACTCACATCGAGCAGCGCTTCAAGCGCATTCATGAATATTTGAGCGCGGGCGTCGACCTCAAGCGCCGAGTCGTCGAGGAGCTGCGTCCGACATTGTTGGACAACATGGGATTGTTTTCCGCGCTGCGCTGGCAATTCAAAGAGTCATGCCGTCGCGCCGGCATGACCTGCACGGAGTCCATCCCGGAAATCGAATTGAAAGTGACCCCGGACGCGGCCATCGGCGTGTTCCGCGTCGCCCAGGAAGCGCTGACCAATATCCTCAAACACGCCGAGGCGAAGTCCGCCCAGCTCGCCGTGGAGGTTCAGCAGGAAATCTTCATCTTGAGAATTTCGGACGACGGCAAAGGAATTGCGACCAATCGACGGCAAACCAGAACTTCGCACGGCTTGGCATCCATGCGCCATCGAATTACCGCGCTGGGAGGTCTTTGGAATGTAACTCCCGGCTCCAAGGGAGGCACCGTGGTTACCGCGCAAATCCCTCTCGAGAGAATGATCATTGTCGAGCCCGTGGCATTGAGCCCCTGACTCCGACTTGATCGAAGCCCGGGCCCACCGTCTAACGACGGTCGGCCCGGCTGTTTCAACTATCAGCATCAACTATCAGCCGTCAAATATCGGTATCGGCGATCCGACATCAGCTACGCGGCGAAATGGGCGAATTGTTGTCGCCGCCAATCACCACTTCGACTCGACGATTCAGCTGTCGGCCGCCCGAATCGGTATTGCTGGCCACGGGGAAGGCCTTGCCATAGCCCTCCGTGCCGATGCGCGACGGATCAACGCCGCGAGTCAACAACGCGGTCTTCACCGAATCCGCCCTGCGCTGCGACAGTTCTTGGTTGTACGAGTCCGTGCCGACGCTGTCGGTGAAACCGTCGATCTGCACTCGGCGATCCGGATGCTCCGCCAAGAACTGCGCGAGCTGGTCGAGTTTACGCGATGCTCCCGAGTTCAGCTCGGAACGCCCCGTATCGAACAACACGTCACCCAACGTGAGTACCAGACCGCGATCCGTCGGCTTGGCTTTCAGCTGCTGGATTTCGTCTTGCAGACGGGCCGCTTGCTCATTGGCCGTCATGGTTTGCTGGTTCGCCGCTACCGTGGCCGCCTGCGCATTTTGCACCTCACGATTACGCGCGGCGAGTTGAATGCGATCACGCTCCACCTGACCGTCAGCGACGCGAGCATCGTCCGCCTTGGCGGCGGCGCGGGCCTGAGCCAGGCGCGCGGTTTGCGCGGCCATGTAGGCGGGCTGCTCGATATATTGATCTTGGTGGTGCATGTAGGCCGCATCAGCAATGGTCAACTGCTTTTGCGCGGCATCCAAATCGAGCGGTGCGTACTTGGCCACGTTCGGGTCCGATTCGGCGGCCTGCACGGCAGAGCGCGCACTCTCGAGCGCGGGGTTGGGTGGTTGCGTGGTGGCGCAGGCGGCCAGCGCCAGGGCGCAACTAAGTCCGGTCAATAATTTTATGTTCATGACGATGTCTCTCAAGTAGAAGGAGGAAGCGGTTGCGCGGGCACGACGACCGGTGCCGTGGGCTGCGTGCTACGCATTGATTCCGAACGTAGCGCCTGCATGCTGGCGTCGAAGTCCATGGCTGCTTTGTGGGACTTCTGTTGATTGGCCATCGCCTCGGCTAATTGCGCATCGACATTGGCTTGATCCGCGTACTGCCCGGCAGGAACGCCATCGTGGTGAGCCGCAGCATTTTCAGCTTTGTTCAATTTGTCCTTCGCACTGGCCAACTGTACCGGCGCCAGTTCGGGGGCTCCCGAACGTTCGGCTCGCTGCACTGAGTCGTGGGCCACCGCGAGCCTGTCATTCGGAACGGGTGTGCTGGCGCAGGCCGCCATGCCGAGAGCCGCAGCGGCAATAGCCGCGCCGCCTGCGCGCCTGACCTTTGATCTTTCTAATTTCATTTTTGCATCCTCTAAGGTTTGGCGGCAAACATCACGAAGCCGCGCCAAAAAAATGTCCTACACGCTGTCCATCTACCGCTGACGCAACCGCGCCGGCTCAAGTAAAAGAAGGAGCAAGCGCCGTGCCAACATCGGCAGCGCGGTGGACATCGTCAGCGAGGGTGCGTTAAGAAGATTTGTCGGACGACCAACGCAGAGGGATGTAGATATTGCCGAGGGAAACGGTAGACCTTACGCGCGTGGCGCGGCCGAGAAATCGGCCGCGTCGATCAGGTCAGTGCTTGGCGATGTGAGCTTCGCAAATCTCGTGTAAGACTTCCGGCAAGCGCCCGTAGTCTCTCGCCTTATCGAGAAAATGCGTTGCGCCAAGGGCAATCGCAGCATTTTTATACTCCGGCAAATCGTAATTGGTGAGTACGATGATGCGCGGCTTGAGCTGAGTCGTGGCCAACGCCCGCATGACGCCGAAGCCCGTGCCCTGCTTCAAATGCAGATCGAGAATGATGACGTCCACGGCATCGCGCTTCACAGCCGCAAGCGCGCCGGCTTCCGTGTCGGCGGTGCCAATGAGCTCCACTTCGGGAATCTGGCGAATGGCTTCTGTCAGCCGCTCCGTGAGGACTTTGGAGTCTTCAACGAGTAAGACCCGCAGGCCCTGCGCCATTACCATGTCATCCACTGCATAAGCGTGCATAGTGACTGCCGCCTCCGGGCGCGGGGGGTGGCGCACCATTGATTGATTGGAAAATGGGTCACGGCTGCGCTTATTGGATCAGTCCATTACGCAACGCATAGGAAGTGATGTCCGCGTTCGCGCTGAAACTCATTTTTTCGAGTATTCGGCTGCGATAGGTACTCACGGTCTTCACACTGAGACTCAGCTCGTTCGCAATATCCGACACGCCACGGCCGGCGGCCAACTTACAGAAAATCTGGAATTCCCGGGTCGACAAGCGCGCGTGCAACGGCTTGTCGGGATCACCGTCAAGGTCGGCCACCAATATTTCGGCCAGTGCGGCACTGACATAGCGCCGACCCGACAAGACCGTGCGGACGGCCTTCATCAACTCCTCGGGTGCGCTGTCCTTGGACAGATAGCCGCTCGCTCCGGCGCGCAGTACGTTCACCGCATATTGCTGTTCCGGCAATCCGCTCATCACCAGCACCCGCACCCCGGGGTGGCCGGTCTGAATGTGGCGTAAAATATCAAGCCCGCTGCGATCAGGCATGTGAATATCCAAGAGGACCAAGTCCCAATCCTGGCGGCGCAACAAATCCAACGTCTCGTTGCCGCTCGCTGCTTCGCCGACCGCGTTGATGCTCGTGTCGGCCTCCAGGAATTGTTTGAAACCTGCCCGAACCACCGCGTGATCGTCGGCGATCAATACTCGTGACACTATGTATCTCCCATGACTCGGCCGCGGTTCAACCGCTGGCGCACTCTTGGCTTTGTGAATAGCCGTTTAGCTTGTTATACAGCGTCTTGAGGCTGCAGCCCAGTGCATCCGCCGCCCGCCGCTTGTTTCCTTTGAAGTAATCGAGGGTCGCCTCGATCAGCGACCGCTCCACATCGTAAATTCTGGATCCGACACGGATGTCGAGACGTTCACGGTCCGAAGCGGCTTCGCCGACGCGCGCAACATGCTGAATCAGGGGCGCCAGCTCCAAGGTTTGATCGCAGAGAATGAACGCTCGCTCAATGCAATTCTTTAGCTCGCGGACGTTGCCCGGCCACGCATGCTGCTTCAATGTCATGCGGGACGCCGCGGAGAGACGTTTTTGCGTCCCGCTATGCGCATTCAAATCCGCGAGGAAATGTTCGGCCAAGAGGTCGACATCCTGACCGCGGCTGCGCAACGGCGGCAGATCGATGGGAAACACCGCCAGCCGATATAACAGATCCTCCCGCAACTGACCGTTTTGAACCGCGAGCAGAGGGCAGCGGTTGGTCGAGGCGATGACGCGGACATCGGACAGGAACTCCGTGCTGGCTCCGACGCGATAAAACTTTTTGGTCTCCAATACCCGCAACAAGCGAGTCTGCATATCGAGGGGCATTTCCGTCACTTCGTCCAGCAGCAGAGTGCCGCCTTGGGCCCGCTCGAATACACCGGCATGCGCCCGCATGGCCCCGGTGAAACTGCCCTTCTCGTAGCCGAATAGCTCTGCCTCGATCAGCCCGGCGGGGATCGCGCCGCAGTTTATGGCAATGAAGGGGCCGCCGCGCCGCGAGCTGCGATCGTGAATGGACTGCGCCGCCAGCTCCTTGCCGGAGCCGCTCTCGCCGGTCAGTAGCACACTGGCTTCCGTGGGTCCCACGCGCTCGATGAGGCGGAAAACCTCCAGCATCGCCGCCGAGTCGCCCAATAGGGGACTGGGCGCCACGTAGGGCAGATCGGATTCGCAAAAGCTACTTCTCGCAACGTTCATCGCCGGCTCCTTCTTATGGTCGCGTCCGTGTAATCGTTACACTGAACACCGGTACAATTTGTAACCTGTGCCGATGTTTCGCACCATGGATGGGCGCTGAACCTTGACTCGGATATCGCGATATTTGGTGTCGGCGTTTGTCCGACAACGAGCCGTAATTATCTGATTTTATTAAAATTAATTGCGATCATTGGTCGGATGAGCATAATAAGGCGCGTCGCAATGAGGCCCTGGCACAGGCGGTGCAAACCCAATGCAGCTGAGTTAACGCGTTTCACCGGCGCCTCGGTCGGCGCCGCAGTTCCAACATTGGGTGAATTGCGGCTCGGAGATTTCGCCGCATTCCCGACAGGTCCACGGGTTGCCAGAAGGTGCGGTCGCCGCACGATTCAAGACGCTGAGCGCATAGCCCTCGTCGGCGTCATCCACGAAAATCTGCGGCCAGGTCTCCATCATGGGCAAATCGCCCATGGCTCCCGCCGAATACTGATTACGCAGCTCGCATTGAACACCGGCTGTGATGAGCACATTGCGCGCATGGGCGACTTGTAACAAGGTTGCTGCCCGAAACACTCGCTTCACCTGCGCGCCCGCAACCTATCGCAGCGAGCCCAAGAAGGTGCGAACGTCCCCGCCGCGCTCCAGGCATTCGACCAGCGCGGAGCCCACCACCACTCCATCGACATGCGGTGCCAGACGAGCTACCTGCTCGCGCGAACGAATGCCGAAACCGGCGCACACGGGCACCGGCGATGCGGCTTTGACTCGATCCATGTAGGCCAAGACATCATCGGGTACGCCGACGGATTTGCCCGTGGTGCCCGTCATGGTCACGGCGTACACGAAGCCCTGCGCGGATTTACACAGCATTTGCAGGCGCTCCGGGGGCGTCACAGGGGTGACCATTTGCACCAGGGCAATCCCTTCCTGATCGAGCGCGTCCTTGAGATCCGCGCTTTCCTCATAGGGCAAATCCGGAACGATGAAGCCGGCGACGCCCGCCGCCGCGGCCGCGGCAGGCAATGTATCCAGACCGAATTTCAGCAGCGGATTCAAGTAGCTCATCAACAAGATGGGGACCGTTCGGGGTTGCGCCACGGCCCGCAGTTCCTGAAATATCCAGGGCAGCGTGACCCCATCGGCGAGCGCGACGAAACTTGCCCGCTGGATGGTGGTGCCGTCCGCCATGGGATCGCTGAACGGCACGCCGATTTCCACGACGTCGCAGCCCGCGCTGACGGCCGCAAGATTGTCCTGAAACTGCGCTCGAGTAGGAAAGCCTGCGGTCAAGAATCCCACCAGCGCCGGCCTGCCTTCGGCTGCCGCGGCACTAATGGCCGAGGAAATGGTATCGCGCGGTTTCATGAGCCTTGTAGATCCTTGAGCACGGTACGCTGCAAAATCGGCATGTCCTTGTCGCCTCGGCCGGAGCAGCAAATCAAAATTCGCGCGCCCGGGTGTGCCTTGGCGTAACGCCGGGCGCCGGCAATGGCATGCGCGGTTTCAATGGCCGGCAGAATGCCCTCGTGCTTGGCGCACTCGGTGAGCGCATCCAGGGTTTCGTCGTCGGTTGCCGCCTCATACGCCACGCGCCCACAGGTCATGAGGTAGGAATGCTCGGGGCCCACGCCGGAGTAATCCAGCCCGGCGGAAACCGAATGCGTTTCCTGCACCTGGCCAAAAGCGTCCTGCAGAATCAGGGTGTAGCTTCCCTGCAGCACGCCCGGCGTGCCCATGGTGAGAGAGGCCGCGTTGTCGCCCAATCCGGGACCTCGGCCGCCTGCCTCAATCCCCAACAAACCCACATTGGCGTCGTCCAGGAAGGGGTGGAACATGCCGATGGCATTCGACCCGCCACCCACGCAGGCCACAGCCACATCCGGCAAGCCGCCCGCCTGCTCCAGCATCTGCGCGCGTGCCTCGCGTCCAATCACGGACTGCAGCTCCCGCACCAGGTAGGGATAGGGATGCGGACCCACCGCCGACCCCAGGGAATAATAGGTACCGTCCGGGTCCGACACCCAGTCCCGCAGTGCCTCGTCGATGGCGGCTCGCAAGGTCTTGTCGCCGCTGGTGACCGGCACCACGGTGGCGCCGAGCAATTGCATACGCCCCACATTCGGCGCCTGGCGTTCAACGTCCACGGCCCCCATGTACACCACGCAGGGCATGCCCAGTCTTGCCGCGGCGGCGGCGCTGGCAACCCCGTGCTGTCCTGCGCCGGTCTCCGCGATGATGCGCTTGGCGCCCAACCGCTTTGCCAACAAGGTTTGGCCCACGGCATTGTTGATCTTGTGCGCCCCGGTATGCGCCAAATCCTCGCGCTTCAACCACACATCCGCGCCCCAGCGCTTGCTCAAGGTTGGCGCGAAGGACAAGGCTGTCGGGCGTCCGACCCAGGTCTTCAATTCGTGGTGGAATTCGGCTTGAAACGCTGCACTATTGAGGTGGCGGGTTACGCCGGCTTGCAGGCGATCCAGCGCCGGCACCAGAGTCTCCGGTACGTAGCGTCCGCCGAAAGCGCCGTAACGGCCTTTGGCGTCCGGAAAGGCGGCGAACTGACTGGCATCTCCGCGCGGTTGAGAACTCATTGGTCGGTCTCCATTCGTAATGCGGCGGCGCGTGCCGCGCGCACAAATTCGTAAATCTTGTCCGGGTCTTTGACGCCCGGCACATCCTCCACGCCGCTGCTCACGTCCACCCCGAACGGCCGTACTGCCTGGATGGCTTCACCGACGTTTTGCGGCGAGAGCCCTCCGGCCAAAATGACTTCGGTCTGGCGCGCGAGTTCAGCAGCCCTTCCCCAATCCGCCAGTTCGCCGATGCCGCTGGACGGACCTTCGAACAACATGCGCCCGGGCAGGGGACTCGGAGTCTTACGGCCGAAGCGCACCACCGGCAGCACCTTCACATGCGCCGGAATTTTCAGTTCCCGCAAATCCTCGACGTCGGTTTGAAAATAGTCCGGTTTCAGGATTCGGCAAATCTCGTCCACCTTCATTTGCAGCGGGTGTTGCGCCACCGCGATGCGCAGAATGCCCGGGGGTGCCAGGGCAGCCAGCTGCGCCGCCTGTCCCGGTGTGACTTGGCGCGGACTGGGCGCGAAGACGAAACCAATGGCGTTGACCTGGGCCGCGGCGGCGGCGGCAATGGCGTCGGCACTGGTCATACCGCAAATTTTGATCCACATGGCGCCGAGTGTAGCCATTTTAACCTCGCTGTGTTCGCGCCGACGTCAAGATATCCGCCAGCAATTCGGCGGGGTCATCGCAGCTCATCAAGGCCGTTCCAATCAATGCCAGACGATAGCCCAGGCCGCGCATCGCCAGCGCGTCGGCGGGCGTCGCCACGCCGCTCTCCGCGACGCAAGGCCATTCGCCGGGCAAGTCGGGCGCTAGATCTGCGAACCGCTGCTGAACCACTTTCAGCGTCTGCAAATCGCGGCTGTTGATGCCCACCAAAATGCTCTCTTTTCCGGCGCGCCCGCTCAAAAGCTCGCGTGCCAACGCCAAGTCGGCAACATCGAAGGCCTCCAACAATACGAACAGCCCGTGCGCGGCCGCAACGTCCAACATTTCCGCGAGACGCTCGCGCGTCAGCATGCGCAAAATCACCAGCACACCGCCGGCGCCGGCGGCTCGCGCCTCGACCACCTGGTATGGGTCTATCAAAAAATCCTTACGCATGGCCGGCACGCCCAAAGGCGCCAACACCTCCGCGGCCCGAATGAGATGCTGCAGCGAGCCATCGAAGCGCGACGGCTCGGTGAGCACCGAGACGGCCGCGGCACCACCGCGCGCATACGCCGAGACTCTTCCCAGCCAATCGTCAGCGGCAGCGCCCAACTGCCCCGCTGCCGGCGAGCGCAGCTTGAGTTCCGCAATCACGTCGAACCCGGCCGGCGACAAACGCAGCGCGGCACCGCGCCTCGTTTGCTTGGCGCGCCGCTCCAACGCAGCGAAGGACTCGAGTGCCTGCGCCTCCGCCACTCGCGCTGCGCTCGACCGCGCCATGTCGTCTAGAAAGCCGCTCATGTGCCGCGCGTCTCCGCCGCCACGACGTCTCGAGTCTGCGCGGCGTAGGCCTCCAAACGGAGCAGCCATTGCAGCGCACCGCCGTTCTCCAAGGTGGAGCGCGCCTTCTCGATACCCGCGGAAATGCTGGCGGCGCGGCCCGCGACGAACAAGGCCAGGCCGCTTTGCAGAACCAGCGCTGCCTGATGCGCGCCTCGGTCCCGTCCTTCGAACACCGCACGCAGCTCCGCCAGATTGGCAACGGCATCGCCGCCGGCCAAGTCCGCCGATTCACAGGGAGGCAAGCCGAAGTCGCGAGGATCGATGTGATGACGCTCTATGCCTCCGCGCGTCACGTCGAAGGCGAGAAAGGGTCCGATGGGCGTGGCCTCATCCCAACCCGCAGCTCCATGAATGACCCAGGCGCGCGTCACCTCCATGCCGGCCAGCGCGTCGGCCATCAACTCGGCGGTCGCCGCGCTATAAGCACCGATGAGGTAGAAACGCGGCGTCGCGGGATTGGTCAAAGGGCCCAGCAAATTGAATACCGTGCGCACGCCGAGTGCCGTGCGAATCGGCGCCAAGGACTTCATCGCCGGGTGATAGTAGGGCGCAAACAAAAAAGTGAAGCCGGTGGCCGCGAAGCACTCTGCCGCTTGATGCTCGTCCAGCGGCAACTTGAATCCCAGTGCTTCGATCAAGTCCGCGCTGCCGCTTCGGCTGGAAATGGAACGATTGCCGTGTTTCACCACCGGCAGCCCGCAGGCCGCGGTGAGCAGCGCCGCGCCAGTCGACAGATTGAGGCTTCCCGACGCATCGCCGCCCGTGCCCACGATGTCGATGGCATCCGGCGCGTTCGGCAGCGCGGGCTTACGCGCCAGGGCATGCATGGCTCCCGCGAATCCCCGCACCTCGGCGGGCGTGACGCCCTTGGCGCGCAGCGCGGCCAACAATGCACCCGCCATGGCCGGCACCAACTCAGGGTGGGTGAGCAAGCCTAAGAGGTCGGCCGCCTCCGTCTCGGTGAGGTCGTGGCCGTCGAGCAGACGCTCCAATGTGCGACGGGTGGGATGCATTACCGGATCTTGAGAAAATTGCCCATCAAGAGCGGACCCTCGGGCGTCAGCACGCTCTCAGGATGGAATTGCACGCCCTCGATGGGCAGCGACTTGTGGCGCACTCCCATGATCTCGCCCTCGGCCGTACGGGCCGTTACCTCGAGCACGTCGGGCATGCTCGACGGCTCGGCGATCAACGAGTGGTAGCGGCCCGCCTGAAACGGTTCCGGCATGCCGTTGAACACGCCCTTGCCGTCATGGGCGACGGGCGACACCTTGCCGTGCATGAGACGAGGTGCACGCACCACCCTGCCACCGAACACTTCCACCAAGGATTGATGTCCCAGGCATACGCCGAATATGGGTATGCGCCCGGCAAAGGCTTCGATCATGCGCATGGATACGCCGGCATCCCGCGGCGTGCCGGGGCCGGGGGAAATCACCAAATGCGTATGATTCTGGGCCAGCGCCTCTTCCACCGTAATGGCGTCGTTTCGATGTACATCGATTTCTGCGCCGAGAACCAGGAAGGCCTGCACCAGGTTGTAGGTGAAGGAATCGTAGTTGTCGATGAGCAGCAATTTGGGTCGCATGCTAGAGGCCCTCCGCCGCCAGGGCGAGGGCACGGCGCAGCACGGCGCTCTTGGCCATGACCTCTTCGTACTCCGCCTTCGGCGAACTGTCGGCAACGATGCCGCCGCCGGCCTGGTAGCTATATTCATCGCCGCGGAATACCAGCGTGCGAATGGTAATGGCCTGATCCATGTCGCCGCGCCGTCCGAAGTACCCCACCGTGCCGCCGTACAATTGGCGGCCCACCGGCTCGAGCTCGTCGATGATTTCCATGGCGCGCACTTTGGGCGCGCCTACCAGGGTGCCCGCGGGGAACGTGGCCGCGAACAAATCGAAGGCATCCTGACCCGGCGCCAGATCGCCACTCACCCCGCTCACCATATGCATGATGTGGCTGTAGCGCTCGATCACGCGATACGGGTTGACGCGGATGGTGCCGGCCGTGGCCACACGCCCTAAATCGTTGCGCGCCAGGTCAACGAGCATGACGTGCTCGGCATTCTCCTTCGGATCGGCAAGCAACTGCGCCTCGAGTTCGTCATCCAAGCCGGCATCGGCGCCGCGCGGCCGCGAACCGGCAATAGGCCGAAGCTGCGCGTGGCCGCCATGCAATTTGACCAAGGCCTCAGGCGAGGAACCCACCACCGTGATATCGCCGAGTTCGCAGAAGTACATGTACGGCGAGGGGTTGAGCAAGCGCAATGCGCGATACACCTCGAAGGGCGACAGTGCGTGGCGCCCCACGAAGCGCGACGCCAACACCAACTGATAAACGTCGCCGGAAGCGATATATTCCTGAGCACGGCGCACCCCGGCCGCATGCGCGGCCTCGGACAGCGAGGGCACTCCGGGGGAAAAGCTGCCGGGAGTGACCAACGTGGGCACGGCACCGCGCAACGCCTGGACCACCTCACGCCGCAGACTCTGCCGTTCGGCCTCGCTGCCGTCATGCAGCAGCGCCACGCCGCGGGTCAGGTGATCGAACACCAACAGCGAGCGAGGGGCGACATAATGCGCATGCGGAGTCTCGGTGGTATCGAGGCTGCGCCCCTTAACCCGCTCGAAGTAACGTACGGCATCGTAGGCCGTATAGCCCACGAGGCCGCCGGATAGCGGCACGCCGGGAATTTCCGGCAGCGGCTGCGGCGCCCGCGCCAATGCACCGCGCAGGCCGGCCAAGAACTCGGCTTTGGAACGTGGACGCGGCGAGTACACGCCACCAATATTGAAGCCGGCCGAGTCGAGACGAACTTCGAGACACTCACCGAAACCAATGAAGGAATAGCGCGCCAGGCGTTCACCACCCTCCACGCTCTCCAGCAGGAAACGAGGCTTGAAGGGCGCCAACTTGAGATAAGCCGATACCGGCGTATCCAAGTCCGCGGCAATATCAAAAGGTGGTTTCATAACTCTCAGCTGTAAAAATCGTAGACAACAAAAAACCCATCACCGTCGCTGCGGAGATGGGTTCTGGATTACGAGAAACGATTGACTAAAGCGACCAGCGCCCACTCCTTAAGGGGAAGTGCGCCACCACCATCGGGATATCAGATTCACGGTATAGGTCGACATTACGAAGGAGTATCACCGCACGGAGTACGCAGCGTCAAGGGGCCCCAAAGTCAGGGTACGGACCCGGTCTGGACGGACCCGGCCGGCGTGGCCTCCAGGGTCTTTTTGAGCTTGCGGGCGAGTTCCACGAAGCGGGGGGTGAGGCCCACATCCTCGTACACCGGATCCCCATGATCGTCACGGGAAATGACCTTCGGACCGGCCTCGTAGGGCATGGCTTCCGCCACTTCGTCGAGGGCGGCATGCAGCAAATCCGTAATGAACTCCTCGACCTGCCGGCCGGGGAATAGCGCCGCCAAGGCCTGCAAACGCGCCGCATCGTCCAAATCCAACCGCACCGAGTATTCCTTGGCCGTTTTCGGCGCCGGCGCTTCTTTTCTCCAACGTTCGAGCAGGGGCTTGAATTTCACAACTACTCCGCCATACCGGTTGCGATACCTCGCATTATACAGAGGCACCAAACGCCGCCTAAAGGGAGCATCCATGGATTTGAGCAGCGATGAACGCAACTGGGCCATGGCGGCCCACCTCTGCGGCCTTCTGTGGCTGCTCGGCGGTCCGGGATTGATTTTTCTGCCCTTCGGCAGCCTGGTGCTTTTCACCATCCTCGGCCCCTTGATTATATGGCGCACCAAGGGGCAAACCATGCCCTTCGTCGCAGAACAGGCAAAGGAATCGCTCAACTTCCAGATCACCGTTTTCCTGCTGGGATTGGTGTTTGCCTTGCTCGCACTCGTGCTCATCGGGTTCGTGTTCCTATGGCTCCTGGGCGTCGCGAATCTGGTTCTGGTCATCATCGCCGCAATCCAGGTCAGCAGCGGCAAGCCTTACCGCTACCCCTTCTGCCTGCGCTTGGTGAAATAAGGCTTGCGAACCCCACCTCATCCCCTCCCCGGCGAGGCGAGCAGCGGCACACGACTCGGGCTACTGGACGTATTCGGCTATAGCCGCCGCGCGCTGACGCTGGTATGGACCACCAACAAGACGCTGTGCATTGCGCTCGGCCTGTTGACCGTTGCGGCCGGCGTTCTCCCCGCCGGCATCGCGTATCTAGGATCCCTGATCGTGGATGCCGTGATCCATGCCGCTGACTGGCACCGGCGCACGGGTACCACCGTACTGCACGACGTGGTGACCTGGGTGGCGCTCGAGGCACTCCTGGTCGCGGCCACGTCCATGACTCAACGCGGCACCTCCCTGGCACAGTCGTTGCTGCGCGCGCAGTTGGGCCAGCGCGTCAACGTCATGATTCTCGAAAAAGCGCTGACGTTGGATCTCACCCACTTCGAGGACTCGGAGTTCTACGACAAGCTGACGCGCGCGCGACGCGAAGCCTCGAGCCGTCCTTTGAGCCTGGTCATGCGCACCTTCGGGCTGTTGCAAAACGCAGTGTCCCTGATTTCGTTCGGCGGACTATTGGTGCGCTTCTCGCCGTGGGCCGTGGTGCTACTGGTGCTGGCGGGACTGCCGGCATTCTTGGCCGAGGCGAAGTTCTCGGGAGAGGCTTTTCGCCTGTTCCGCTGGCGCGCTCCAGAGGCACGCATGCAGGTGTATCTCGAGTCGGTGCTGGCGCGGGAGGACACGGCCAAAGAGGTCAAACTGTTCCAGTTGGGACCGCGCCTGCTGGATCGCTATCGAGATATTTTCACCCGGCTGTATCGCGAAGATCGCGACCTCACCCTGCGCCGCGATGCCTGGGGGTTCGCCTTGGGGCTCATCGGCACGGCGTCCTTGTACGGCGGCTATGCGTGGATCGCGGTGGAAACCGTCCTCGGGGCCATGACGGTGGGACAGATGACCATGTACCTCATGCTGTTCCGGCAGGGTCAGGCCGCCGTGACCGCGGCGCTGTCCGCCGTCAGCGGTCTGTACGAAGACAATTTGTATTTGTCCAATCTCTACGAGTACCTGGAGCAGCCCGTGGCACCCGGCGGCGGCAGCGTGCTGCAAGGGCCCCGCCCGGGCGATGGGATTCGCTTCGAAGGCGTCGAATTCCTGTATCCCGGCGCTGCCACCCCGGCGTTGGCGGACATCGATCTGCACGTGGCGCCTGGCCAGAGCCTCGCGTTGGTCGGAGAAAACGGGTCGGGCAAGACCACGCTCATCAAGCTGCTCACACGTCTCTACCGCCCCACGCGCGGCCGCATTTTGCTGGACGGACTGGACCTGCAGGAGTGGGACGAAACGGCGCTGCGGCAGCGCATCGGGGTCATTTTCCAAGACTTCGCCCGCTATCAAATGTTGGTTGGCGAGAACATCGGGGCCGGAGATGTACGGGCCTTCGATGACGAGGCACGCTGGCGCAGCGCCGCCATACAGGGACTCGCGGCGGAATTCGTCGAGAGTCTGCCATCGGGCTATCACACGCAGCTGGGCAAATGGTTCAAGGAAGGCCGCGAACTATCGGGCGGCCAGTGGCAGAAAATCGCGCTGGCGCGTGCTTTCATGCGTAATGAAGCCGATATCCTGGTGTTGGACGAACCCACCGCCGCCATCGACGCGGCGGCGGAGGCCGAAGTCTTCGAGCATTTCAGGGAATTGACGCGCAATCGCATTGCCATTGTCATATCGCATCGCTTTTCGACGGTGCGCATGACCGACCAGATCCTGGTCCTCGAGGAGGGCCGCATCGTGGAACGCGGCAGCCATGAATCGCTGATGGCGGCCAATGGCCGCTACGCTAATCTTTTCACCCTGCAGGCACGCGGGTATCGTTGAGCATTGACACTGTGAGTTACCGCCATGATGACATCCTTCCCCATCGCTTCGCGCACCCTGGTCGCCGTCGGCTTGCTGGTGCTTTGCGCTTGCGGCCGCAACGGAGCGCCCGCATCGGCCGGCATTCAAGCCGGCAACTACCGCGGAGTGCTGGTGTCCCCGGGCGGCGAATTACCGTTCGGGCTCGAACTCGATCATGAGGGTACCGGTTGGACCGGCTTCCTCATCAACGGCGCGGAGCGCCTCAAACTCGACGAAGTGGTCGTCGACAAATCCCACCTGGAAATCAAAATGCCGGGATATCTCAACAGCCTGGCGGCAGACCTCAAGGACAATCAATTACAGGGCGAGGTGGTGCTCAACAAGCTCGGCGAGAACAAGGATCAGCACATGCCCTTTCACGCGCAAATGGGCCTGCCCTACCGGTTTTATCCCGCGGCCGACACCTCGACAGCCCCGATCCCCAACGTGGCGGGACGCTGGGCCGTGAACTTCGCCGAGGAGGGCGCCAAGCCGGAATTTGCCGTGGGCGAATTCACCCAGTCTCAGGACGCCGTTAGCGGGACCTTTCTCACCGACACCGGCGACCATCGTTTCCTGGCCGGACAGGTGCACGGCGGTGAACTGTATCTGTCGACCTTCGACGGCGCGCACGCCTTCCTCTACCACGCAAAAATCGGCGCGGACGGCGCCCTCACCGGTGATTTCTGGTCAGGCAGCGGCTATCACGAGGGCTGGACCGCGAAGCGCGACGAGCACGCGGCGTTGCCGGATGCCTATTCGCTCACCGCCATGCGCGGCAGCGGCAAGACCTTCGACTTCTCGTTCCCGGACCTGGGCGGTCATACGGTGAGTTCGAAGGATCCGCAGTTTCAGGGCAAGGTGATGATCGTCGCGATAGCCGGCAGCTGGTGTCCCAATTGCCACGATGAAGCCGCCTTCCTCGCCCCGTTATACCGCGACTATCGCGGCAAGGGCTTGGAAATCGTCTCGTTGATGTTCGAGCATTTCGGCGATTTCGATCGCGCGGCGGCCGCCACAGAGCGCTTCCGCCAGCACTACGGCATCGAGTACACCACCCTGATTGCCGGTATATCGGACAAGGACGAGGCCTCGAAGAAGCTACCCATGTTGGACCGGGTCTATGGCTTTCCGACAACTATTTTTATCGACCGCAAGGGTCAGGTGCGGAAAATTCACACCGGATTTTCCGGTCCCGCTACGGGCGAGCACTACACTCAATTCGTGAATGAAGTGAAAGCCGAACTCGATCAGCTCCTGGCCGAAACCTAGAGGCGCGCCCCATGCCATCCTTCGATGTAGTTTCCGAAGTCGACATTCATGAGTTGACCAATGCCGTGGACCAGGCAACGCGGGAGCTGACCCAGCGTTTCGACTTCAAGAACGCCGACGCCGCCTTCGAACTAGAAGAGACGACGGTCACCATGAGCGCCAAAGCGGACTTTCAACTCAAGCAGATGCTGGAGATTCTAAAATTGCGAATCTCGAAACGCGGCATCGACGTGAGGTGTCTGGAAGTCAAAGACGCCGTGGTGAATATCGCCACCGCCACACAGGATGTGATCCTCCGGAGCGGAATCGATGCGGACACGGGCCGCAAGGTGACGAAGCTGCTCAAGGATTCGAAAATGAAGGTCCAGACTCAAATTCAGGGCGACAAAGTACGAATCACGGGCAAAAAGCGCGACGATCTCCAGGAGGCCATCGCGCTCTTGCGCAAGGCGGACGTGGCGGTCCCCTTGCAGTTCAACAATTTCCGCGACTAGTGGTGACCTGGCTCCATTCCCTTGGAATGAATCACCGTGCCATCGAGCTTCACGATGATGGCGTCGATGTCATCGAGGCGGTTGTAGATTTCCATCGCCTTCTCGGGACCGAGAACGAACGCGGTCTTTGACAGCCCATCGGTGCGCGTGGCATACGGTCCGATGACGGTCGCACTGCGCACCTTGCTGGCCGAGTGCCCGGTATGTGGATCGATGATGTGGTGGTAGCGCACACCGTCCTCTTCGAAATAACGCTCGTAGTCGCCTGAGGTGGATATGGCGGCATCGACCAAGGGAATACGCGTAATGACGGCGTCGCCGCCCTTCCGCGGATCGCGGATACCCACCATCCACGGCTTGCCGAAGCGGTCGCCGATGATGCGGCTGTCGCCGCCGGCCGAGACGAAGGCCCGGGTGAAGCCGAGCTTCTTCAGCACATCGATGCCGCAGTCCACCGAGTAACCCTTCGCGATGCCGCCGAGGTCGATACGCACACCCTTCTGCGAAAACTGCACCGTCTGATTCTTCGGATCCAAGAGCATGTGCTTGTAGTTCACGGCGGGCAGCGCCTTGGCGATTTGCTCCTCGCTGGGCCGCACGTGCTTCGGGAAATTGTACATGTAGCCGACGCTGGCGTAGGTAATGTCGAAGGCGCCCTCGGTGATGACCGAATACTCCTTGGCCGTGGTCAGCAGGTCGAAGAGTTCCTTGCTGATGTGCATGGGCCCGTCGGCGGCTTTCGCATTCACCTGGGACACTTCGCTGGTGGGCTTGTAAGTACTCATGGATTCGTCGATGTGCCGCATCTCGTCCAGCACAGCGTCGATGGCCGCCTCTGCCTTGGCGTCATCCTCCGACCACAGCTCCACCGTGATGCGGGTACCCATGATGCCGTCGGTAATGCGCCGCACCCATTCGGCGTGCGCGGGCAGCGCCAGGCAGGCCAGCAACACCATGCAAAGAGTTCGACCTTGAAGCTTCGTGTTCATCAGCTGCCTCAGTTCTTCGGTAAACACATTATCCCGTTCCCGCGCGGGTGCGCGTACTCGCCCAGCGCCACTGCATGACCACCAAGAAGCTGCCGATCATGCCGCCCAGATGCGCGAAGTGCGCGACCTCCGACAAGGTACCGGTCACACCGAGGAAAAGTTCGGCCGCCGCGTACAGCGTCGCGAACACCCAGGCCGGCATGGGAATGGGTGGAATCAAGGGAATGACCCTACGCTGTGGAAACATCATGGCGTACGCCAGTAGGAGGCCGAACACGCCTCCGGAGGCGCCAATGGTAGGTACGGGCGGCGCATTCAGCAGCGGCGGTATGATCAACTGCGCCAACGCGGCGGTAATGACGGAGGCGAAGTAACAACTGGCAAGGCGCCACGGCCCCACATAGCGCTCGATTTCGGCGCCGAACATCCAAAGCCCCAGCATGTTGAAAATTAGATGCGAACCCCACAGATTTTTGTCGGTACTATGCAGAAACGCGTAGGTGACAATTTGCCAGACACGAAAATACACTTGCCCGTCCACCGGCATCCGCGGCCACAGCTCCAAATAAATCAGGGCGCCGCCCTCGCTAGAGAGCTGCAGCAGAAACATCGCCACATTGGCGGCGATCAGAATCTTGACGGCTCGAGCGTTCTTCACGAGGTATTCTAACCTGTCATGAAAGCCGTATTCCTCGATTACGATACCGTCTCCACCGGAGACCTCGACACCGCCCGCCTGAAGCAGCTCATGCCCGGGCTCCTGCTCTGCGGCTCCACCGACGAGTCCGAGATTTCCGGTCGTCTGGCCGACGCCGAAATCGTACTACTGAACAAGTTCCGCCTGACGCGCGAGCATTTGTACGGAGCGCGGCACCTCAAGCTCATCGCCCTCGCCGCCACCGGCACGGACAATGTGGATCTCGTGGCGGCGCGCGAGCGGGGTATCGGCGTATGCAATGTACGCGGCTACTGTAGTCAATCCGTATCGCAATTGGTGTGGAGCATGATCCTGAGCCTCACCCAGCACGTTCACGAATACTCGGGACTGGCGAAGGATGGCTCCTGGGTCAGGAGCGAGACCTTCACGGTACTCAGCCTGCCCATTCGCGAACTCTCGGGGCGCACCTTGGGCATTATCGGCTGGGGGGAGCTGGGCCAGGCGGTTGCCAAACCCGCCGAAGCCTTCGGCATGCGAGTGGCGATTGCGAATCGAGCTGGGAACCCAAGCGAGCCCAACCGCTTGGACTTGGATCAACTCTTGGCGGAGTCCGACGTGGTATCGCTGCATTGCCCGCTCACGCCGCTCACGAAGCTCATGATCGGAGCGAGGGAACTCTCGCTCATGAAGCCGGACGCGTTGCTCATCAATACCGCGCGAGGCGGCTTGATTGACGGGCAGGCCCTTGCCGATGCACTGAAGGCCGGGCGCCTGGGCGGCGCCGGCATCGACGTGTTGCCCCAGGAGCCACCGGTCGACGGCGACCCGCTGCTCGATCCGGCGATCCCGAATCTTCTGCTGACTCCGCACATTGCCTGGGCGGCGCGCGAAGCAAGGCAGCGGTGCCTCGATGACATCGCCGCCAGCGTTCAGGATTACCTGAAGGGCGGGCGGCGTTCCCGGGTGGTCTGAAGTACAGGCCTGCCCGAGGGGCTTAAACCTAGCCCCGGGCCGCCTTCTTTTCCTTCTTCGCGGCGCGCTTTTCTTCCAAAGTCTTGCCTGGTTTCTTTTTCTCTTCTTTTTTCCGATCCATACCCTTGCTCATGATTCCACTCCTCTGTTGAAAAAAGCGATCGATCTCTCTTACCGCGGCTTAGGCGCAGGCCGCCGCGTCAACATTTTACGATCCTTCGGGCCGCCTTGGCGAGGCGACTTGTGCGGCCCCGACGAACGCGGCGTGAGGGTGCGCGGCCGTTCCTCGCGAGACTCCGCCGGCGCGCCGCCGCCCACCTTGGTGATGCGCAGCTCTCGTCCCGCCACCAATACTTTCTGCAATAGCTTGTGGATGGGCTTCGGCATGCCTTCCGGCAGATCGACGAAACTATGGTCTTCGCGGATATCGATGCGCCCTATATGCACCCCCTCGATGCCCGCCTCGTTGGCAATGGCACCGACGACATTACTGGGCTTGATGCCGTGAGCGGAACCCACTTCTATGCGGAAGGTTTCCATGCCTGGAGTTCGCGGCCGCGAAGGGCGGGAAGGCTCGCCGGCGCTCGACGGCCGTTCGCGCGACTCGCTCTCGTGATCCGCGGGCTCCTCGCCCACCGGCTCCGCGTCACGCACAAATCGGGGCTCGCTCGGCCGATGCTCACTGGGTCGATGTTCGGTGGGTCGATGCTCATTCGCCCGATGCTCGCTCGAACGGTGCTCACCGGACCGGGGCTCGCTCGGCCGCGGCCGATCGCCGGAAGGCGCGCGTTCGCTGCCATAACCCCGGGGCCGTTCCGGCGCCGGCGGGTTAAAACGCGACTCTTCGTGACGCTCATTCTTTGCGCCCAGCAGCAACGGCGTCGTGCCCTGAGCCATTTGCGCCAAGGCGGCAGCGATGTCGATGAGGGGCATGCCGGTCTCGGCTTCCAGCGATTCCACGATGGGCCGCAGCGCCTTGGCATCGGCTTGCGTGCTGGTTTCAATGACGGCTTGCTTGAATTTGGCAATGCGCAGCGAGTTCACCGCATCCACCGTGGGCAGGTTCATTTGTTCGATGACCTGCCGCGTGGCCCTCTCAATGGCCCGCAGCATGTTTCGCTCGCGCGGTGCGATGAACAGGATAGCCTCACCCTTGCGTCCCGCGCGGCCGGTGCGACCGATACGATGCACGTAGGATTCGGTGTCGTAGGGGACGTCGTAGTTGATCACGTGGCCGATACGTTCCACGTCGAGGCCGCGCGCCGCCACGTCGGTGGCCACCAGGATGTCGATCTGCCCCGCTTTCAATCGAGCCACCGTGCGCTCGCGCTGCGGCTGCGGAATATCGCCGTTCAGCGGCGCGGCGGCAAAGCCGCGCGCCTCGAGTTTTTCCGCGAGCTCCACGGTCGACTGCTTGGTGCGCGTGAACACCAGCATGCCGTCGAAGGTTTCCGCTTCGAGAATGCGCGTCAGCGCATCCAATTTGTGCATGCCGCTGACCATCCAATAGCGCTGACGAATATTCGTCGCGGTGCTGGTCTTACTCTTGATGGTGACTTCGACCGGGCTACGAAGGTGCTTTGCGGCAATGCGGCGAATGGGCGCAGCCATGGTCGCCGAAAACAGCGCCACTTGGCGTTGCGGGGGTGTCTGCTCCAGGATGCTTTCGACGGCATCCACGAACCCCATGGCCAGCATCTCATCGGCTTCGTCCAAGACCAGCAGCGACAGTTCGCCCAGTTTCAGGGTCCCCCGGTTCATATGGTCGATGACCCGGCCCGGGGTTCCCACGACCACGTGCACGCCACGCCGCAAGGCATTCAACTGCGGCTGATAGCTCTGGCCGCCGTAGATGGGCAGAACGTGAAATCCTTTGATGTGCGCGGCATAACGCAGGAACGCCTCGGCTACCTGCAGCGCCAGCTCGCGGGTCGGGACCAGGACCAGCACCTGAGGGTCATGCTTGGTCAAATCGATACGGGACAGGGCCGGCAGGGCGAACGCAGCCGTTTTGCCGGTGCCGGTTTGCGCCTGGCCCAGCATGTCCTTTCCGGATAGCAGCACCGGAATGGTGGCGGCTTGGATGGGTGACGGCGATTCGTAGCCCACGTCGGTGAGTGCACGCAGCACAGGCTCCGACAGCGCGAGATCGCGGAAACTCGCGGGGGTTGGGCTTTCGCCCTGGGGAACTGCACTCATAAAAGACGCCTTGAAGATTTAGCCGCAAGTCTAGCGGTTTGACGGGGTATTGCTACCATGCGCGTCCTTACGAGCGCGGCCGCTCCATTTAGTAGGATGCAAAGCATGGGACGTATATTCGAAGTCAGAAAGCACGCGATGTTCGCTCGTTGGAACCGGATGGCGAAACAATTCACCCGGGTGGCGAAGGATATTGCGATGGCAGTTCATGCCGGCGGACCTGATCCGGCGGGGAACCCCACGCTGCGCCGTATTCTACAGAACGCCCGCGCCGTGAATATGCCTAAGGACAAAACCGAGGCGGCAATTCGTCGGGCCTCGGGCAAGGAAGCGGCTAATTACCTGGAAGTCCTGTACGAGGGCTATGCCCCGCACGGCGTGGCACTGTTGGTAGAGACCGCCACGGACAATCCCACGCGCACCGTCGGCAGCCTACGCAACATATTCACCAAGGGGTCCGGCAACCTCGGTAACACCGGCAGCGTGAGTTTTCTGTTCAAGAAAATGGGCGTGTTTCGTCTGGACCCAGGCGTTGTCAAAGACCAGGACGAGTTGGAGCTGGATCTCATCGACCACGGCCTCGAGGAGATGGGAGAGAGCACGGGCGAGAAGGGCGAACCCCAGCTGGTCATTCGTTGCGCCTTCAACGACTTCGGAAAGATGCAGGAGCGGCTCGAGGCGCGCGGCATTGCGCCGCTCTCGGCAGAGCACGAGTACATCTGTGCCATGCCGGTGGAGCTGCCCGAAGAGCAGGCGGCGGAAGTGCTGGCGCTCATAGACAAGTTGGAACAGGACGACGACGTCCAGAAAGTCTTCCACACCTTGGCTTAGACATAATCCAGCCTGCGGCGGGCGGCCCCGGCCGCGCGGCTCGGCGCCCCGCCACCGGCTACGCGCCCCGGGCTCGGCGCGGCTCGGCGCCCCCCGGTTTAAGTATTTGTAATGCCCCTGGGGGTCATCCGAAGTGGGTCGGGCCGCGTTGTTCTTCCTGAGACGCAAATTTTTCTCCCGAGGAGGGACCATCATGAAAACCGTACTTAAGGCCTTGATTCCTATCACCCTTTTTGTGGCCATGACAGGCTGTGTCGTAGCGCCTTACGGCTATCATCGCGGCTATTACGGCTACGGCCCGCGCGTTGCGGTGGTCGCCCCGGCGCCGGTGGTGGTTATCCGTCCGTAAGGACTAATCGCCCCGCTGGATGAGTTTCCGACGAGGCGAAGCCGGTGGGGGCGCGTACCCGCCGCCCCACCGGCCCTCGACCTCAACCCGCCAGAGGTTCTGAATCTTTGGGTTTCGGTTGCAACGCACCATGGTTCACGATGTCGTGCGCCCAGCGCACCACGGGCTCCAAACGAGGCGAGACCATGGCCAATGCGTGTTCGTAGTCCGCCCACCGAGCTTCGTGATGTTCCGGAGTACCCAAGGCTGGATTGATGGGCAACTCGATGTGCGTTTCCTTGCTGCGAGCGATGTAGTAACGCGCGATTTTTCCCTTGTTGTAAGGCCCCGTGTCCATGTACACCATGCCCCAGTCGAAGGAAATGTCGTCCAACGTGGTTTCTTCGCAGACCTCGCGCACCGCGGCATCGACGGGGGTCTCGCCTTTTTCGACCAGGCCCTTGGGAAAGTCCCAGTTCCGGTAGGCGCGTAACAAGAGGTAGCGCAGCTTGCGCTCCAGCACGCTCACCACCACAACGCCGGCAGACATTCGGGTGATGGCGGGAGGCATAAGGACGCTCTTGACTAAGACACCGCTATTGTACGCGCCGGTCGAATCACCCGCCGCCGCTTATGCGGCGGCGGCCGTCGTCAATGGAGAGCGGATCAAGTGATCGAAGGCGCTCAACGAGGCCTTGGCGCCGTCGCCCATGGCAATCACGATCTGCTTGTAGGGCACGATGGTGCAATCGCCCGCCGCGAACACGCCGGGAACCGACGTCTGGCCACGGGCGTCGACCTCGATTTCACCGTGCGGCGACAACTTCACCGTGCCCTTCAGCCAATCCGTGTTCGGCACCAAGCCGATTTGCACGAACACGCCGGCCAGCTCCACCGTGTGGGCGGCGCCGCTTTGCCGATCCTTGTATTTGAGAGCAATCACGCGCTGCCCATCGCCCACCACCTCGGTGGTCTGCGCGCTGGTGAGCACCGTGACGTTCGGCAGACTATGCAGTTTCCGTGTCAGCACCGCGTCGGCGCGCAACTGGGCGTCGTATTCGATGACCGTGACATGACTGGCCAAGCCCGCCAAATCGATGGCCGCCTCGACACCGGAGTTGCCGCCGCCAATGACTGCCACCGGCTTGCCCTTGAACAGCGGCCCATCGCAGTGCGGGCAGTACGCCACGCCCCGGTTGCGATATTCACGCTCGCCCGGCACGTTGATTTCACGCCACCGCGCGCCTGTCGCAATGACCACTGACTTGGCCTTGAGCGAGGCGCCATTGGTCAGTTTCACCTCGATCAAATCGCCGGGGACGAGCGCCGCGGCGCGTTGCAGATTCATGACGTCCACGTCGTAGTGGTTCACATGCTGCTCGAGACCGGTGGCGAGCTTATGGCCCTCGGTTTCCTTGATCGAAATGAAGTTCTCGATGCCCACGGTATCCAATAGCTGACCGCCCAAGCGCTCCGCGGCAATGCCCGTGCGAATGCCCTTGCGCGCGGCGTATATGGCGGCTGCCGCACCGGCCGGGCCGCCGCCCACCACCAGTACATCGAAGGGCGCCTTGGCGGCTAAACGCGCGGCATCGCGTTCGGCACCGCCGGCGTCGAGTTTGGCGACGATTTCCTCGAGTTCCATGCGGCCCTGGCCGAAGGGTTGGCCATTCAGGAATACCGTGGGTACAGCCATGACTTGACGGCGCTCGACCTCATCCTGGAAGAGCGCGCCATCGATCATGGTGTGATGAATTTTGGGGTTGACGACTGCCATGAGATTCAACGCCTGGACCACGTCCGGGCAGCTCTGGCAGGTCAGGGAAACGAAGGTTTCGAATTGGTATTCGCCGTCCAGCGCCGCTATTTGCTCCAAAACTGCGGGAGCCGCCTTGGAGGGATGACCGCCGGCCTGCAGCAGGGCGAGCACCAGCGAGGTGAACTCATGGCCCATGGGCAGTCCCGCGAAGCGAACGTGCGGAGCCTGTCCCGGACGGCGCAGTGCGAACGACGGCTTGACCTGGGTCTCGTCGTGCACCGGATCCAACGTCACCAGCGGCGACAGCGAGATAATGTCGTTCAACAGCTCCAGCATCTCCCGCGACTTGTCGTTGTCGTCCACGGACGCAATGATCTCGACCGGCTGGGTGAGCCGTTCCAGGTAACCCTTCAACTGCGTTTTAAGATTGGCTTCGAGCATGATAATAACCTTTCGTTACAGGGGCCGTATACCTCCGACGATTGCGTCTCGGGTACACGGCCAATACTGCCAACTCGACTCTTACTGCTAACTCGTCGCGATTAGATCTTGCCGACCAAATCCAGCGAGGGCGACAGCGTGCTGGCGCCGGGGGTCCACTTCGCCGGGCAGACTTCGCCCGGATGGGAGGCCACGTACTGCGCCGCTTGCACCTTGCGCAGCAATTCCTTGGCATCGCGGCCAATGCCGTTGTCGTGCACTTCGATGATCTTGATGTGCCCGGCAGGATCGATCACGAAGGTACCGCGATAGGCCAGGCCCTCTTCCTCGATCAGCACTTCGAAATTGCGCGACAGCGCCAAGGTGGGGTCCGCGATCAAGGGGTACGTGACCTTGGCGATCGTCTCCGACGTGTCGTGCCAAGCCTTATGCGTGAAATGGGTGTCGGTGGACACGCCGTAAATCTCGACGCCCAGCTTCTGGAAGGCCGCGTAGTTATCGGCAAGGTCGCCGAGCTCGGTCGGGCACACGAACGTGAAGTCGGCCGGATAGAACACGAAAACAGACCACTTGCCTTTGAGATCTTCGTTGGACACCGGAACGAACTTGCCGTTGTGATAGGCGGTGGCCTTGAACGGTTTGACTTCGGAATTAATTAGCGACATGGAGAATCCTCACCTTGGTGGAACGTTTCGAAGGTCACAGAATGCCATAGATTTCGATCGTTGGCATTGATTAAATTCATCAACTTGATAGACTTCATCTATCGATCCTGATCCTTACATTGGTGCACTGCCGTGAATCTCAAGGACTTGAAATACTTGGTGGCGCTGGCCGACACCGGGCACTTCGGCAAAGCCGCCGAGCGCACCTTCGTCAGCCAACCCACCCTCTCGGCGCAACTCAAAAAGCTCGAAGATTACTTGGGCGTCAAATTGGTGGAACGGCAGCCGAAGAACGTTCAGCTTACCGAAGTGGGTAAACAGGTCGTGGTACGCGCGCGCCGCATGTTGGATGAAAGCGATGAAATCATCGCGCTGGCGCGCAACAACACCGATCCCTTCGCCGGCAAACTCAAAATGGGCCTGATTCCCACCATCGGCCCCTACCTGCTGCCGCGGGTCATGCAGAAGCTGCGCAAGGCCCTGCCGCATCTGGGACTGATGCTGTACGAGCACCAGACCGAGGCGCTGCTGAAACGTCTGCGCGACGGTGAAATCGATTTGGGCATTCTGGCCCTGCCCATCGCGCAGGAGGGATTGGAAAGCCGCACCCTGTACGAAGAGGCGTTCACGCTGGCCGTGCCCAATCAACATCCCCTCTCGGCCAAGACCACCGTCAAATTACAGGACCTCAAAGGCCAAACGCTGCTGCTGCTCGAGGACGGCCATTGTCTGCGGGACCAGGCGCTGGAAGTGTGCAGCCGCATCGACGTCAAAGAGGCCGAGGATTTTCGCGCCACCAGCTTGGAGACCTTGCGCCAAATGGTGGTGGCGGGTCTCGGCGTCACCCTATTGCCGGAAAGCGCCGTGGAATCGCCCTTCGGCTCGCAGCGAGGCCTGTGCATACGGAACTTCGCCAAACCCGCACCGACGCGCACCGTCGGCGCCGTGTGGCGCAAGACCAGCACGCGTAGCGCAGCCATCGCTGCGGTATGCGATGTGCTGGAGAATGCCGTGGGGCAGCGCTCCAAGGCCGAAGCGTGACGGCCATCCCGTCCTTCGCACAGCATCCTGCCGCTTCTGCCGATCATTTCACATAGTGTTCGCCGCGAACGCGGCAAGATGTCGTGTCAATGAAATGACCGATCATGAACGCCAACACCATTGCCCCCGCCAATCCGCCGCCCGCTCCGCGATTCGATGCGAAATTCATCGAAGACCATAAGCTCATCGAGCGGTATCTACAGAACAAGCTACCGGTAAAGGGTGCTCGCGATCTCGAGAATTGGTGCCGGGCGAATCCGGAATACCTCGACGGACTGAACCTCTCGGAGCGCGCTCAGGCGAGCCTCAAACTGCTCGAGGCCTGCGGTAAGCCCGTCGACCTCAGCGAGCCCAAGACTCCTTGGTGGAAAAGCATTTACCTGCCCATCGGCCTGGGAGTGGTCGCACTGATCAGTCTGGTGGGTTTCTGGTTGCTGTTCGGCAAGTTGGAGCTGGTGCGCGGCGAACTCGAGGAGACCCGCACCCGCATGCAGAAAGGATCTCTGGTGCAACCCGCCACGGAAACCAATCTGCTCATCGCGCCGGATCGCGCGCCGGGGATCGACCACGCGAAGCTATCCGTCAGTCACAATGCGCCGCAGCTCATCGATTTACACATCGACGTGTCCTATACCAAGTCCACTCAGTTTCGCATGGTCGTCGACAAGCAGGATCAAGGACGCGCCCTGATCCTGAACAATGTGCTCAAGGATTCGAACAACGAATTGCGCCTGACCTTCAACACGACGGGCCTCGCCATGGGCACGTATAACGTGCGCATCGAAGCCATACCGTTCCGCGCCAACGGCACCCCCATCCCGGAAGGCTGGCTGATTCTAGAAGTGCACTAGCACAAGCCAAGCTACTCGTCTCGCAAAGTCACCATGGGCGGTGTATTGACCACACCGCGCGTCGCCAGAGTGCCGCTAACGCCCACCAGAATCGTGCCGCAGAAAAGGCCCGCGATCCACACCCAGGGATCGAAGTCGAACGGTAGAGAGAATAGGCGATGGGCAAGTTCCCAGCCCACAGCACTGGCCCCGAACGCGGCCAGCGTGCCCGATAAAAAACCCAGCGCGGAAAACTCCGCCGCCACTCCCTGGAGCACCGTCGCTCGGCTCGCTCCCAGCGTGCGCAGCATCGCGCTCTCGTAGCGCCGTTCATCTCGCGTCGACTGCACCGCCGCCAACAGCACGACGATGCCGGCCACCAAGGTAAACAGGAACACGTACTGCACCGCCAACGACGCGCGATCCATGATCTCGCGAATCTGTTTCAGGATGGCGTCGACATCGAACACCGACACGGTGGGAAATTGCCGCACCAAATCCGCCAAGGCCGGCCGCTGCGCCGACGTGAGAAACACGCTGGTCATGTAAGTGCCTGCCGCGCCATCCAACAGATTCGGCGGGAACACCAGGAAAAAGTTCGGCCGAAAACTGTCCCAGCGCACCTTGCGAATACTGGCGACCTCGACGGTGAGCGTCTCTCCGGCCACATCGAAGGTAAGCCGGTCGCCGAGCTTCAGGTTCAAGGTCTCCTGGTATTCCGAAGAAATCGACACCAACGGCTTGCCGTAATCCTCAGGCGTCCACCACGATCCGGCAACCAGCTGGTTGTCATCCATGAGCTTGTCGGACCAGGTTAGATTTTGCTCGCGCTCGAGGAAGCCGCGGCCGCTGTCGCCCTTGAGTTTGATGGAACTCGCCGGCCGGTCATTGATGGCCGTCATGCGCGCGCGCACCATGGGATACATTTGCGGCTGGCCCAGCCCATGGGCCTGCAAAAAGGCTTCCAGCACGGGGCGCTCGTCCGGGCTGATATTCACCAGAAAATTATTCGGCACATTGCTCGGCAGGCTGCGCCGCCAATCGGCGAGCAAGTCGCCGCGGACCACGGCCAGGAGCAACAGCACCATGAGTCCCAGGCCGAAAGCGACGATTTGCACCACGCTGCTGGTGCCGCGTCGGGAGACATTCGCCAGGCCATAGCGCCACGCCACCCCCACGCCGCCGCGCAGGCGGCCCGTGAGACGCACCAGGCCGAAGCCGGCTCCCGTGAGCAAAAGGCCCACACCGACGACGCCGGCCAGCACACTGGCCACGAGTTCCGTATCGCGCACCAGGCTCCACAAAATCGCGAACAACGCGGCGAAGGCAAAGAGATACGGCACCCCAAATCGCAATGGCGGCGCGGTCGCGGTCTTTCTCAATACCCGGCCGGGCGGCGTGTTCTTCAATTGCAGCAGCGGCGGCAGAGCAAAGCCAATCAACATCGCCATGACCGTCACCAGCGCAATGGGCAGAGGTGCAAGCGATGCGGGCGGCAGCTCGGTGCGAATCAAATCCTTGAGCAGCAGGGCGAGCCCCGCCTGCGCCAAATATCCGAGCGCCGCGCCCATGGCCACCGCGCCGATGGCCAAAAGCGTCAATTCGATGATGGATATGGACAATACGAAGCCCTGCGAAGCGCCCATGCATTTCATCAACGCGACGGTGTCGATGTGCCGCTGCGCGTAGCGGCGAGCGCCCATGGCCACGGCAACCGCCGCCAGCAGCACCGACGCCAGGCTGGCCAGATTGAGAAAGCGGCTGGCGCGATCAATGGCAGAGTTCAGCTGCCGGCTGGATTCGTCCACTTCGCGCAGACGTTCGCCCCCGGCCTTGTGCGATTTCAGGTAGTCGCGAAACTCTTGCACCCGCGACGGCGAGCCTGCGAACAAGGCCACATGGGTCACGCGGCTGCCAGGCTGGATGAGCTGGGTGGTCGCGACGTCGTCATAGTTGATGAGCGCGGCTGGCGCCAGGTTGACGAAGCCGGTGCCCTGATCCGGGCGATAATCCAGCACCTCGGCCACCGTGAAGGAGCCCGCGCCGATACGCAGCCGGTCGCCTAAATTCACTTTCAATTGCGCCATGATGCGCGCGTCCAGCCACACCTGTCCCGCCCGCGGCGTACTGTCCGTCGGCCGCGCAACGCCGAAGGGGGTGTCGGCAATGCGCATGTGTCCGCGCAAGGGATACGTGGCCGTCACCGCATTCAAGGCCGCCAATTGGCTCAGCTCACCGTTGAAGATGGCCGTGGGAAAGTCCACCAGCTGCGCGGTCTTGAGACCCCGCTGCGCCGCCTCGGCGAAGTACTGCGCGGACAGGGGATTCGGCGATTCCAGCCGCAAGTCCGCGGCCAGCACTTCGGCGGCCTGCGCACGCACCCCCTGGGAAATGCGGCTGGTGAAAAATCCCACCGCCGTCAGCGACAGCACCGCGACGGACATAGCGAGGAGCAGCACGGACAGCTCGCCGGATTTCAAATCACGCCACAGGTTACGCAAGGCGAAACGCAGGTTGTTCATGGGTCAGCTCTGGCTGTGGCCGGCAGCGAGTTCCAGCACGCGACCGCAGCGCTGCGCCAGGGAGCGATCGTGCGTGACCAAGATCAACGTACTGCCGATGCTGCGATTGAGCTCGAATAACAGATCGGTGATTTTTTGACCGGTGACCGTATCCAGATTACCGGTGGGTTCGTCCGCGAACAGGACGGCCGGGTGAGTCACGAAGGCACGCGCAATGGCCACTCGCTGTTGCTCGCCGCCGGAGAGCTGTTTCGGGTAATGGGCGGCCCGGGCAGTGAGACCCACATCGGCCAGCGCCTGCATGGCCGTCTGCCTCGCGTCGGGCCGATTGCCCAATTCCAGGGGCAGCATGACGTTTTCCACGGCAGTCAGAGACGGAATCAGATGAAAAGACTGAAACACGAAGCCCACGTGGCGGCCACGAATCTGAGCTCGTCCGTCTTCATCCAGTTCGGTCGTATCGACGCCGGCGATGAACACCCGCCCTGTGGTGGGCGAGTCGAGCCCCGCCAACAAGGCCAGGAGCGTCGATTTGCCCGCGCCCGAGGCGCCGACAATGGCCAGGCTTTCGCCGGCTCGCACGCTGAGGCTCACATCGGCGAGAATGGTCAATGAACCTTCCGGACTGGTTACCGTCTTGGAAACATGTGTAGCTTCGAGAACAACTTGATCTTGCATCGGGAGCGCCTGTGAAACGGCTTTTTGTCCTATTGGTCTTGGGTTTAGCGGGTTTCTCGGCCGGGGCCGAGACGCCTGCCATTCTCGTGTTCGGCGATAGCATCAGTGCCGGTTACGGCCTTGCGCACGTCGAAACGGGTTGGGTGGAGATGCTGCGGACGAAACTCAAGTCCGAAGGGTACGGTTACCAGGTCGTCAACGCCAGCGTCAGCGGCGAAACCACGGCGGGTGGCGCGGCCCGCCTGCCCCGCGCGCTGTCGCTGCATCACCCGCAGATCGTGGTTATCGAACTTGGGGGCAATGACGGTTTGCGCGCGCTGCCCATCGCTCAAATGCGGGCCAACTTACTGCAAATGGTCGACCTGGCCACGGCGGCGGGGGCCAAGGTGCTGCTCTTGGGAATGCGTATTCCTCCCAACTATGGCCCTGAATACACGGAGCAATTTCGCGCGACCTTCACCGACGTCGCGCAGCACGACAAGGTGCCCGTCGTGCCCTTCCTGCTCGAGGGCATTGCGCTCACCCCCGACCTCGTTCAAGCAGACGGGATACATCCCAATGAACTTGGCCAGCCGATACTGCTGGCCAATGTGTGGCCCACCCTCAAGCCGCTGCTCAAGAAATAGCGGAATCCTCGCCGGGTTGCGAAAAAGCCCCTGGCTCACTGATTCTTGTTGAGTGGCAGCAACGTGGTCACGTTCATCAGGAATCGGGTGTACTCGTGCGCGGAGGTGGACTCGAATAGCCTGCCTTCCACGCTAACGCGGGAATCTTCGATGACGTTCTCCGGAAATTCGGAAACGCCCACCAGCTGTATGTCGGTGGCGGACAGACATTGATAGGTATGCGCCGGTGAATACACGTATGCAGTCCGATCCAGCTCCAGGATGGGCACGTTATCCATGCCGTCGGCGGCCGGGTAGGTTTTGAAATGTATGCGCCCCGTCAGCGTGTGCTTGACCGGCTGCAGAAACAAGCAGCCATAACCATGCACGCAGCCCGTGAGTGCCACCAGTACGCCGAGTATCCACAATCGAGAAACTTTCATCTTGCCGCCCGCGAATTCGAACAGGGTATGCCGACCAGGTCACAGTTTACCCGTTTCGACGAAGAACGTTGCTGGCACCTCGAACCGGTGCTATACACGCGAGACAAAAAACGAGGAGTTATCCCGCGTGGAGCGAACTTGGCTGCAGCAGTATGCGAGCGGTGTGCCGACCGACATCGACCCGAGCGAATATCCGTCGCTGCGGGAACTTTTCGAGGAAGCGGTAAACACCCACGGCAATAAGCCGGCCTATTCGAATCTCGGAGCCACCCTCACCTTCGCGCAGCTGGATGTCTTAGCCAAGGCGTTCGCGGCCTGGCTCCAGAAGAAATCCGGTTTGGTAGCGGGCGACCGCGTCGCCTTGATGATGCCGAACATTCTGCAGTACCCCATTGCCCTGTTCGGCGCGCTGCGAGCCGGCATGGTGGTGGTGAACGTGAACCCGCTGTACACCGCCCGGGAGCTGGAACACCAGCTGAAGGACTCGGGCGCGAAATGCATTGTCATTGTCGAGAATTTCGCCCACGTGCTGCAGCAAGCGCTGCCGCATACCGAACTCAAAAAGGTGCTGGTGACGAGCATCGGCGACCTGTTGGGATGGCCGCGCGGGGCCCTTGTGAACTTCGTGCTGCGCCACGTGCGCAAACAGGTTCCCGTCTGGAAAATGCCGGGATCCATCACCTTCAAGAGCGCCCTCTCCTCCGGGCTGGGACAGAAATTAGACCCGGTCCCCTTGGGCCCGGATGACCTCGCCTTCCTGCAATACACGGGCGGCACCACCGGCGTCTCGAAGGGGGCCATGCTCACTCATCGCAATATGGTGGCCAACGTCCTGCAAACCACCGCGTGGATATATTCGACCATGCAGAGCCGCGGACCGCGCGTCGTCATTACGGCGCTGCCGCTCTATCATATCTTCGCGCTCACCACGAATTGCCTCTCCTTCCTGCCCTTCGGCGCCTGCAATGTGCTCATCACCAATCCGCGGGATTTCCCCGGCTTCGTCAAGGAACTGAAGAAGTACAAGTTCAATTTCATCAGCGGCGTCAACACGCTGTACAACGCGCTGCTGCATACGCCCGGATTCGAGACCGTGGACTTCAGCGCACTGAAGTGTACCTTCGCCGGCGGCATGGCCATGCAGGCCGTCGTGGCGGAGCGCTGGAAACAAGTCACCGGCTGTGTGGTGACTCAAGGCTGGGGACTCACGGAAACCTCGCCCGTGGCCACCGCCAATCCCATCGGACTCGATTTCAACGGCAGCATCGGGCTGCCCATTCCCTCCACGGATATTTCCATCCGCGACGATGCCGGCGCGGAAGTGCCCACCAACGCGGTGGGCGAGATTTGCGTGTTCGGTCCGCAGGTCATGCGGGGCTACTGGAACCGCCCCGACGAAACCGACCTCGTAATGTTTGGAGATTGGCTACGGACGGGGGATATCGGTCATATCGATGACAAGGGCTTCGTGTTCATCGAGGATCGCAAGAAGGACATGATTTTGGTGTCGGGCTTCAATGTCTATCCCAACGAAGTCGAGAGCGTCGCGGCGGAAAGCCCCGGCGTGCTGGAAGTCGCGGCAGTGGCGCAGCCGGACACGAACGCGGGTGAGGTGGTCGCGCTGTTCGTGGTGCGCAAGGATCCGAATCTCACCGAAAAGTCGCTCATCGATTTTTGCCGCAAGGAACTCACCGGCTACAAAGTGCCGAAGCATGTGTATTTCCGCGACGAACTGCCGAAGACCAATGTGGGCAAGATTCTGCGCAGGCAATTGCGCGACGAACTGCGTGCCACCGTGGAAGCCAAGGGCGCTACGCCGGCACCCGCAGCGAGCAAAGCAGCCTCGACCTGAGGCTTCGACTTGAGTCCTCGACTGAGGCTTCAGCAATGAGGCGTCAAGCGGTGGATAGAGGCCTCGCCTATCCGGGGGCGTAGCCTTGAACGGTTTCCACCAACAGGGCGACGCGATCCGGATTCACGTCCGGCGTAATGCCGTGCCCCAGATTGAAGACATGCCCAGGTCCCGCACCGAAACTGTCGAGAACCCGCAGGGTTTCCTTGCGCAACGTCTCGGGAGGCGCAAATAGCGCCGAAGGATCGAGATTTCCCTGCAGAGCGACCCTGCCGGCCACGGCACTGCGGGCCACGCCTAAATCCGTGGTCCAGTCGACGCCGACGGCATCGCAGCCGATCGCGGCAATGCGCCCGAGCCACGGACCGCCGCCCTTGGTGAACACGATATTGGGCACGCGACGGCCGTCGCTCTCGCGAGTCAACGCCGCAACGATTTGCGCCATATAGCGCAGCGAAAACTCCTCGTACTGCGCAGGCGTCAAGACGCCGCCCCAGGTATCGAAAAGCATGACGGCCTGCGCGCCCGCCGCGATCTGGGCGTTCAAGTAGAGAATGGTCGAGCGCGCGAGGAGCTCGAGCAGGCCATGCAGCACCTCCGGCTGCTCATACATCATGCGCTTGATGATGCCGAAGGTTTTGCTGCCGCCGCCTTCCACCATGTAGGTGGCCACCGTCCATGGACTGCCGGCGAAACCGATCAGGGGCACGCGGCCGGCCAGTTCCCGACGAATCAGCGCCACAGCGTCGATCACATAGCGCAATTCTTGGTGCGGATCAGGCGCGCCCAATTTGTCCAGATCGGCCTGAGTGCGCACCGGGCGCTCGATCTTGGGACCCTCGCCCGCCTCGAATTCCAAACCCAAATTCATGGCATGCGGAATGGTCAAGATGTCCGAAAACAAAATCGCGGCATCCAACGGAAAGCGCTCCAGCGGCTGCAGCGTCACCTCGCAGGCCAGCTGCGGATTGGTGCACATCGCCATGAAGCTGCCCGCACGCCCGCGGGTGGCTCGATACTCCGGTAAATACCGTCCGGCCTGACGCATCAGCCATATGGGCCGGCGCGGGGTAGGTTCGCGGAGCAGGGCCCGCAACAGCAAATCGTTCGTGAGGAGCGGAGTCATGTTTATCGAGCCTTCCGTCCCTTGTTCATAGGTGCATTCGCGAGTTCATCAAGTGCGATCCCCGTTTCATCAGGTGCGTTCGCCGGGATCGAACAAGCGGCGATGCTCGAGAATGGCGTAGCGATCCGTCATCCCTGCAATGTAGTCGGCCACGGCGCGCGCGCGCCCCGCAGTACCCTGTATCCCTTCCAAGCGCGCGCTCGTGCCCTTGTGTTCGTCAGGCATGAGGCCGGGATCGTTGAGGAAGGCGTCGAACAAGGCACTCACCACGCGCCTCGCCTTCGAGGTCATGCGGCGCACTTTGTAGTGCTTGTACACATGTTCGCGCAGGAAGGTTTTGAGCCCATGATTGAGTTCCGCCGTGGTGTCGCTGAAGCCGATGAGCGGCTTCGAGTGCGCGCGGACCTCAGCAATGGTCTGGACGCCGGAATCTTGCAGGCGCGCGGCCGAGGAGGCAATCAAGTCCGAGACCAACCGATTGATCATGCGCCGCAGAACTTCGAACACCAGGCGGCGGCCCGTGAGCTGCGGATATTTCGCCAGCACTTCACCGTGATAGAGATGGAACAGCGGCACCTCGAGGAGTTCCTCCACGGTGATGAGTCCCGCCCGAATGCCGTCGTCCACGTCATGATTGTTGTAGGCAATTTCATCGGCGAAATTGGCCAGCTGGGCTTCGAGGCCGGGCTGTTGACGCTTGAGAAAGCGCTCGCCCAACTCGCCCAACAGCACAGCGTTGTTGTGCGAACAATGCTTCAGAATGCCTTCACGGCATTCGAAGGTGAGATTCAAGCCGTTGAATTCGGCGTAGTGCTCCTCGAGCTCATCGACAATCCGCAAGGACTGCAAATTGTGCTCGAAGCCGCCGAAGTCCATCATGCATTCGTTGAGGGCGTCCTGGCCCGCGTGCCCGAAGGGCGTATGACCCACATCGTGCGCAAGACAAATGGCTTCCGAAAGCTCCTCGTTCAAGCCCAAGGCATGGGCGATGGTCTGCGCGATTTGCGCGACCTCGAGTGAATGCGTGAGCCGGGTTCGATACAAATCCCCCTCGTGATTCACGAAGACCTGGGTCTTGTAGACCAGTCTGCGAAACGCCGTGGAATGCACGATGCGATCACGGTCTCGCTGGTATTCGGAGCGGTAAGCGGGTGTGTCCTCGGGGTAACGCCGGCCGCGCGACTCGGAATCGTGAGCCGCATAGCTCGCGAGTTCCCTCATGCGACGAACTCGTGCAACGTGGCATCCAGCGCTTGCCGCGAATAATCGCCGGTCACAACCGCGCGACCCAAGCCGTCGAGCAGTATCAGACGCACGGTGCCGCCCAGTACTTTCTTGTCCATGCGCATCAAATCGGCGGCCTTGGCGGTGCCGATACGCGGCGCCTCCGCCGGCAGACCTGCGCGCGCCAGTAGCTCGCGCACGCGCTTGAAACTCTGAACATCCAAGAGACCCAGTCGATGCGAAAGATCGCTGGCCATGAGCATTCCCAGGGCCACAGCCTCGCCGTGCAGGAAGGCTTCGTAATGGGTGGCCGACTCGATGGCGTGACCAAAGGTGTGACCGAAATTCAGGATGGCGCGCAGATTGCTCTCGCGCTCGTCCTTGCCCACCACGTCAGCCTTGATTTGACAGGAGCGCTCGATGGCATGAATCAGCGAGGGAACGTCACGGCCGGTCAGCTTATCGATATGGTTTTCCAACCAATCGAACAGCACCGGATCCCAGATGCAGCCGTACTTGATGATCTCGGCGAGCCCGGCCCGCAACTCGCGGTCCGGCAGGGTGGCGAGCGTGTCGACATCAGCTATGACCGCCAGCGGCTGATAGAACGCGCCGATGAGATTCTTACCGCCGGGGTGGTTCACCCCCGTCTTGCCCCCGACCGAGGAGTCCACCAGCGCCAGCAGAGTGGTCGGGATCTGAACGTATCCAATCCCGCGTTGGTAGCTCGCCGCCGCATAGCCCGCCATGTCTCCCACCACCCCGCCGCCCAAGGCCAGAATGGTGGCGTCGCGATTCAGGCGGGATTCCACCAAGACGTCGAAAATCCGACCCAAGGTCTGGAGGGTTTTGAACTGCTCGCCGTCCGGAAGCACGCATTGGGCCATACGGCGCCCGCCCAAGGCTGACCGCAGTTTCTCGAGATAAAGAGGCGCCACGGTGGCATTGGTCACCACGGCCAGATCGCCCTTCGGGATCAGCGAATTCAACAGTTCAGGATTGCCCACCAGCCCAGCGCCAATGACGATGGGGTATGAGGTGTGTCCGACATCTACCTTGAGGGTTTGCACAGCCCGACGATTATACGGCGCTTACAGCCCGTACGCCCGGCGAAGCTCCTGATGCACTTCCTCGGCCACCAGCTGCACCTTGCGGCCGTCGGTGGACACCGTGACATTGGCGATCTCGGCGTACAGAGCCGCCCGCCGCAGCATGAGTTCCTTGAGCTTCTCCTCAGGATCGGTGTCGTTCAGCAGGGGGCGATGGCGGGCATGCCGAGTGCGCTCGAGCTGCTGGTCCACCGAGGTCTCCAGATACACCACGATGCCGCGCTCGGCCAGCATCCGGCGATTCTCGGCTTCGATGACCGCGCCTCCGCCCGTCGCCAGCACGATGGCCTCCAACTGGGTCAGGCGCTCGATGGACTCCCGTTCCCGGACCCGGAAGCCCGCCTCACCTTCCTTTTCGAAAATGAAGGCAATGTCCACGCCGGTCTTGGCCTCGATGTCGGCGTCGCTGTCATAAAAGGTCAAATGAAACAACCGCGCCAAATGCCGGCCCACGGCCGTCTTGCCGGAGCCCATGGGGCCGATGAGGAAGATGTTGCGGGTCGCGGACATGCGGACGGGAGTTTAGCTGTCCGGAGCCCCAGGCTGGCTGGTCTCGGCTGAAAAATTAGAAAATACGCCCCCTAAAATCAACGGGCACCTCGAAGGTGCCCGTTGATTGACCTGATCTGCGAAGTATCAGTTCGGGTTTTTACAAGTGTTTGCGAGGCCGTACGGGCTGTACTGGCCCGGCGGTTCAATGGTCGAGGTTGTGTAGTCGCTCGACAAGCCCGGCAGTATGAAGCTGGTCGACTGACTGCTCTGGTTGCCGCTCACGGTGGCCGTCGCTGTCAGCTTCACCGCGACCCAATATGCATGGTCCTTGGGATAAATCAGATTGACGGTGGCCGACCCGCTGACAGTCGTCGCCGAACCCACATCTGTGGACACAACGAGCCCAGGGTCCAACTTACCGTTACCGTTGTAATCCTCGGCTGCGGTTAGGATTCCGTTGCCCGCGATGTCTTCAGACAGACATCCATAAATACCGCCAATATTGTACTCATCGGGATCACTCGCCGAGGTCGAGTAAGTTGGCGGCAACCAAGAACCGTTGGCAAACAATGGCATATCGCCCTTGAAATACCCCAACGACTTCACGGAGAAAGTGATGGTGACGCCGTTGACGCCGTTACCCGCCGCGTCGATGGCTTGCACCGAGTAAGGTAGTTCGTACTGCGTCGTCGGGGAGTTAGAATTTAAGGGATAGGGGGAAATCACGTTGCCGGTGCCCAGCGATAAGAACACTGATTGACCACCGACCGTCAAGGATGCGGTGCCCGTAACCGCGGTTGCTGTCGCGACCGTCGCAGAGATGATGACTCCGTTGGCCGCGCTGGTCGTGGTACTGGCGGTGTAGACCGTGGTTGCCTGGCCCTGAACATTCGTCGTTGCCGAGGGCACGGACAAGGAGCCGCCGGTGGCGTCCTGTACAATGCTGAAGTCCACCACCTGTCCCTCTACTAGATTGTTGTTGGGGTCACGCACTGTGGCCGTGATGGTACTCTGGGCCTGGGTTGCGATGGTTGTGGGGCTTGCCTGAACCGCCATTTGCGTCGGATTCGTGGCAATGAATTCGATACTGGCATTCGCCGTCACTCCCGTACCAGTCGCCGTAATCACAGCCGGTCCCGCGGTTGTCGACGTGATAGTCACGGTAGCAGTGCCGGTATTACCGATTGTCGCCGTTGTCGAGCTCAAGGTGCCGCGAGTCGTCGAAAAGGTCACCGTCGAACCGGTCTGCGGAGTTCCGGCAGAAGTCCAGGAAACCGTGAGCGTGCCCGTGGAGCCCAGATTGACCGGCGAGTTAGCAACGGTGGGCGCAGTGAAGGTGAAATTCTGCGTGCTGACTGCAACGGTCGTTGTAGCCGTCATACCAAGGGCTTTTGCCGTTATGGTGTCCGAGCCGCCATTGACGCCGGTTACTGTAAATGTCTGCTGCCCGTTAGCCGCAGTTGTCAGCGTGGAAGCACTCAGCGTATTGCCATTGGCCGACGTAACCGTGACGGCTTGATTGGCTATGCCGGTGCCGCCGGCTTCGGTGAGCGCCACGGTGTAGGTACCGCTGCTCCCAGAAACCAAATTGGAGGGCCCCGTAACCGTAAGGCTCGTGCCTGTTACCGTGACGGGCACGGTCGCCGTGGCGCCGGCCGCCGTGGCGGTAACCGTGATGGTGCGATTAGTGGGGTCTCCGGCGGCGCTCAAAGTCGCCACGGCCGTACCTGTGGCGGCAGCGGTATTCGTGACGGTATTAGTGCCTCCTGTGGTCGCTACCTCCACGGCCAACCCACCGGAACTTGCGGAGAAGGTCACGGGGACATCATTGACCAGCTGATTCTGCGCGTTGCGCACCAATGCCGTGATCGTTGCCGACGTAGACCCATCGGAGGCAATCGAGGGTATGCTTGTGACCAGGGTGATTGTTTCTTGCGTACTCCCCACGGTGACCGTGGTCGTTCCTTTGGCGGTACCCGATGTCGCGGTCACTGTGATCACGGTGCCGGTAGCCGCCGAGCCCGCCGCCAAGGTGGCGGTAGCCGTACCGGTGGCATCGGTGGTTGCCTGAGTGACCGTAATGTCACCTGCTGACGCAGTGAAACTGACGATGGCGCCTGGGACCACTACATTGGCAGAATTCTTTGCCACCGCAGTGATGGTTGCCGTGGTGCTGCCGTCCGCCGAAATAGTCGCGGCGCTGGTGCTCACGGTGATAGTGCCCAACGGGTCACCGCACCCGCCGGCTCCTTCACCCGTAATTTGGCACGAACTGCCGCCGCACGCGGCTAAAAACGCCGAGGTCAAGGCCAACCAAACAATAATCGAAATTCTACGCATGTCTAAACATCCCTCGCTGACATCGTGTCGGCGTTAGCAATTAGTACAGATTGGACCCTTCACGCAGGATTTTCGGCGTGATGAAAATGAGGAGCTCGGTCTTGTTGTCGATGTGAATGGTACTTTTGAAGAGATTTCCCAACACAGGGATATCCGCAAGGAAAGGTACTTTGGTATCGGTCTTAGACTTCGTGGTCGCCAGGATGCCGCCGAGTACGACGGTCTGCCCGTCGCTGACCAGCACCTGGGTCGTGATCTGGCGAGTGTCGATCGAAGGTACGCTGCCACCGGTGGCGCTCTGCACGTTCGAACCTACAGTGTCGTCGCTGACATCGAGATCCAGGATGACTCGGTTGTCAGGTGTAATCAGCGGCGTCACCTTCAACGAGAGCACGGCATTCTTGAATTGCGTAGTCGTCGCACCGCTCGATGCCGATTCCTGGTAGGGAATTTCGACACCTTGCATGATGGTGGCCTGTTTCTGGTTGGCCGTGATGATTCGCGGCGAGGAAATGGTTTCGCTCTTGCCTTCGTTCTCGGCCGCCGAGAGTTCGAGGTCGATCAAGTGGCTGCCCGACAGCAGCGACACGCCGAAACTACCGTTGGTGTTGGCGGCGGGCAGGTTGACCTGATAACGGCTGGCCTGCGATTGGCTGTTGAGCGCGTTGGTCGCAGTAGCACCGAGTCCCGAGCTCGTGACGATTCCGTCGGAAGCGGCGGCGCTGCCGGACACGGAGAACAGATTGGCACCGGCCGAGCCCGTGGTCGAGATGCCCAACTGCGCACCCAAGTCGCGCTCGAAGGTATCGGCGACGACGACTATGCGCGCCTCGATCAACACCTGCCGTACCGGCACGTCGAGCGCCGCCACCATGTGACGAATATCAGCCAGGCGATCCGGCGTATCCACGACCAACAAGGTGTTGGTGCGTTCGTCGGTGGACAAGCTACCGCGGTCCGACAGCATGGACGCCTTGGCACCCTGGGTCTTGATGATCTTGGCGAGATCCGCGACCTTGGCGTAATTCACCTGCAGGAATTCCGAGTGCACAGGCGAAAGTTCCTGTACTTCCTTACGTGCGGACAGTTCCGCCTTTTCGCGGCTGGCCAATTCCTCGGTCGGTCCTATGATGATCACGTTGTCCTGGCGGCGCTTATCCAAACCCTTGGTGCGCAACACGATGTCCAGGGCCTGATCCCAGGGCACATTCTGCAGACGCAGGGTCAGACTGCCGGTCACCGAATCGCTCACCACGATGTTCTGGCCGCTGGTGTCCGCCAGCAGCTGCAACACGGAGCGCACGTCGATGTCCTGGAAGTTCAAGGTCAGACGTTCGCCGGTGTACTCCTTCTTCTCTTCGGCGTTGGCGCGCTTCAGGGACGGCTTGATTTCAATGGTGTACTGATTGTCCGACTGATAGGCGAGCTGCTCGAAATCGCCTTGGGCGCTAATGACCAGTCGCGAGCTATTTTCGACGCGCAGCGCATCCACCGACAACACCGGCGTTGCGAAGTCCTGCACATCATAACGACGCATCAAATTCTTCGGCATGAGCGTGCCGGCGAAGTCCACGACCACTTGGTTGCCTTCCTGACGGACGTTCACGGGAGTACGCGGATCGGTGAGCTGCACGATCACTCGGCCGGTGCCATCGGAGCCGCCTGGCCAGACCCGGCGTGTACGGCCGCCTTCGAAAGGGACTCGCCAGGCTGACTGCCCAGGGTGACGATAATGTCATTGCCGTCCACCTTCGTGGTGTACGGCATCAAGCTGTCCACGTTCACGACGACGCGGGTGCGCCCGTTGGCTTCGGCCGCCAACACCGTGTCGACGCCGCCGGAACGGACGTCGATGCGGCGTGAGGCAAGCGCCAAAGCCGTGTTCGGCAAGTCGAAGGCGATGCGCGCCGGCTTGTCGATGGTGAAAGGCATCGGTTCGGGGGCAGGACCGCTCAAATGAAATTTGAGCTGGACCTGTTGTCCAGACAACGTCTGAACGTCGATGGACTGGAGCTGCAGATCCGCGGCCCGAGCATTGCTGGTAATCGCCGATAATGCGATGAGCAACGCTGCTCCGATCATCGCCGTTCGTATTCGTAATCTGATCATATTTAATATCTCCCTGTGGCCCCTGGCCTCAGTCCGTCAATGCCAATGAGGCCGGTCGCTCGATGTAGCCGCCAAGACCGTCCGGTATGATTTCAACGAGACTGATTTTGCTCCCGCTGATTTCGGTGACTTTCCCGTCGTTCTGTCCAAGATAGTTACCGGGCTGCACCTTGTGCACCAGGCCATCCTTCGACTGGACCAGCCCGTAGAAACTTCCGCCGACCTTGAAAGTGCCGACCATCTTGAGGGTATCGAGCGAAAAGCCCTCGAGAAATTCGCGATTGCGGCGCGAGCTCGGCCGCAGATTCTGGCCATTGCCCGCAACTCCAGGGCCCTGCGGCTGGAACGGAGAACGCAGGGTGCCGGCACTGTAGACGAAGGTTTCGTAAGGCTTCACTTCGGGCAGTGCTTGAATGCGGCCGCCCGGCTTCTTCTTGGTGTCGGTTATCCACTTCTGTAAATCGGATTCGCCGCCGGAGCAGCCGGCCGCGATGAGGCTCGCGAGCACGGCTATGCCAATGACGCGAACGCCGCGTGGGTTTCTCACGTCGTGCCTCCTGACTTCTTCTTCGCGGGTGCGTGAGCGCCTTCGTCCTCGATATATCGATAGGTCTTGGCGGTCACATCCATGGTCAAATTGTCATAGCCGCCCACTTTGTCGGGAGCCATCGGGGTGATTTGAATATCGTGCAGCGTCACAATGCGTGGCAGCGCAGCGATACCGCTCACGAAGGTGCCGAATTCATGGTAACTGCCCACCAACCGTATCTTGATCGGCAGCTCGGCGTAGAAGCCCTTGCCTTGCTCACCGGCGGGCTGGAAAAGCTTTTCCTGCAGTCCCGCGGCGAGGCCGGTTTGCGAAATATCGACCAGCAAATTCGGCACTTCAGTCTTGCCGGGCAGTTGGCGCAGCATGGCGCCGAAGCTGCGCTCCATTTCACCGAGCTGCGCCTTGTAGGCATCCAGATTGGCGGCGCGCTGCTGTTTGTTTTCGAATTGGCTCTTGAGATCCAATTCGTCCGCCTCGGCCTTCTGCAACACCGGGCGGTAGTCGTCCCACACCCACATGTACCAGCAAAAGCCGGCACAGATGACGAAAATCAGGAATATGAAGAAGCCGCGCACCGGCAGAGGCCAACGGCCTACATCACGCGGATCCAGCGTTCGAAGTTGTTCGACAAAGTTCATTTCGCAGCAACCTTCTTGACCGTTGATTCGCCGCCGTCTTCCAGATTCACGCCCACCGTGTCGACCGTCAGCGTGAAGCTGGATCCGCCGGTAGGAGAGTCCTTGGCGGACTCGACGACCAGCAGCTGAGGATTGTCCATCCACACCGAAGCATCGATATTCCGCATGAATGTCGACACGCGCGTACTCGATTGGGCCACGCCGCGCAGCTCCAACTTGTTGCCGTTCTCTTTGATGTTCGTGAGGTACACGCCCTCGGGAACGGTCCTGGTCAGCTCATCGAATAAATGCACGATCTCGGGCCGCTTGCGCTGCAGCCGCTCGATGATTTCCATCCGAGCGACCAGGCGCTGTTTGCGGTTCTCCAGATCCTGAATGTCGGCGATCTGCGCATCGAGTTTCACGATCTCCTTCTTCAAGAGTTCGTTCTTCGCGTTTTGCGCGTCGATCCAGCCTTGATACAGGATCATGCCGCCGCCCATGAAGACGACGCCGGCAAACACGGCGGCGCCGGCGGCAACCATGAATTCGCGGCGCCGGACTTTTCGTTCTTGTTCACGCCAGGGAAGTAAATTGATACGCGGCATGGCGACTCTCAGTCAAAGCTGCGCAGCGCGAGGCCGCAGGCTGTCAACAAGGCGGTGGCGTCGCGGCTTACTGCCTGCGCCTTGGCCTTGGAAGACACTTTCATGTTGCCGAGGGGGTCGCCCTTGTCGGCAGGCACACCGACACGGCTGGATATGACATCCGCCACGCCGGGTATGTTGGCGCAGCCGCCGCAGATCAGAATCTGGTCGGGCTGCGAGCGGCCGCTGCCGGAGGCCAGATAGAACTGCAGGGAGCGGCTGACCTGTTGGGTCATGTCGTCGATGAATGGGTCGAGCACTTCAGGCTGGTAATTGCTGGGCAGGCCGCCTTCTTTCTTGGCCCGGCCGGCTTCTTCCATGCTCAATCCATATGTACGCATGATTTCTTCGGTGAGCTGCTGGCCGCCGAAGGCGAAATCGCGCGTGTAAATAACCTTCATGTCGCGCAGCACACTGAACGTGGTGCTGCTGGCGCCGAAGTCGACGACCGCGACGGTGCGATCCATGCCGCCGTCCGGCATCTGATGGCGCATCAGGGCGCAGGCGTTTTCCAGAGCGAAGGCTTCCACATCGACGATGTGGGCCGTCAATCCGGAGGCCTGCACGGCCGCCTGGCGCTGTTCCACGTTTTCCGTGCGGGTGGCGACCAACAGGACATCCAACATTTCCGGATCCTTGTCGGAGGGCCCGACGACTTGGTAGTCGTAGCTCACTTCCTCCATGGGGAACGGGATGTATTGGTCGGCCTGCATCTCGACCTGGCCCTCGAGCTCGTTCTCGCCGAGGTTTTTAGGCATCTGTATGACCTTCGTGATCGCGGCGTCGCCGCTGATCGCGATGGCCGCGAGCCGGCTTTTGGCGCCCGAGCGCTTCACGGCTCTACGGATGGCTTCGCCGACCGCTTCCGCGTCGACGATGGCTTTTTCGTTGATGGCGTTGTGCGGAGTGGGCTCCGCCGCATACGACTCAACCCGGTACTGGCCCCCAGACATCGTGAGCTCAATGAGCTTCACAGACGAGGTGGTTATGTCAAGTCCGATTAACGGACGATATCTTTTACCGAACGACCACACAAATTTTTTCCCTTTTTGCTCAGTACCTTGGAGGTCGAAAATGCTGTGCGAGATTAGCCACGCAAAGCAAACTTAGCAAGAAACTGTTAAATAGAACGTGAAGCTACTCACGGTACTACCGGTCTCGCATGCAGAAGTCGAAAAGTGCGAACTACGAACGGTTCACAGCGAGAGATAAGGACGCTCGATTGCTTTTTCAGACCCAAAAACTCGCCGGGCCGCCGGTCGATTCGTTAAGCTTAGGTCCAGCAACCCCGCTGTCTTAGGCGAAATGCCCTTAGACCGGTGGCTTTGCGTCCTCATCTTTCGATGAGTATGCCCATGTAGCCGGCGGTAAACTGCATGCCCAACCGCCGGGTGTAATAAGTTAGAACGGTTTTAAGTGGCCAAACGTTACCTAGTTCTCATCTCGCGCATTTGTGCCGCTTCAGTCGGTGTAATCGTAGTGATTGCATTCGCCAACGTGTGCGCTTATGTCTACTTGAAGCCCGCACTACCCGATGTGGGGAGCCTGCGCGACGTGCAGCTACAGGTGCCGCTGCGGGTATATACCCGTGACGGGCGGCTAATCGCAGCCATTGGCGACCAGCGCCGCATTCCCGTCCGCTACGAGCAGCTGCCCAAAAAGCTGGTTCAAGCCTTCCTAGCCACTGAGGACGATCGTTTTTTCCAGCACCATGGCGTTGATTGGCAAGGGATTCTGCGTGCCGCAGTGGCCAATTTCAAAGCCGGCCGCATCAGTCAGGGCGCCAGCACCATCACCATGCAGGTCTCCCGGGACATGTTTCTGACCCCGCATCGCGATATGAAGCGAAAAATGAGCGAGGTCTACATTTCGCTGCTCATGGAGAGCGAATTCACCAAGGAAGAGATCTTTTCTCTGTACGTGAACAAGATTTTCCTCGGGCAGCGTGCCTATGGCGTGGCGGCGGCCGCCGAAGTGTATTTCGGCAAAACCCTGGATCAACTAACCATTGCCGAAATGGCTACCTTAGCCGGCATTCCCACCGCGCCCTCGGTGGTGAATCCGGTGGCCAGTGCCGAGGCCTCGCGGGTGCGGCGGACGCATGTGCTTGGCCGCATGCGCGAGCTGGGCTACATCACCGAGGCCGAATATCAAACGGCCAACACCAGTCCCGTGGAATCCCGCCTGCACGGGCCCACCATCGAAGTCGACGCCCCTTACGTTGCCGAAATGGTCCGTAACGACATGCAGGCCAAGTACGGCGACAGCATTTACACCGCGGGTTTCCGGGTATACACCACCATCGATTCGCGCCTGGAAGGCTCCGCCACCGTGGCGCTGCGCACCGGTCTTCTGCAGTACGACCGCCGGCATGGCTGGCGCGGCGCAACGGCAAAAGTGGATCTGGCCGCCACCCCGGCCGGTTTGGAACAGCAGCTCGAGGAATTCCCCATTATCGGCGGATTACGGCCGGCCGTCGTGCAAAGCGTGGAGGCCAAGAGCGCCCAGGTATTCGTCAGGGGATTGGGCTCCGTGACGCTACCCTGGGAAAAGCTCTCCTGGGCGCGCCGCGAATTGCCTGAGGAACAGGTGGACCGCTCGCCCACCGCGGCCACCGACATTTTCAACCCGGGCGACGTGATCTACACGGTCGGCACCACGGCGGAAAACCTGGAATTCGTGCAAGTTCCCGAGGTGCAGAGCGCGCTCGTCTCGGTGGATCCCAAAGACGGCGCCGTGGTGGCCTTGGTAGGCGGCTTCGATTTCTTCCAGAGCAAATTCAACCGCGCGACCCAAGCCCGTCGCCAGCCGGGCTCCGGATTCAAACCGTTCGTATACGCAGCCGCCTTCGACAAGGGTTATACGCCGGCCAGCGTGGTCTTGGACGCGCCCATCGTGGTCGACGAGGCCGGGATGGAGCAGGCCTGGCGGCCCAAGGAAGACGAAAATCAATTCGTCGGTCCCGTGCGCCTGCGTGAGGCCTTGGCGCATTCGCGCAATCTCGTCTCGGTGCGTATCGTGCGCGACATCGGGGTCGACTACGTGCGCAACTATGTGACTCGCTTCGGCTTCGAGAAGGCCCAAGTGCCCGACGACCTGACCATGGCCTTGGGCACGGCCTCATTGAGTCCGCTGCAGGTGGCGGTGGGCTATTCCACCTTCGCGAACGGCGGCTTCAAGGTCACGCCCTACTACATAGACAGGATCGAGGACGGCGGCGGCAAGGTGCTGGAACAAGCCGATCCCGCCATCGCCTGTACCGAGTGCGGGCGTATTACCGAGGCGCCGCCCGCCTCAACGAAGGCCGCGGCGAATGCCCACGCCGCCTGGGTCGAGGCAGGGGAGCACGATGGCAAAACCATACTGCCGCCCAAGAATTTGGCGCCCCAGATCATTCGACCGCAGGTCGCCTATCTGCTCGCGGACATGATGCAGGACGTCATTCGGCACGGCACCGGCGTCAGGGCGCGCGTGTTGAATCGCGACGACATTGCCGGCAAGACCGGCACGACCAACGATGCCCATGACGCCTGGTTCAACGGCTTCAACGGCAATCTCGAGACCACCATCTGGACCGGTTTCGATCAGGACCGTACCCTGGGCGACCGAGAGCAGGGGGCGACCGTCGCTCTGCCCATATGGATTTTCTATATGCATGATGCCCTGGCGGGGGCGCCGCGCCGCTGGCTGCCCATGCCCGAGGGCATCGTGACCGCGCGCATTTCTCCGGACACCGGGAAACTCGCCAGCGCCGACAATCCCAACGCCATCATGGAGAAATTCATCGAAGGTAGTTTGCCCAAGGCGGAGGCCTCGGAAGGCCCCAATAATCAGAATCCTCTGACGGACGGCGACAAACCGCTATTCTAGGGATCATGCCCAAGAAGTTTTCGCAGCGTGCAGAGGATCTCCGCCGTGCCTTGGCCCAGGAAGCGGCCCGCATCATGGAGGAGCATGGTATCGGGGATTTCCTACAGGCCAAGCGCAAGGCCGCGGACCGTCTGGGCGTCAACGACGTCTCCGTGCTGCCCAAAAACATCGAAATCGAGGCGGCGCTGCGCGAGCACCAGCGGTTATTCGGACGGGATTCGCACGACCATACCCTGAAGGAACAGCGCCGTATCGCCTTGGATACCATGCGCTTGCTCGAAGAGTTTCAGCCCCGGCTGGTGGGCTCGGTGCTCACCGGCACCGCCACCAATTACAGCGACATCAATTTGCATCTCTTTGCCGACCGTTCCGAGTCGGTGGCCATCAAGCTCCTGGAAATCGGCATCCCCCACGAATTCTATGAGCGCCGCGTCAAAATGGATGCTGAACGGAGCGTCAATTACCCCGCTCTGCGGTTCGATGCCAACGGACGCACGGTAGACGCAACCGTGTTCCCCATCGACGGCATTCGCCAATCGCCTTATTCCCCGGTAGACGGGCGACCCATGAAGCGCGCCGATGTGCGGGAAGTAGCCGAACTCGTCGACGCCAACTAGGCGTCTGTACCCCGTCGTTCGTGGCTTTCGCGCCACGCACCTCACTTTATCAACGCTCAATTTTCTTGAACGTCGGTTAACAGACGTTATAAGCTCCTCCATAGACCGCAGGGTAGCTACGAACGGCCGGAAGAGCCTGAAAATTCGGGTCTACAAGTTCTTCGGGGGAAGGCGGGATAACAAGGGGTACCGAATGCGTTCGGATTATTTAATGAGATTTTTCGTGCCTGCCGTTGTGGCGAGCCAACTACTTGGCGCCATGGCGATAGCCGCAACCGCCGAGGGTGATGCTTCCAGTGGCGCCGCTCTCGAAGAGGTTGTAGTGACCGCAACCCGGCGCGAGGAACGCCTGCAGGACGTTCCCATCACGGTCACCGCATTCAGCCAGGAGAAACTCGACGCCGAGGGCCTGCACAGCATGGACGATTTGAGCCGGCTATCGCCAGGCATCTCCTTTCAACGCAATGGCATGAGCTCCGCCGGTAACTACAACGACGAGGGCTCGGACATCAATATCCGCGGCGTCGACTCGACCGCCGGCACCTCGACCACCGGCATCTATATCGATGACACGCCGATCCAGACCCGGCACGTCGGTTTCGGGTCCGTGAACGCCTTTCCGGCGCTGTTCGATCTCGACCGGGTGGAAGTGCTGTTGGGTCCTCAGGGCACCCTCTTCGGCGCCGGCGCCGAAGGCGGGGTGGTGCGCTTCATCGCTCCCTCGCCCAACATGACCAAGGCCACCGGTTACTTCAGCGGCGACACCTCCGTGACCGACGGCGGTTCGCCCAGCTACGAAGGCGGCGCCGCGTTCGGAGCGCCGATCATCGATGACGTGCTCGCCTTCCGGGCCAGCGTGTCGTATCGCAAGGACGGTGGCTGGGTGGACCGTGTGAACTACACGCTCTCGCCCGACGCTTTGGCGCCGACGCCCACACCCATCTACAACGGCACCACCGATCCCAACGCCAACTGGCAGGAAACCACCACGGCTCGCCTCGCCGTGACGTGGAAGCCGAACGACGTCTTGGAAATCACGCCGTCGATTTACTACCAGCGTCTGTATATCAATGACACCGCGGCCTACTGGGTTGCGCTATCGGACCCCGGCTCGAATGTTTACCGCAACGGCAATGCCGCCACCAACCCGAGCGACGATCCCTTCACGCTGAGC
>Ga0302311_10000109_pt1 | contig 97002 bp, 85 predicted proteins | sample III_Palsa_N1_3_FD_200449 | JGI IMG/M metagenome (GOLD analysis project Ga0302311, IMG submission 200449) | Peat permafrost microbial communities from Stordalen Mire near Abisko, Sweden - III_Palsa_N1_3 | ecosystem: Environmental > Terrestrial > Soil > Palsa > Peat permafrost | place: Sweden...
CGATCGAATATCTGCCGGACGACGAGGCGTTGGCCCAGCGCGCCGCCGCCAAGCGTGGGTTGACCCGGCCGGAACTGGCCGTGCTGCTCGCCTATGCCAAAAACGCGATCTATGCCGAGCTGCTGACCACCGACCTGCCCGACGAGCCGGAGCTGGAAGAGGAGCTGCTGGCCTATTTCCCGCGCCAGATGGTCGAGAAGTCCAAGGCCGACCTGAAGGCACATCGCCTTAGGCGCGAGATCGTCGCGACCGTGGTCACCAACGCCATGATCAATCGCCTGGGCCCCAGCTTCGTCAGCGAGATGCAGACCAAGACCGGCCGATCGACCGAGGATGTGACGCGGGCCTATCGCATTACCCGCGTCGTGTTCGACCTGCCCAGCCTGTGGCGCTCGATCGAGGTGCTCGACAATATCATCCCGGCCGCGACCCAGACCAAGCTGCTGCTGGCCGTGCGCACCGTCGCCGAGCAGGCGGCGCGCTGGTTCCTGCAGTCGGGCCAGCACTTGAGCGTGACGCCGCGCATCAAGGAGTTCGGCCCCGGCATCAAGGCGCTGTCGGCCAAGCTCGCCAGCCTGCTGCCGGAGAGCGAGCGGGCGGCCCATGCCGATCAGGCGCTGAGCTATGTCGCCCAGGGCGTGTCGATCGAACTGGCCGAGCGGGTCGTGGCGCTCGACAGCCTGTCGGCCGCCATGGACATCGTCCGGATCGACGAGGGCACCCAGCTCGACATGGTCGAGCTGGGACGGCTGTATTTCGCGACCGGCGCCAAGCTGGGCCTGGGCATCCTGCGCGACAAGGCCCATGCCCTGCCCGCGTCCACGCCCTGGCAGCGCCTGGCGATCGGCGCGCTGGTCGATGATTTCTCGGCGATGCAGCGCGAGATCGTCGGCCGGGTCCTCGCCGCCAGCAACGGTCCGGTCGAAGACCGGCTCGATACCTGGGCCACCGGGCGGGCGGAAGCCATGGCCAAGGTCCAGGAAATGGTCGCCGAAGTGGCCCGCGTCTCGCCGCCCGACCTCGCCATGCTGACCGTGGTCGGCCGACAGCTGCGGGCCTCGACGATTTAAACGCGGAGCGGCCGGCGGATGTCTCCGCCGGCCGCTCCGTTATCAATCATCGCAAATCCCGGCCGCCGCACAACCAGGAACTATCGTCGCCGCCTCTCGTTCATGAGTCGCGCTATCCCGGTAGGCACGCCTGCCACGCCACAAAAAGGGTGACCCCATGAACGTTCGTTTGCCCCTGCTCGCCGCCACGCTGATGCTGCCGCTCCTGACCGGCGCCTGTTCGGGCGGCGTCGCCTTGCCGCCCGATACGTGCGATCCCGGCGGCTCCGCCGTGGTGTATGCCCTGCCGAACGCGGCCGGCCAGGTCGATATGACCCGCTATTCCACGGCCAACTGCCGCAAGTCGTAGGCTCGGCGACGCGGCCTGACGACCTACTTCATGGCCGCGTCGTAATCCTGCTTCCACTTGCCCGATGCGATCGCCTGCCACATCCAGCCATCGACCACGGCGCGCAATTCCTTGTCCTTGCGCATCAGATAGCCGTCGTCGAAATGGGTGAAGGGTGCGGCGACGGCGGCGGGGCACAGCACGCCCGGATGCAGCTTGGTCTGCAGATCGACCTCGACCCCGTCGGTCACCATCACATCGGCCTGATTTCCGACCAACTGCTCGAAGATGGTCTTGTTGTCGGGCCAGACCAGAATCTGCGCCTTGGTGAAATGCTCGTGGGCGAACTTGTCGTTGGTGCCGCCCGGGTTGATCACGACCCGCGTCGCCGGCACGTCGATGGCGTCCAGCGTCGTGTATTTGTCCTTGTCGGCGCAGCGCACGATCGGCCGCTTGCCGTCGCTGACGTTCGGGATCGAGAAATCGCCGGCCGCCGCCCGGTCCGGATTGACCGTGATGCCGCCCAATGCGATGTCGAATTTTCCAGCCTTGAAATCGTCGAGCAGGGTCTTCCAGGTCGTTGGCACGAATTCCGGACGCACGCCCAGCGTCGCCGCCAAATCCTTCGCCATCTCAATATCGGCGCCGACCAGGGTGCCGTCGGGCGTCTTGTAGCTGAACGGCTTATAATCGCCTGTCGTGCCGATCCTGAGCACGCCGGCCTGCTGGATCTGCTTCAGCACGCTGTCGTCCGCCGGCGTCTTGCCGACGCCGTGGGCGGCCAGGACCGCCGCCAGCATCACACCCGCTACCGCCATCTTCATGATTCGCCCCCGATGTGCTTCGATTTTCGGACGAAGCCTATCATGAAACGGAAAAAGCCAACCGCTCTTGACCTTGCCATGACGGGAAGCCCCATGTTGGAGATCGAAGGAGATTTCCCATGCAGCTTTTCACCGTAACCGGCATGACCTGCGGCCATTGCGTCCACGCCGTAACGGGCGCGATCACCAGCCTGGACGCCGATGCCGCCGTGCATGTCGATCTGACGACCGGCCGGATCGAGGTCGAGAGCGATTTTCCGCGCGCCGAACTCGCCGCCGCGATTACCGGGGAAGGCTACGCGCTCGCGGGCGCATAGCCGGGCACATCGTGAGCGTGTCGACCGCGGCGACCGAAACCAGGGCGGCGGCGGCGCAAGTCCACGGGTCGGCGACGGAGCTGTCGCAGCAGGCCGAGCGGCTGCGCCACGAGGTCGCGACCTTCATCGGCGCCGTCCGGGCCGCCTAATTTCCTCGATGACGCCCCTATTCGACGTCGTTGGCCAAGCGGGCCTTGTGACCCAAATAGCCACCATGGTGGCGCAGGCCGTATTCGCGGCGGGTGACGCCCTTCAGCTCCATCAGGGTCAGTGCCAGCGCATCGCCGATCGCCGCCATCGCCGCCATGCTGGCCGACGGGGTCAGGCCCAGCGGACAGGGCTCCTCGATCACGCCCATGTCGAGCACGACGTCGGACAGGCGCCGCAGCTCGCTTTCGGGATGCGAGGTGACGCAGATGACCTGCGCGCTGGTCAGATGGCGCGACAGTTCGATCAGCTCGACGATCTCGAGTGTCTTGCCGCTGGTCGAGAAGGCGACGATGCAGTCGCCCTGGGCGATCAGGCCCAGATCGCCGTGCGCCGCCTCGGCCGGGTGGATGAACACGGCCGGCGTGCCGGTCGAGCTCAGGGTGGCTGCGAACTTGCGCGCCAGGAACCCGGCCTTGCCCATGCCGGTCGTGACGACCTTGCCGGTGCACAGCCGCAAAGCCTCGATCGCGGCCTCGTAGGTGGCATCGACCCGGATGTCCCGGATCGCCGCCGCCTCGCGGTCCAGCACATGACGAACCTTCGCCTGAACGTCGAACCTGCTCATGACGCGAACCCTCAGTGCCGGAAGTGGCGCATACCGGTGAAGACCATGGCGAGGCCTTTTTCGTCGGCCGCCGCGATCACCTCGGGGTCGCGCATTGAGCCGCCCGGCTGAATCACCGCGGTTGCACCCGCCTCGGCCGCAGCCAGCAAGCCGTCCGCAAAGGGGAAGAACGCGTCCGACGCCACGACCGAACCGATTGCCGGGCTGGGCACGCTCTTGTCGCCGCCGGCCGCGGCAAAGCCACCTTCGGCCGCCTTCCAGGCCGCGATGCGACTGCTGTCGACCCGGCTCATCTGGCCGGCGCCGATGCCGACCGTGGCGCCACCCTTGGCATAGACGATGGCATTCGATTTCACATGCTTGGCGACACGGAAGGCAAACAGCAGGTCCGCCATCTCGGCCGCCGTCGGTGCGCGCTTGGTCACGACCCTGAGGTCCCGCTCGGCAACGCGACCGGCATCGCGGTTCTGCATCAGAAATCCGCCCGAGAGCGACTTGAAGGTCATGCCCGCCGCGCCCGGATCCGGCATGCCGCCGGTCGCCAGCAGCCGAACCTTGGTCTTGCGCGCTAGCAGCTGCAGCGCCTCGTCTTCGAACGACGGGGCGATGATGACTTCGGCGAACAGCGATCCCAAAGCCTCGGCCAGCGCTGCGTCGAGCGGGCGGTTGACGGCGATGATGCCGCCAAACGGGCTGACCGGATCGCAGGCGAATGCCTTCCGATAGGCCTCGATGAGGCTCGATCCCACCGCGACGCCGCACGGATTGGCATGCTTGATGATCGCCACGGCCGGCGCGTCGAACTCGGCGACCGCCTCGAACGCGGCGTCGGTGTCATTAAGGTTGTTGTAGCTGAGTTCCTTGCCCTGCAGCTGGGTCGCGGTCGCGACGCCGGGGCGGCTGTCCTTGGCGATGGCATAGAACGCCGCTTGCTGATGCGGGTTCTCGCCATAGCGCAGCAGCTGCTTGCGCTCGCCGGCGATCGACATGGTGCTGGGGAAGGTCTCGTCGCGCTCGGTCGCCATCCAGGCCGCGATCGCCGTGTCGTAGGCCGCCGTACGGGCATAGGCCATGCCGGCCAGCCTGCGCCGGTTCTTGAGCGTGGTGGCGCCATTGTTGGCGGCCATGTCGGTCAGGATCAGGTCGTAGTCGGCCGGATCGGTGACGATGGTCACGAAATCATGATTCTTGGCCGCACCGCGGATCAGCGACGGGCCGCCGATGTCGATCTTCTCGATGCAGTCTTCCCAGCCGGCGCCGCTCGCGACCGTCGCCTCGAACGGATAGAGGTTGGAGACGACCAGATCGATCTCGCCGATGTCATGCTTGGCCAGCGCGTCCAGATGGGTCTGCAGATCGCGCCGCGCCAGAATGCCACCATGGATGGCCGGGTGTAGCGTCTTGACGCGGCCGTCGAGCATTTCCGGAAAGCCGGTGACGCTCGCCACGTCGGTGACGGCGAGGCCGGCATCCGACAAGGCCTTGGACGAACCGCCGGTCGAGATCAGCAGGACCCCGCGCTCGGCAAGGGCCCGCGCGAAAGGCAGCAGGCCGGTCTTGTCGTAAACGGAGATCAGCGCCCGACGGATCGGACGATCGAATGCACTGGTCATGGGCTGGCGTCCGGGATTTGTTACCAAACGAAGGCCGGACCATAGGGCGGCAACCGCGCTCGATCAAGCGATGCCAGGCAGGCTCAGACCTGGGGTGCAACCGCCGTATTGCGGCGCCCCAGCTCCCACAGCAGCAAGCCGACCACGACAAAAGCCAGCACGGCTGCGACCCACGGCCAGTCCAGCCCGAGCACGGCCAGCGCGATCAGCACCAGATTGGCGCCCAGGATGCGCAGCACGACCGCGCCATGGCCCAGGCCTGACTGGACCGCACGCTGGTAGAAATGCTCGCGATGGGCGTGCCAGATCCGCTCGAATCGGGCGGCGCGGCGCAGCAGCGTGATGGTCGCGTCGACCAGATAATACAGCGGCAGGATCAGCGCCGGCGCCCAGCGCCCCTCGCCGGCCATGCCGAGCAGCAGCCAGCCGGTCAGGAAGCCCAGCGGGATCGAGCCGACATCGCCCAGGAACAGCCTGGCCGGCGCCCAGTTCCAAGCGAGGAATCCCAGCGAGACGGCACCCAGCGACAGGCCGAGCGGCAGTGTGCCGCCGTTGGGATCGAGCGACAGAAAGCCTACCAGCGCCACGCCGAAGCCGATCGCTGCGGTCTGGCCGCCGGTGATGCCGTCGATACCGTCCATGAAATTATAGAGATTCACGAACCAGAGCCAGACCAGCGCGGTCAGCGCGTAATCCAGCACCGGCGGCAGCAGGCCCTGAAAGATATGGCCGGCGCCATGGACGAAGCACAGCCCGACCAGGATCGCCACGAGCTGGGCGCCAAAGCGCTGCAGCACCGGCAGCCCGCCGCGATCGTCGCGCCAGCACTGGAAGGCGAGCGCCAGGGCGACGGCGACCACGGCCAGCGTCGCTATCGGCGCCATGCCCAGAATAGCGATCACGACCCAGGCGAGCGCCAGCACCGGCACCAAAGCCAGCCCGCCGCCGCGCGGGGTCGGATTGGTGTGGCTGGAGCGGTGATTGGGCTGATCCAGGATTTGGCGGTGCTTCAGCCACCACAGCACGCCGCCGGTCGCAATCAGGCTGGCGACGAGGCAGAGCAGGACAAGTTCGGCGACCAGCGTGAACGACATGCGGGGACCCAATCGAACGATTTTCAATCCGGTGTATAAACAAGAACGGCCCCGTCCGGAAAGACGGGGCCGTTCTTATGAAACGCCTTGCGAAATCAGGCGGTCTTGATCAAGCGACCAGCAAAGAAGCCGTCGATGCCGTCATATTCGGCCAGATGGCACGGCAGGGTGCGCACGTCGCCGTCACGGGTCAGCAGCTCGGCCAGACCGCCGATCTCGTCGGCCGAGACCGGCTTGCGCTCGACGCCCAGGCCCTTGGCCAGCAGCTTCTCGATCTGGTCGGGCCCTTCTTCCGGCTCGAGCGAGCAGGTGCAATAGACCAGCATGCCGCCGGGCTCCAGCATCTCGATCGCGGACGTGAGCAGCCGTTCCTGGACGGCGGCGAGACGGGTCACGTCGTCCGGCGTCTTCAGATGCGGCACGTCCGGATGGCGCCGGATGGCGCCGGTCGCGGTGCAGGGCGCATCGAGCAGCACGCCCCAGACCTTTTCCGACGGACGCCAGGTGACGGCATCGGCGCTGAACGTATCGACCTTGAGCGACAAGCGGCTGAGATTGCTGACCATGCGCTCCAGCCGGCGCGGCGATCGATCGATCGCCGTGACCTTGGCGCCACCGGAGACCAACTGCGCGGTCTTGCCGCCGGGAGCGGCGCAAAGATCGACCATGATGCGGCCGGACACGTCGCCGAACAGCTTGGCCGGGATCGCGGCGGCGGCATCCTGGACCCACCAGGCGCCTTCGCTATAGCCCGGCAGGTTGGCGATGGCGCCGCCGGCGGCGCGGCGCAGCGTGCCGCTGGGCAGCAACGTCGCTTCCAGCCGCTCGGCCCAGCCGGACCGGTCGAGGCGCGCGGTGATGTCGAGCGGGGCTTCACGCAGGTGAACTTCGGCGATCCGGCGCGCGACATCCTCGCCATAGGCATCGGACCAGGCCTGCCACAGCCATTTCGGCGTGTTGAGCCGTGGCGCGTCCTGCAGAGTCACCAGGGCCGGACCATCCTGCGACAGACGGCGCAGCACGGCATTGACCAGACCCTTATGGGTCATGAAGCCCCGCGCATCGGCCAGATCGACCGTCGTCGCGACGGCGGCATGGGCCGGCGTGCGCAGGAACAGCAGCTGGGCGATGCCGAGCCGCAGCATGTCGTGCACCTGGGCGGCGCGCGGCGGCAGCGGGGTGGCGAGGCAATGGCTGATGAGCGCGTCGATCTGGCCGAGGCGGCGGAGGACCGTCGCAACCAGAAGGCGTGCAAACGCGCGATCACGGACTGAGAGGCTCGGGAGATCCGGCGCCTCGTCGATCGCGTCATCAAGCGGGCGGCGCCGTCGCAAAACGGAGCCAAGCAGATCCACGGCGACGCCGCGGGCTGTGGGAACTGGTGTGGAGGTCAGCAACGTACTATCTGCCATCTTATCCTGAACGCGCCAAATCATGTGGCAAACATCCATAGCGGGCAATCGTTCCGCATAGGGGTGCAATTTGGTGTCTGCTCATAAGCGAGGAACGCAGCGGGTGAAATCCTGCCTGCGATGATGCCTAGACGACGCTCTCGCCGCAAACCGAAATCATCTCGCAATGGTTGCATCTCTTTGTAATTGACCCGCCGCGCTGTCGCGGCGGCGGTCGTTCTAGCCCCTTGGCGGGGCGATGGGATGAGACATATATGGAGCATGACCGAGGATACCAAGCACCACGCCCCCGCAAATGCGACGAAAAAGCCCGTCGCTCCGCCGCGGCAACCCGCCGAAACGCCCGGCAACACGGCAATTGCCGAAATCGGTGGCCCGAGCGGGCCGGAGCCGACCCGCTATGGCGATTGGGAACGCGGCGGCCGCTGCAGCGACTTCTGACCCTATCGCTCGACGCGATAATCCTTCGCCGTTCGCATATCAGGGTTGCGTTTCAAACATGTCGACGCGACTGCCCTTGGGGCGGTGCCCCTTGTCCGACCGGCCCCGCCGGCCTATCAAGCGCGGTGTCACCCGTTCCGGAGCCTCGATGCGCGTCCTTTTCGACGACGAAATTTTTTCGACTCAGTTCGAAGGCGGCGTCTCGCGCTATTTCACCCAGCTGATCGAAGAATTGCCCGCGACGGGCGTGAGCCCGCTGCTGTCCTTCGGGTTGACCTGCAATCGGCATCTGGCCCGGTCTCGGGCCTTCTCCGGCTGGCGCCTGCCGCGCTTCGCCGGATCGCGCTCGCTGCTGCGCCTGATCAACGGCAGCCGAAGCCGCGCGGCGCTCGACCGCGGCCGCTACGATATCTGGCACGCGACCTGGTACGACGGCCGTGCCCTGCCCCATGCGCGCGCCTGGCCGGACAAGCCGATCGTCACCACCGTCTATGACATGACGCCCGAAGTGATGCCGGACGCGATCGCGCCGGGGCTCGGCAATCCCCATGCCGGCAAGCAGGCCATGGCCCTGGCTGCCGACCGGATCGTGGCGATTTCGGCCGCGACCAAGGCCGATCTGCTGCGCTTCACCGCCGTCCCAGCCGGGCGGATCCAGGTCATTCACCTCGGCGTCGGCGACGGCATGCGGTGGCGGCCGGCCGACGCGCGGCCCCCGGGACTGCCCGACCGCTTCCTGCTGTTCGTCGGCAAGCGCGGCGGCTACAAGAATTTTGCCGGCGTCGCTCCGGCGCTGGCCGCCGTACTGGGCGACCGGCCCGATCTGCATCTGGTCTGCGTCGGCGGCGGTCCGCTGGCGCCGGCCGAGCTGGCCCCCTTCGGCCCCGCCGCCGACCGGGTCCTGCAGCTACAGGCCGATGATGCGACGCTCGCCTGGTGCTACGCCCATGCCGCGGCCTTCCTGTTTCCGTCGCTCTACGAGGGCTTCGGACTGCCGATTCTGGAAGCCTTCATCAACCGCTGCCCGACCGTGCTGGCCCTGCGCAGCTGCTTTCCCGAGATCGGCGGCGAGGCCGCGCTCTATTTCGATCCGGACCGGCCCGACCGGCTGGTCGATCAGCTGGGCCGGCTGATCGGCGACCAGGCCGCCCGCCAACGCCTGGGCGACGCCGGGGCGCTGCGCGCCCGTGATTTTACCTGGGCCAAGACGGCCGCGGCGCATGCGGCGCTCTATCGCGAGCTGCTCTAGGTGACCCAACCCCACGCCAAGCAGCGCAATCGCCGCATGATGCTGTCGATGCTCGCGGGCTTTCCGGTTCGCGCGCTGCAGATCCTGAGCGGCATTCTGATCGTGCCGCTCGCCTATCGCTATCTAGGTCCCGAACGATTCGGCCTGTGGTCGGCCGTGACCGCGCTGGGCTCCATGCTGACGCTCGCCGATTTCGGCATCGGCAATGGCCTGATCACGACCCTGTCGGTCGCGACCGGACGCGAGGAGCCGGAACGGATCCGGCGCGCGATCTCGACCGCCATCCTGATCGTCGGCTCGATCTCGGCGCTTCTGCTGATCGGTCTCGCCGCCTTGGTGCTGCTGGGCGACTGGGCCGGCTGGCTGAACGTCGCCGGCACCGGCGCCGCGGCCGACGCCCGACCGGCCGGCGCGGTCTGCGTGCTGATGGCCCTGCTGCTGCTGCCGGTCGGCCTGGCCGCCAAGATCCGGGTCGGCCTGCAGGAAGCCTTTCGCAACAGCGCCTGGGATGCCGCCGGCGTCGTGCTGATGCTGGGACTTTTCGTGGCCGCGATCCGGTTCGACACCGGCATGGCCGGCCTCGCCGTCGCGCTCGGGACGGGCCCCGTCCTGGCGGCACTCGGCAATGGCATCGGGCTGTGGCGACGTCATGGCCTGCGGCCGCGCTGGGCCTCGATCGATTTCGCGGGCTTTCGCCCGGTCGCCCGCCTGGGCCTGCTCTATTTCGTGCTCGCCTGCACGGCGGCGTTCGCCACGTCGGCCGACAATCTGATTGCGATCCGCCTGCTCGGCCCCGAAAGCGCCGGCTCGGTCGGCATAGCGGCGAAGATCTTCGGCGCCGCCCAGGCCATCGTCATCGTGGCGCTCCTGCCGCTTTGGCCGGCATTTGGCGAGGCGCTGGCGCGCGGCGACCGGCGATGGGCGCGACGCGCCCTCATCCGCGCCGCAGCAGCCTCGCTCGGCATCAGCCTGGTCGGCGCAGGCGTTTTGCTCGCCTTCGCCAACCCGTTCATCGGCCTGTGGCTGGGCCGCCAGACCACGTTGCCGTTCAGCCTGTTGGCGGCAAATGCGGTGTGGCTCGTGCTGCAATGCGTTGGAAACGTCTTCAGCATGTTCATGAACGGCGCCGGCGTCATCCGCTTCCAGATGATGGTATCCCTGGGCTATGCGGCCATCGCGGTCGGGCTGAAGCTGATGCTGGCCGAGCGGCTCGGAATGGCAGGCATCGTCTGGGCCACGGTGGCGAGCTACGGGCTGTTTCTGCTACCCCTCTATATCGGCTTCTCGCGCAGATACCTGTCTCGCGCCTGATCCGTTCCAGCCCCCGAGGATATGGGTGAATGAAAGCAGCCGTCGCACGCACGATGAGACGCTTGATCAAACTGGCCGCCAGAGAAGTCTATCGGAGCGCCGGATGGCAGGATCAGATGCTGCTGGCGGGCGTATCCGCCGCGCATGGCCTACGCCGTCTCGATCGGCTGCAGACCCTCGGCGACGCGGAATTCCAAGTGTTCTCGCAATGGGGCGAGGACGGCATCATCGAGTGGCTGGTTTCCCGCTTGCCCGGCATTCCCGAAAGTTTCGTGGAGTTCGGCGTCGAGGATTATCGCGAGGCCAACACCCGGTTCCTCCTGCGTCACCGCCATTGGCGCGGGCTTGTCCTCGATGGCGCGCCGGCGAAAATCGCGAGCCTGCGCGACGACCCGGTCTATTGGCGGCACGACTTGAACGCGCAGTCGGCCTTCATCACGCGCGACAATATCGACGGGCTGATCGCGCAAAACGGCTTCGGCGGCGAGCTGGGCCTGCTCAGCATCGATATCGACGGCAACGACTACTGGGTCTGGCAGGCGATCGGCGCCTGCCGTCCTTGGATCGTGATTGCGGAATACAACGCCATGTTCGGCGATATCCAGCCGCTGACGATCCCCTATCAGGCGGATTTCCAGCGGATGGCAGGCCACCCGTCCGGCCTTTATTACGGCGCCTCGGCGCCGGCCCTGCAGCAGCTGGGGACCCAGTGCGGCTACAGCCTGGTCGGCAGCAACCGCGCGGGTAACGACCTTTTCTTCGTGCGGAACGACGTTCTCGAACGGCTGCAGGGCGAGATCGTCGATCGCACCCCCCGACCGTCGCTGTTCCGCGACGCCCGCGCCGCCGACGGCACGTTGCTCCATGTCGGCGGCATCGATCGCCTCGCTCTCATTCAGGATCTGCCGGTCAGGGATCTCGCTTCCGGACAGGACCGGCCGCTGCGGGAATGCGGCCGCCTGTTCAGCGACCGCTGGCTGGAGCTGATGGGCGCGGCGGCGCCGCGCCCATAGCCCTGGCGGCTTAGCGGTTCATCCGGTTCTCGACCAGGCCATCGACCACGGTCGGATCGGCCAGCGTCGAGGTATCGCCCAGCGCGCCCTGCTCGTTGGCGGCGATCTTGCGCAGGATGCGGCGCATGATCTTGCCCGAGCGGGTCTTGGGCAGGCCCGGCGCCCATTGGATGAGGTCGGGCGAGGCGATCGGCCCGATCTCGCGCCGGACCCAGGCGACCAGTTCCCGGCGCAGCTCCTCCGATGGCTCGATCCCGGCCATCAGCGTCACATAGGCATAGATGCCCTGGCCCTTGACGTCGTGCGGATAGCCCACGACGGCGGCCTCGGCGACCTTCGCATGGGCGACCAGCGCGCTTTCGATCTCGGCCGTGCCCAGCCGATGGCCGGCGACATTGATCACGTCGTCGACCCGGCCCGTGATCCAATAATAGCCGTCCGCGTCGCGCCGGCAGCCGTCGCCGGTGAAATAGCGGCCGGGATACATCGAGAAATAGGTCTCGATAAAGCGCGGATGGTCGCCGTAGATCGTCCGCATCTGGCCGGGCCAGCTGTCGTCGAGACACAGATTGCCCTCGGTCGCCCCCGCCAGCGGCTTGCCCTCGGCATCGACGATGGTCGGCTTCACGCCATAGAACGGCTTGGTCGCCGACCCGGGCTTGGCGGCGATGGCGCCGGGCAGCGGCGAGATCAGGATGCCGCCGGTCTCGGTCTGCCACCAGGTATCGACGATCGGGCAGACGCCATTGCCGACATGCTCGTGATACCACAGCCAGGCCTCGGGATTGATCGGCTCGCCGACCGAGCCCAGCACGCGCAGCGACTTGCGGCTGGTGCGCTTCAGCGGCTCCAGCCCTTCGCGCATCAGCGCGCGGATCGCCGTCGGCGCCGTGTAGAAGATCGAAACCTGGTGCTTGTCGATCACCTGCCAGAAGCGCGACGCGTCCGGATAGTTCGGCACGCCCTCGAACATCAGCGTGGTGGCGCCATTGGCGAGCGGCCCGTACAGAATGTAGCTATGGCCGGTGACCCAGCCGACGTCCGCCGTGCACCAATAGATCTCGCCGTCGCGATAATCGAAGACCTCGCGATGGGTCAGCGCGGCATAGACCAGATAGCCGCCGGTCGTGTGCAGAACGCCCTTGGGCTTGCCGGTCGAGCCGGAGGTATAGAGGATGAACAGCGGGTCTTCGGCATTCATCGGCTCCGGCGGGCAGTCGGCCGAGGCCGCGTCCATCGCCTCGTGGTACCAGACGTCGCGGGCGGCATCCCAGGCGACCTTGCCGCCGGTATGGCGCACGACCAGCACGGTCGAAACCTCCGGGCAGGCTTTCAGCGCCACGTCGGCATTGGCCTTGAGCGGCACCTTGCGTCCGCCGCGCACGCCCTCGTCGGCGGTGATCAGCACGGTCGAACTCGCATCCTGGATGCGGCCAGTCAGGCTGTCGGGCGAGAAGCCGCCGAACACGACCGAATGGATCGCGCCGACCCGGGCACAGGCGAGCATGGCGTAGGCCGCCTCCGGGATCATCGGCAGATAGATCGTGACCCGGTCGCCTTTCTTCACGCCCCGGCTTTTCAGCACGTTCGCAAACTTGGAGACTTGCTCGTGCAGTTCGCGATAGGTGATGCTGCGGGATGTCTTCGGGTCGTCGCCTTCCCAGATGATGGCGATCTGATCGGCGCGCGTCGCCAGATGGCGGTCGATGCAATTGGACGACGCGTTCAAGACGCCGTCCTCGTACCACTTGATCGAGACGTCGCCCTCGAAGCTGGTATTCTTGACCTTGGTGAACGGCTTGATCCAGTCGACGATCTTGCCTTGTTCGGCCCAGAACGTATCGGGTTCCTCGACCGAGCGGCGATATTGGCGCTCATAGGCCGCCGCGTCGGTCGTGTCGGGGCCGGCGAAACCTGGCGGTACGGGAAACAAGCTCTGGTCGGACATGGTAGGCTATCTTCCTCCTGGTACTCTTGGCGCGGCCTGTTTCCGGCTCGCTGCGTCAGTTCGCACAGTCGCCCCCGTTGTGCCGGGCGGAGTATCGGGAGATTTCGTCCGCGAAACAAGCTGTCCCGCCGTACGCCCGACGCTTTCCTATCATGAATGAAATCGGAGTTCCGACATGCTGCTGCAACACGCTACCTGGATCGAGGCCGAGACCTATCTGAAGCGTTCCAACGGCATCATCATGCCGATCGGCTCGACCGAGCAGCACGGGCCGAACGGCCTGATCGGCACGGACGCGCTGTGCGCCGAGGTCATCGCCCGCGGCGTCGGCGAGGCGGCGGACGCCTTCGTCGGCCCGACCATCGGCGTCGGCATGGCGGTGCACCACATGGGCTTCGCCGGCTCGATGACGCTCAGGCCCTCGACGCTGATCCAGGTCATCCATGATTACGTCCTGTCGCTGGCGCACCATGGCTTTCGCCGGTTCTTCTTCCTGAACGGCCATGGCGGCAACATCGCGACGGTCAATGCGGCGTTCTACGAGATCTATGCCGCCGCCGAGGGTGCGCTGGCCAAGGCCGGCGTCGCTGAACCGCTGCGCTGCAAGCTGGTCAACTGGTGGGACAGCCCGCAGGTCGGCGCCCTGTCGCGCGACCTGTTCGGCGCCAACGAGGGCAGCCACGCGACCGCATCCGAAGTCTCAGTCACCCAATGGGCCTTCCCGGACACGATCAAGACCGTCGTGCTCGACCCGCCGCGGGCACCGTCCGGCGGCTTCTTCGGTCCGGACGATTTCCGCAGGCGCTACCCGGACGGCCGCATCGGCTCCAACCCGGGCCTGGCCTCGCCCGACAAGGGCAAGCAGCTCTACGAGGCGGCGGTGCCGGATCTGGCACGGTTCTATCGGGATTTCGTGGCGGCCGAGTAGCCTATCGCCCCAGCTCATCCTGCTGATAGATCCGGATGATCTGCACGAAGCTGGCGTCGGGCTCGAAGCCCAGCGCCAGCGCGCGCTTCGGGTCGAAGTTCCGGGCCCAGCCGGCGACGATGTCGCGGACGGTCTGGTCGGGTTCTTCCCGGATCAGGGCGACCGCGGCGTCGCCCGCGACTTGGCGCAGCGCCTCGATCTGCTCGGCAACCGAGACCGACAGGCCCGGCATGGTCAGGTTGCGGCGTGCGCCCAGCTTGCTCAGATCCAGTCCGGCGGCATGCAGCAGGAAGCCCACGGCCGCGCGGGGCGAGGCATGCCAATGGCGCACAGTGCGCGGCACCGGCAGGATCGCCTCCATGCCGTTCAGCGGCTCGCGGATGATGCCGGAGAAGAAGCCCGAGGCCGCCTTGTTGGGCTTGCCCGGGCGCACGCAGATCGTCGGCAGGCGGATGCCGATGCCGTCGACGAAGCCGCGCCGGGAATAGTCCGACAGCAGCAGCTCGCAGATCGCCTTCTGGGTGCCGTAGCTGGTCAGCGGCGTCAGATGGAACTCGTCCTCGATCGCGTCCGGGAACGGTGCCCCGAACACGGCGATCGAGGAGGTGAAGACCAGGCGCGGCTTGTAGCCGCCGCCGACCTGGCGGATCGCCTCCAGCAGCAGCCGCGTGCCATCGAGGTTGATGCGGTAGCCCTTGTCGAAATCGGCCTCCGCCTCGCCCGACACGATCGCGGCCAGATGGAAGATCACGTCGGGCTTGCTGGCAACCAGTTGCTCCGACAGGCCCGGCTGGGAGAAATCGCCGGCAACGGCGCGGGTCTCGAACTTGGCGCCGGCGGGCGCTGCCGGCTCGACGATGTCCTGCAGCACCAGCCGGTCGATCTTGCGGCCGCCCACGCTGCCGTCGGCCGCCAGCCGGTCGGCCAGCTTGCGGCCGATCATGCCGGCGCCGCCGATCACCAGGATCTCGGCCATCGTCATCCTCCCTCTATTTTTCGTCCGGCTTAGGATCCGGCATCTTAACCAAGCGCGGTCACCGTCCGAAGGCAAGGGGGATGGTTGTCGCGGGGGGGGGCGACCTACCCGACGGACCCGATGTCGCCCGCCAGCTTGCCGCCGCATTCGACCTCGAGCTGGCCATAGCGGATCGTGCCCGAGACCTGCCCGCTCGCCCGGATCAGCAGGCGCTTGCGCACGGTCAGCGTGCCCTCGAACCGGCCCGAGATCTCGGCATGGTCGACCGTCGCCGTGCCGTTGAACATGCCCGGACCGGCGACGTCGATGGCGCTGCATTCCAGCAGCGTCGCCTCGACCTTGCCCTCGACCAGGATACGGTCGCAGCCGGTGATCTTGCCCGACAGGGCCACCTCGCGGCCGACCAGCATCTGATTGCCCATGGTCTGGTTGCCCATGGTCCGGGGCGGCTCCGTCGCGAGCGCGACGAACGGCGCCGGGTTCGGCAGGTGCGGAATCGGGGTGGCGGGACGACGGGGCGGTTCGATCGACATTTATTCTGCATCCTCAACGACAACCGGGATTGAGCCACGGTCGTACACGGATCTTGTCGACCCGATTGTGAGGAAATTTGGGCGCGGGCTAGCCCGGGAACACCGTCGCATGCTGCCGGTCCCAGCCGAGGCTGACGGCGGCACCGGGGGATGGACCCTCGGCCTCCGCGGCGCCGGCCGGCTGGAGCACGAAATAGTCGCCGCCATCGGCCAGCCGGACGACCGAGCGGCGCGACGCGCCCAGGTAGATGATTTCGATCAATCGGCCGTCGAGGCCTGGGCCGGATTGCAGCCTGACCCGCTCCGGCCGGACCGCGACCACGACCTGGGCGCCGGTCGCGACCGAAGCGGGCGCCATGGCCTCGACCGGACATCCCATCACATCGACATGGCAATAGCCGTCGAAACTCGCGCGCACAATGCCCGGAAAGAAATTCGTGTCGCCCAGGAAGTCGGCGACGAAGCGGGTCGCCGGCCGCTCGTAGAGTTCGCTCGGCGTGCCGATCTGCTCGATTCGGCCGCGGTTGAACACCGCGATCCGGTCGCTCATCGTCAGCGCCTCTTCCTGATCATGGGTGACGTAGAGCACCGAGATGCGGCGCTCGCGGTGGACGCGTTTGATCTCGCGCTGCATCTGCTCGCGCAGTTTCTTGTCGAGCGCGCCCAGCGGTTCGTCCATCAGCAAGAGGGCCGGCCGATAGACCATGGCGCGGGCCAGGGCCACGCGCTGCTGCTGGCCGCCCGACAGCTCGCGCGGCAGACGATGGCCGTAGTCGGACAATCCGACCAGCTCCAGCGCATCGGCGACCTGGCGCTGGATCACCGGCCTGGTCATGCCGCGCATCTCCAGTGGAAACGCCACGTTCTTGCGCACGCTCATGTGCGGGAACAGGGCGTAATGCTGGAACACCATGCCGATGTCGCGGCGATAGGGCGGCAGGCGCTCGATCGGCGCGCCGCCCAGCCTGATCGTGCCGCCGTCGGGCTGCTGCAAGCCGGCCACCATCATCAGGGTCGTGGTTTTGCCGGAGCCGGACGGGCCGAGGAAGGTGACGAACTCCTCGGGATCGAGCGACAGATCGACGGTCTCGACCGCGACGTGGGTGCCGTAGCTTTTCCGGATGCCGCTGAGTTCGAGCACGGGCTGGGTCATCGCTGTCCTTCGGTTCCGGAGCGGCGGCGCAAAAATCCCTCGGCCAGGAGCGCGAGGAAGGCAAAGGCGAAGCAGAGCGAGGCGATCGCCGCAATGGTCGGATCGACGTCGCCGCGGATGTTCGACCACATCTGCACCGCGACGGGCCTGACCCGTGCCGTGCTGACGAACAGCGAGACGATCAGCTCGTCGAACGAGGCGACGGCGGCGAACAGCAGCCCCGACAGGATCGCCGGCAGCAGCAGCGGCAGCGTCACGCGCCGGAACGCGGCCAGCGGCGGGGCGCCCAGGGTGGAGGCGGCATCCTCCAGCCGCGGATCCATCGTGCGCAGGCCCGAACTGACCGTCGCCACGACATAGGGCATGGTGATGACGACATGGCCGATGATCAAGCCGGTCAGCGTGCCGTTCAGGCCCAGGCCGCGATAGACGCCGAACAATGCCGCCGCCGTGATGATGGCCGGCACGATGATCGGCAGCATCAGGGCGGCGCCCAGGATCTGGGCGCCCGGAATGCGGCCACGCACCAGCGCATAGGACGCCGCCGTGCCGAGCAGGGTCGCCAGCGTCGCCGACGGGATCAGGATCTGGACGCTGACCGCCAGCGAGTCGGTCCAGGCCGGATCGTGGAACAGATTGACGTACCAGCGCAGCGACAGGCCCGGCGGCGGAAATTGCAGGAACGAGGCGGCACTGAACGAGATGATCACGACGATGACCAGCGGCGCGATCAGATAGAGCGCCACCAGGGTGCAGACGAGCCCGCGCAGGCGGCGCCACAGGTCCATGCCGTCGCCGGTCATCGCGCCGCCGCCTTCAGGCCGACGGTCACATGCAGCAACAGCAGCGTCACGCCCGACACCAGCAACAGCAGCAGCGACAGCGCGCCGGCCATGCCCCAATTGCCGAATTGGGCGATCTGGTCCTGGATCAACTGGGCGATCATGGTCTGGTGCGGGCCGCCCAGCATCGCCGGCGTCACGAAATATCCCAGCGTGCTGATGAACACCAGCGTCGCCCCGGTCAGCAGCCCCGGCATGGTCAGCGGCAGATAGACCCGGAAGAATGCCCGCATCGGTCTAGCGCCCAGCGTCAGCGCCGCCTGCATATAGGCCGGATCGATCCGCACCATCGCGGCATGCAGCGGAAAGATCACGAACGGCAGCAGCACCTGCAGCGCACCGGCCATGACGCCGGCCATATTGTAGAGCAGCGGCAACGGCTCGGCGGTCAGGCCCAGCCCGATCAGGAGGGCATTCACCGGTCCGGTCCGCTGCAGCAGGATCACGGTGGCGAAGGTCCTGACCAGCAGACTGGTCCAGAACGGCAGCAGCACGATGAACACCAGCCAGCGCCGCAGCCGGGGCGAGCCGGTCGCCATGGCATGGGCGATCGGAAAGCCCAGCAGCAGGCAGATCGGCGTCACCATCGCGCTGATCTCGATCGTGTTCCACAGCACCTGCAGATAGCCCTGGCGTTGCCAGATCGCCTGGAAATTCTGCAGGCCCGGCTGCGGCTGGGTAAAGGCGCGCGCCAGTAGCCAGCCGACCGGCCCGACGAAGGCGACCAGCAGCACCAGCACGGCCGGCACCAGCAGCAGGGCGCGCCGGTCCGGCGGCGGGTTCACGGCAGAACTAGGCAAGCTTCCAGGCGGTCCACCGCTCCTGCAGCTTCTTCAGATTGTCGCGCCAATATTCGGCATCGATCAGGAAGCCCTGCTTGACGTTGTCCGGTGCGGTCGATAGCCACGGCGCGATCTGCGGATCGATCGAGGCGAAAGCGGCCGGGTTGGTCGGCGCATAGGCGATCAGGTTCGCGAGCTTCGCCTGATTTTCCGGCTGGGTCATCACGTCGATCAGCTTCATCGCCGCCGCGCGGCACGACCAGATAATCGACCGACTGGATATTCTGCTGCCACGAGATGGCGATCGGCGCGCCCTTCTTGGCCGCGTCGTAGGCCCGGCCGTTCAGGATCAGGCCCATGGTCACCTCGCCATCGACGAACAGCTGCTGCGACTGGGAATTGGAGCTCCAGAACACGGTCTGGGATTTGATCGTGTCGAGCTTCTTGAGCGCACGCTCGACGTCGAGCGGATAGAGCTTGTCCGGCGCCACGCCGTCGGCCATCAACGCCGCCTCGAGCGTCGCCACGACATTGTCGCCGAAGGTGCGCTTGCCGGGGAATTTCTTCAGGTCGAACATGTCGGCCCAGGTCTTCGGCACGTCCGTGCCCGGGAACGCCTTCGTGCTGTAGCCGAGGTTATAGGACCAGACGATGCAGCCGACGCCATAGTCGTTGACGAAGCGCGGATCGAGCCGGCTGGTATCGACGATGCTGCGATCGATCTTCTCGAACAGCTGGTCGCCGATGCCGGAGAACAGGAAGTCGATCGTGATGTCGGTCACGTCCCAATCCGGCGCGCCGCCGTCGATCATGGTGCGGAACTTGGCCGTGTTCATCGGGCCGTCCTGCAGCACCTTGGCGCCGGTCGCCTGCACGAACGCAATAGCAGGTTTTTTCAGCATCCTGATAGGCGCCGCCCCAGCTGGCGAACACCACGGTCTTGCCCTTCAGATCCTCGGCGGCAAGCACCTTGCCGCCCGCCCCCAGCATCAGGGTTCCCGCCACGCCCAGCGAACCGCTGAGAACAGTCCGCCGCGTCGGTCGTGCCAGAGAGATCGCCACCATGTTCATTTCCCATGCGCTACGCGGTTGATCGGACGACGGACGTTAGCTCAGCTTTGCAGGTTCTCGCGCAGGGTCCGGCCGGTATATTCCTTGCGGAAGATGCCCCGGCGCTGCAATTCCGGCACCACGCCGCGGCAGAACTGTTCGAACATGCCCGGGAACATGGTCGGCGCCAGCACGAAGCCGTCGCACACCCCGCCCTCGAACATCTCCTGCAGCCGGTCGGCGATCATGGCGGGCGTACCGACCAGTTCGCGCGCCTTGTTGCGCTTGACCGCCGCCTGGGCCAGCGTAATGCCGTCGGCCTCCATGGTCTGCTGCAAGATCTGCTCGGTGCCTTTCATGCCCTGATTGCCCTGCAGCTCGGCCAATTTCGTGTCGGATTTCAGCTTGGTCAAGTCGGCGCCGAGCCCGCTTGACGAAGCGGCGACGCTCAGTTCCGGATCGATCAGGCTGTTGAGATAATCGGCGCGTTCCCGCGCGATCGAGTCGGTCTCGCCCAGCACGACCGAGATCGCCGGCAGGATGGCGCATTCGTGCGGCTGGCGGCCGACCAGCGCCATGCGCCCCTTCAGATCCTGGTAGAATTCCCGCATCTCGTCTTGGCCGCGCTGGATGGTGAACACGACCTCGGCCCAACGCGCCGCGAACTCGCGGCCCCGGTCGGAGCTGCCGGCCTGCATGATCACCGGATGGCCCTGGGGACTGCGCGGGATCGACAGCGGCCCGCGCGTCTTGACCCAGCGGCCTTCGTAATTGGCGTAATGCACCTTGGCCGGATCGGCGAACACGCCGGACGCCTTGTCCAGCACGAAGGCGTCCTCGTCCCAGCTGTTCCACAGCGCGAAGCAGGCTTCGAGCACTTCGTCGCCCCGGTCGTAGCGCTCCTCGCGCGGCGGCAGCTGGTCCATGCCGGCGTTCTGCGCCTCCAGATCGGTCGCCGAGGTGACGACGTTCCAGGCGACCCGGCCGCCGCTCAGCACGTCGAGCGAACCCAGCCAGCGGGCCAGATGATAGGGCGTGTGGAAGCTGGTCGACAGCGTGGCGCCCAGGCCCAGATGCTTGGTCGCCGCCGCCATGATCGGCAGCACGACCGTCGGATCGAGAAAGCTGATCTGGCCGCCCCGGCGGACATAGGGGTCGAAACTGCCGCCATGGATGTCGTAGAGCCCGAACAGATCGGCGAAGAAGCAGCCGTCGAACTTGCCGGCCTCGAGTACGCGGGCGATATGCTGGTAGCGGCTCGGGTGCAGGATATCGTCGAGCGTCGATTCCGGGTGGCGCCAGCCGCCGACATGCATCGCCGTCGGACCGGTCTTCAGATAGGCGACCAGATGCATCTGACGCTGACCCATGTCCTTGAACTCCTCAGGCGGCCCCACTGCCCAGCTATGCAGTCCTGACGAGTATCACCCCCGTTTTCCACAGCCGCATCCTCTGGTTCATAGGAAGACTTCGTTTCCGATTCCGATGTTCCCTGTTAGAGAGAGATCGGGAGAGCCGTCATGGATCATTCGCTGTTCAAATCGCTGGATGCGGTCGCCAGCCGGATCAACGCCAGCAGCGATCTGGACCAGACACTGCAGCATCTGCTGGAAGCCGCTTGCGAGCGGCCGCCCTGGTCGGCCGGCGGCATCATGAGCATCGATACCGAGCGCGGCTATGCCGAGGCGATCGCGCGTCATGATCCCGGCCATCTCGGCGCCAGCCTGGACGGGCGCTGGCCGCTGGCGGAAAGCCCGACCCGGATCGCGATCGAGCGCAACGAGCCCGTCATCATCCGCGATGCCCAGCTGTCGCGCGAATTTCCCGGCTACCAGCGCGAGGCCGTCGAAAAAGGCTATCGAACCGTCATCGTGCTGCCGATGGATTACCGCACCCCGGCCGGTCATCGCATCGTGCTGTCGCTGCGCTCGCGCGCGGCGGTCAACGTCACGCCGGACGAACTCGCCTTCCTGCAATTCGTCGTGCATCTGGGCCAGATCGCCATGGACAAGGCGCGCTCGCTGGCCGAGGCGCAGGCGTTCGGGGAGCGTCTGCACGGCGCGCTCGCCGCCCATGGCGCCCTGCTCGACCAGGTTCTGGCAGATGCGTCGGTCGCGGCGGCGGCGGCGATGGTCGCCGCCCTGCTGCCCGACCCGCCGGTCATCGTCGATCTGACCGCGCGGCGGGTGATGAGCGAACGGTCGCCCATGCCGGCCCTGATCGACGATGAGGCCTGGCGCATCGCGATCGCCGACGATCTGGCAGCCCAGTTCCTGGAGATCGCGGCACGCGAGGGCGGCCGGCACCGGTTCGACACCCAGGAATTGGCGCTCAGGATCGATGGCCGGTCGCTGAGGGTGCCCGCGATCGTCTGCCCGCTCACGGTCGACCGCACCCGGGTCGGCGCGCTGATCGTGTTTTCGCCGACACCTGAGTCCGGTGATCTCGACCATCTGCTGCTCGACAGCGCGCGGTTCGGCCTCAGCGTTCAGATGATGCGATCCTATGTCGCCTTCGTGACCGAGGCGCGGAACCTGGAGGAATTGTTCGCCGATCTGCTCGACGGCACGCGGCCGCTGGCCGACATCGTCGAGCGGGCCGATCGGCTGAACCTCGATCTGTCGAAGCCGGCGCGCCTGATCGTGCTGACCCCGGCGCAGAAGCTGCTGCCGGCGGCCGCACTGGATCTGCGCCGCGAACTGACCCATGTCGTCGGCCGGTTCGAGCCGCGCGCCACCGTAGCCCTGCGTGCCGGCACCGTCGTCGTGCGCTGCCCGGTCGATCGCAAGCAGGACGAGGGCCTGGCGGCCTTGACCCATCGCCTGATCGCCGAAATGGCGGCCGTCCCCATCGCCGTCCAGAGCAGAATCTGCCGCGGTCCGGCCGACTATCAGCCGGCCTGGCGCGCGTGCGACCGGCTGCGCAGCCTGGCGCAGCGCTTCGGCCGCAGCGGCATCGTTTCGGCCGAGGATTTCGGCCCGTTTCCCGTCCTGATGTCGGCGGTGGATTCGGGCGAGATGCGCGGCTTCGTCGAGACGCTGATCGGCCCGGTCGCGCAGCACGACGCTTCGTTCGGCACGGCCTATCTGCCGACCCTGTCCGCCTTCCTCGACCGGGGTTGCCGCAGCCAGCCCACGGCCGACGCGCTCGGCATCCATGTCACGACGCTGCGCTATCGGCTGGAACGGCTGAAGGATCTGTTCGGCCTCGCCACCGAAACACCCGACCAGCGCTTCGCCCTGCAACTCGCGCTGCAATTCCAGCAGATCCTCACGCCCGCCTCCTCGGCTTCGTAGGAGGAGGTCGCCCCGCGACCCTGCCAAGCTGCGGGAAACGGCATCGGGAGCGAACCATGGCGCAGATGAATTTTGACGCCGCCGATCTCCGGCGTGCGTTCGGGACGTTTCTGACCGGCGTCACGATCGTCACCACGCGGGACGCGGCCGGCACGCCGTGCGGCCTGACCGCCAACTCCTTCACCTCGGTCTCGCTCGATCCGCCGCTGGTGCTGGTTTGCATCGGCAGGGGCGCGTCGAACATCACCGCGTTCGAGGCGGCCGACCGATTCGCGGTCAATATTCTGAGCGGCGACCAGACCGAAGTGGCAACGGTATTCTCGACACGCGACATCGACCGGTTCGCGACGGTCGCCTGCCGCGAGGCCGCCACCGGCGCGCCGGTGCTGGCCGACTGCCTGAGCTGGTTCGACTGCAGCCTGCATCAACGCCTCGTCGCCGGCGACCATGTCATCCTGATCGGCCGGGTCGAGGATTTCGAGATTCGGCCGCGGGAGCCGCTGGGCTTCTGCCGCGGCCGTTTCGTCAGCCTGGAGCGGGCTGCCGTTTAGCCTTCACAGCTCCGGAAAATCCTCCTCGCGCCATTCCTCCGGCGCGCGCACGCCGGTCGCGTGGCGATCGATCTCGGCCCGGCGCAGCTCGACGCGGCGGATCTTGCCGGAGATCGTCTTGGGCAGTTCGGCGAATTCGATGCGGCGGATGCGCTTGTAAGGTGCCAGCTGGGCGCGCAGATGCTGGAAGATCGACAGCGCCAGCTCGCGGCTGGGCGTGCGGCCGGCGACCAGGCTGATATAGGCCTTGGGCGTGGCGAGCCGGACCGGATCGGGTGCCGGCACCACGGCCGCCTCGGCGATCGCCTCATGCTCGATCAGCACGCTCTCCAGTTCGAACGGGCTGATGCGATAGTCGGATGCTTTGAACACGTCGTCGGCGCGGCCGACATAGGTGATGTAGCCGTCGGCATCGCGTGACGCGACGTCGCCGGTCCGATAGGCCACGCCCGAGACGTGGGTGATGCCGCCCGCCTCGTCCTGATAGCCCAGCATGAGGGCGGCCGGCGCCGGATCGAGCGCCAGCGAGATCTCGCCTTCCTCGGCATCCTCCCCGTCGGGATCGAGCAAGCGGACGCGATAACCCGGCAGCGGTCGGCCCATCGAGCCGGATTTGAGCGGCTGGCCCGGTGGGTTGCCGATCTGCGCCGTCGTCTCGGTCTGGCCGAAACCGTCGCGGATGGTCAGGCCCCAGCCGGCCCGCACACGGTCGATCACTTCTGGATTGAGCGGCTCGCCAGCGCCGACGACCTCGCGCAGCGTCACGGGCCAGGCCGCCAGATCCTCCTGGATCATCAGGCGCCAGACCGTCGGCGGCGCGCACAGCGTGGTGACCTTGCAGCGGACCAGCGCATCCAGCATGCCGCGCGCGTTGAAACGCGGCTGGTTGAGCACGAAGATCGTTGCCTCGGCGATCCAGGGCGCGAAGAACGAGCTCCAGGCGTGTTTGGCCCAGCCCGGCGACGAGACGTTCAGATGCAGGTCGCCCGGCTGCAGACCGATCCAATAGACCGTCGAGAGATGGCCGACCGGATAGCTGCGATGACTGTGCAGCACCAGCTTCGGCTTCGCCGTCGTGCCCGAGGTGAAATAGAGCAGCATCGGGTCGTCCGGATGGGTCGCACCATCGGGCGTGAAATCGGGCGACGCATCGTAGCAGTCTTCATAGCTGTGCCAGCCGGCGACCGCCGCACCGACGGCGATTCGGGTCACATCGGCCGGCAGATCGTCGAATTTGGCGGCATGTTCGGCGGCGGCCACGACATGACGGACCCGGCCGCGCGCCACGCGATCGACCAGATCGGCGCCGGTCAGCAGCACCGTCGCCGGGATGACGACCGCGCCCAGTTTCATCGATGCCAGCACGGTCTCCCACAGCGGGGCGACGTTCGGCAGCATCAGCAGCACACGGTCCCCGCGCGCCACGCCTAAGCCGCGCAGATGATTGGCCAGTCGGTTTGAGCGCTCCGTCAGTTCGGCGAAACTGAGCTTGGTCTCGGCCCCGGCTTCCTCGACGATCCACAGCGCCAGCTGATCGGGCTTGCGCCGCGCGATATCGTCGAACCAGTCGAGCGCCCAGTTGAACCGGTCGAACGTCGGCCATTCGAACCCGGCATAGGCCGCGTCATAGTCGGTCCGGTGCTGGAACAGGAAATCGCGGGCCTGGCGAAAGGTCTCCGTTGCGGTCGTCATCGGCGTGCAGCCTCCCCGGTCTTTTTTTATCGTCCGGACGATCTTCACCGATTAGGGCCGCAGCGTCGATGAGAGGTTGCGCCTGTCATCGCCGTTCATTTCAATGGAGTGGCGACGCTGGGGAGCAAGCCGACGAATGACCGCCATCATGAAAGCCGCCTGGGGCAGCCTGGCCGTCAGCCTCGTCGTGCTGTCGATGAAGGGGGCGGCCTATTGGCTGACCGGCAGCGTGGCGCTGCTGTCCGACGCGCTGGAGACGGTGATCAACGTGGTCGCGGCCTTGGGCGCCCTGGTGGCGCTGCGCCTGAGCGCGCTGCCCCCCGATGCGAATCACCTCTACGGCCATAGCAAGGCCGAATATCTGAGCGCGCTGGCCGAGGGCGCGCTGGTGCTGCTGACATCCGTGCTGATCGCGCGCGAGGCCTGGGACGGCTGGCAGAATCCGCATGTGCCCGAGACGCCGTTCCTCGGCATCGGCCTCAACGCCGGCGCGGGCGTGATCAATCTGGTCTGGGCGCTGGTGCTGATGCGCAAGGGACGGCTGTGGAAGTCGCCGGCACTGATCGCCGGCGGCCGGCACATCATGACCGACGTCTGGACCACCGGCGCCGTGCTGATCGCCTTCGCCCTGGTGCCGCTGACCGGCTATCTGCGGCTCGACCCGCTGGTCGCGGGCTTCGTGGCGCTCAACATCCTCTGGACCGGCTATGGCATGCTGCGCGAATCCATGGGCGCGCTGATGGATGAGGTCGCCGATCCCGAGGCGGTCGCGGAACTACGCCGGATCATCTCGGCCAGCGCCCGGGGCGCGATCGAGGCGCATGACCTGCGCACCCGCACCGCCGGGAGCACGACCTTCATCGAGTTCGATCTGGTCGTGCCCGGCACCATGACGGTGCTGGAGTCCCACGACATCTGCGACCGGGTCGAGGATGCGCTGCGCGCCCATCTGGGCAACGCCGTGATCAATATCCATGTGGAGCCGGAGCGGGAGGCGAAGCAGACGGGGGTGCCGGTTCTATAGACTGGCGATCGAACGTCAGGCGGCGTTGCGGCAGGGATTGGGGATAATTCCGCTGCAGGAATGCCACCAGCTTTTCCCGGATCTCGCAGCGCAGGTCCCAGGTCTGCGGTGCGTTGCGGGCGCTGACCAAAGCGCGCAGTTCGATCACGGTCTCGCGCACGTCGCTGACCTGCAAATTCACCACCCGCTTGTCCCACAGCGCGCTCGCCTCGGCGATGGCCGTCAGCTCCTGCCGCACCGCCTCGACCGGCACGCTATGATCGACATAGAGCATGACCGAGCCGATCAGCGAGCCGGTCTCGCGCGTCCAATTCTGGAACGGCTTGTCGAGGAAATAGGCGAGCGGCACGATCATCCGGCGCCAGTCCCACAGGCGGATGACGACATAGGTGCTGGTGATTTCCTCGATCCAGCCCCATTCGCCCTCGACGATCACGGCGTCCTCCAGCCGGATCGGCTGGGTGATGGCGATCTGCAACCCGGCGATCAGGTTGGTCAGCAGCGGCCGGGCGGCCAGACCGACGACCAGACTGGCGGCACCGGCGGACGCGAACAGGCTGACGCCATATTGCCGGACCGAATCGAAGCTCATCAACGCCGCGCCCAGCGTGATCACCACCACCAGCGTATCGACCGCGCGCTTCAGGATGCGGATCTGGGTGATGTGCTTGCGGGCCAGCAGATTGTCGTCCACGTCGGTCCGGAACCGCTGCAGATACAGGGTCGCGGCGATCTCGAACGCCCGCACCGCGCTCCAGCCTGCCAGTACGGTGAAGGCAACCAGCAGCACATGGTTGATCCGGCTCGTCGTCGTGTCCGAGAAGCTGGTCGAGGGCAGCGCCGCCGCGAGCGCGAAGATGACGAAGGCGAGCCGGCTCGGCCCCTCGGTCACGACGACGAAGCTTCTGAGGAAGGCGCGCGGCTTGTCGGTCACCAGAAACCGTTTGAACGCCCGGAGACTGACGCGATGCAGCAGCAGCGCCAGGACCATGGCGAGCAGCAGGATGCCGGCGCTCCAGACCGGCGGCGGCACCCAGCCCGGCCCCGTAGCGAGGACGCGATCGATGAATTGGCGGAAACGATTGTCATCCATGGGGATGAGAACGATGCGGGCGGCGTACTGGTTGCTGCGCCGCAATAATGTCCGAATCCGGTCGACATCTTTCGTTACCGATTTCAGCGATCGAGACATCCGTCTGGAACCAACCCCCTTTTAAATGCCGGCGACCTCTAGTCTGCACCAAAGCACCTGCAATTTTTTGGATGGTGCCAGGCACGAGTCCGCGATCTCTCCGTTAGTGGAGGGAAGCGAGCGGCCTAAGCTCGTCCGGTAAGCCCCGAGTCAGGAAGGCGTTTGATGGATCTTCAAGGAGGCCAAGCACGGCCCGGAGCAACCCCCGCTCCCCGCCGCCGCTCCTGGCTGCGACCGGTTCTCTGGTTGCTGCTGCTCGTCGTGATCGCGTTCGTCGCCTGGCGCATCTGGGGCAACGGAGCGGCCAAACCGGCGCGCAACGCCGATGCCGCGGCCCAGCCGGTCGGTGTCGCCACCATCGCGACGCAGGATCTGCATATCGTGATGAACGGCCTCGGTACGGTGACGCCGCTGGCGACCGTCACGGTCAAGACGCAGATCGCCGGCCAATTGACCATCGTCGCCTATCAGGAAGGCCAGATGGTCAAGAAGGGCGATTTCCTGGCGCAGATCGATCCCCGGCCGTATCAGGTGGCGCTGGAGCAGGCCCAGGGCCAGTTCGCCCACGACACCGCCTTGCTGAAGCAGGCCCAGACCGACCTGGAGCGCTTTCAGAAGCTGAACAGCCAGAACAGCATTTCCAAGCAGCAGTACGAGGACCAGATCTATCTGGTGCAGCAGGACCAGGGCACGCTGGTGACCGACCAGGCGGCGATCGACAGCGCCAAGCTGAACCTGGCCTATTGCCATATCGTCTCGCCGGTCGATGGCCGCGTCGGTCTGCGGCTGGTCGATGCCGGCAATTATGTCCAGACCAGCGATACGACCGGGCTGGTGATGATCACCCAGACCAAGCCCACGACGGTGGTCTTCACGCTCGCCGAGGATAATGTCCCGGCCATCGCCAAGGCGATGCAGGCCGCGCCCTTGCCGGTGACGCTGTTCGACCGGGCCAACACCACCCAGGTCGGCACCGGCACGCTGCAGACGATCGACAATGCCATCGACACCACGACCGGCACGGTCAAGCTGCGCGCGCAATTCGCCAATGACGACGACGCGCTGTTTCCTCAGCAGTTCGTCAATGCCCAGCTGCTGGTGCAGACCATCAAGGCGGCGATCGCCGCCCCGGTCGCGGCCGTGCAGCAGGGCGCGCCGGGCGCCTTCGTCTATCTGGTAAAGCCCGACAACACGGTCGCCGTGACCATGGTCAAGACCGGCATCACCGACAGCGGCATGATCCAGATCACCGACGGGTTGAAGGCCGGCGATCAGGTCGTGGTCGATGGTTCGGACCGCCTGCGCGACGGCGCCAAGATCTCCATTCCACCGCCGGCCGGATCGGCGCCGGCCCAGACCCCGGCCAAGACCGGCAAGGCCGGGCGTAAGGGATGAGCCCGTCCCGTCCGTTCATTCTGCGGCCGGTCGGCACCTCGCTGCTGATGGCGGCGCTGCTGCTCGTTGGCATCGTCGCCTATCGCTTCCTGCCGATCTCGGCGCTGCCCGAGGTCTCGTACCCGACGATCCAGGTCCAGACCTTCTATCCGGGCGCCAGCCCCGAAGTGATGGCGACCGCGGTGACCGGGCCGCTGGAGCGGCAGTTCGGCGAGATGCCGGGCCTCAACCAAATGTCCTCGATCAGTTCGGGCGGCGCCTCGGTCATCACGCTGCAGTTCAATCTGGACCTGGATCTGGACGTCGCCGAGCAGGAGGTGCAGGCGGCGATTAATGCCGGCACCAGCCTGCTGCCGAGCGATCTGCCCGCCCCGCCGGTCTATGCCAAGGTCAATCCGGCCGACACGCCGATCCTGACCATCGCGGTCTCGTCCAAAACCATGCCGCTGACCCAGATCGAGGATCTGGTCGATATCCGCCTGGCGCAGAAGATCTCGCAGCAGCCGGGCGTGGGCCTGGTCAGCATCAGCGGCGGCCAGCGCCCGGCCGTGCGCGTCGTGGTCAATCCGCGGGCGCTGGCCAGCTACGGCCTGGCGATCGACGACATCCGCACCATCATCGGCAATCAGAACGTCAATACGCCGAAGGGCAGCTTCGACGGGCCGACCCAGAGCACCACGATCAACGCCAACGACCAGCTGCAGAACGCCGCAGACTATCGCGGCCTGATCCTGGCCTACAAGAACGGCCGGCCGATCCATCTGTCGGATATCGGCACGGTCGAGGATGGTGCCGAGAATAGCGAGCTTTCGGCCTGGGCCGACCGGACGCCGTCGGTCATCCTGAACGTGCAGCGCCAGCCCGGATCGAACGTCATCCAAGTCGTCGATGGCATCAAGGGACTGCTGCCGAAGTTCCAGTCGACCCTGCCCGCCTCGCTCGACGTGCGCGTGCTGACCGACCGGACCACGACGATCCGCGCCTCGGTCTCCGACGTGGAGTTCGAGCTGGGCCTGGCGGTGGCATTGGTCGTGCTGGTGATCTTCCTGTTCCTGCGCAACCTGCCGGCGACGCTGATCCCCAGCCTGTCGGTGCCGCTGTCGCTGGTCGGTACGCTTGCCGCCATGTACATGCTGGGCTTCAGCCTGGACAACCTGTCGCTGATGGCGCTCACCATCTCGACCGGCTTCGTGGTCGACGATGCGATCGTCATGATCGAGAACATCTCGCGCTACGTGGAAAAGGGCGACACGCCGCTCGAGGCCGCCCTCAAGGGTTCGCAGGAGATCGGCTTCACGATCATCTCGCTGACCGTCTCGCTGCTGGCCGTGCTGATCCCGCTTTTGTTCATGGGCGACGTGGTCGGCCGGCTGTTCCATGAATTCGCCATCACGCTCGCGGTCACCATCGTGCTGTCGGCGGTCGTCTCGCTGACATTGGTGCCCATGCTGTGCGCGCTGCTGGTCAAGCATCGGCCCGATGCGAGCCGAAACAAGTTCGACCTGTGGGCGGAACGCGCGTTCGACCGGCTGATCGACCGCTATGGCCGGGCGCTCAACTGGGTGCTGGACCGGCAGGCGGCGACGCTGGTGGTCGCGGTCGCGACGCTGGGCTTGACCGTCCTGCTGTATCTCTGGATTCCGAAAGGCTTCTTCCCGGTGCAGGACACTGGCGCGCTGCAGGGTATCTCCCAGGCGTCGCAGAGCATCTCGTTCGGCGCCATGGCGGCCAATCAGCAGAAGCTGGCCGACGTCATCCTGAAGGACGCCGACGTCGATAACCTGTCGTCCTTCATCGGTGTCGACGGCAGCAACAACACGCTCAATGCCGGACGGCTCCTGATCAATCTGAAGCCGCGCGACGAGCGCACGGCCAGCGCCAGCGAGATCATCCGGCGGCTGGATACTGAGGTCCAACAGGTCACCGGCATCCAGCTGTTCCTGCAGCCGGTCCAGGACCTGACGATCGATTCGACGGTCAGCCGCGCGCAATATCTGTTCTTCCTGGAAAACCCGGACAACAGCCTGTTCGACACCTGGGCCCCGAAACTGGTGGCGCGCCTGAACCAGTTGCCCGAGTTCGCCGATGTCGCGAGCGATCTGCAGGAAGGCGGCAAGGCGCTCGACCTGACCATCGACCGCGCGACCGCGGCCCGGTTCGGCATCACGCCGGCGACGGTCGACAACGCGCTGTACGACACGTTCGGCCAGCGCATCGTCTCGACGCTCTATACCCAATCCAGCCAATATCGCGTGATCCTGCGCGCCGAAACCCAGGATGCCACGACCGTGCAGCAGGCGCTGGACGGACTCTATCTGCCGTCGGCGACCTCGACCACGACCCAGGTGCCGCTGTCGGCGATCGTGACGGCGACCGAACGCAGCGATCCGTTGTCGATCCAGCATCTGGGTCAATTCCCCTCGACCACGATCTCGTTCAACCTGGCGCCTGACGCGTCGCTGGGCCAGGCCGTGACCGACATCGACCAGGCCGAGAAGGACATCGGCCTGCCGGACACGTTCATGACCGCCTATCAGGGCGCGCTGTCGGCGTTCCAGGCGTCGCTGTCGAACGAGCTGATGCTGATCGTGGCCGCCCTGGTCGCGGTCTATGTCGTGCTGGGCGTGCTCTACGAGAGCTTCATCCACCCGATCACCATCCTGTCGACCCTGCCGTCGGCCGGCGTCGGCGCGCTGCTGGCGCTCCGGATCTTCGGCGCCGATCTCGACATCATCGGCATCATCGGCATCATCCTGCTGATCGGCATCGTGAAGAAGAACGCGATCATGATGATCGACTTCGCGCTGGTCGCCGAACGGACCGAGGGCAAGCACCCGCGCGACGCGATCTATCAGGCCTGCCTGCTGCGCTTCCGCCCGATCCTGATGACGACCATGGCGGCGCTGCTGGGTGCCTTGCCGCTGATGCTGGGCCATGGCACCGGGTCGGAACTGCGCCAGCCGCTCGGCATCGCCATCGTCGGCGGCCTGATCGTCAGCCAGGTACTGACCCTGTTCACCACGCCGGTGATCTATCTGGCGTTCGACCGGATCGCGATCTGGGCGTCGCGGCGCTGGCAGGGTGACGGGGCGGTGAAGCCGTCGTGAATATTTCCGCACCCTTCATCGGTCGGCCGATCGCGACCACCCTGCTGACGCTCGCGATCGCGCTCGCTGGCATCCTGGCCTATTCACGCCTGCCGGTGGCGCCGCTGCCCGAGGTCGACTTCCCGACCATCTCGATCTCGGCGCAATTGCCCGGCGCCAGCCCGGAGACGGTCGCGACCAGTCTGGCGAGCCCGCTCGAGCGCCACCTGGGCCAGATCGCCGACGTGACCGAGATCACGTCGCAGAGCCAGACTGGCCAGGCACGCATCACCCTGCAGTTCGACCTCAGCCGCGACATCGACGGTGCCGCGCGCGACGTCGAGGCCGCGATCAACGCGGCGCGCGCCGACCTGCCGTCCAACCTGCTCAGCAACCCGACCTATCGCAAGGTCAACCCCGCCGACGCACCGGTGCTGATCCTGGCACTGACCTCGAAGACGTTGACGCGCGGCCAGATGTACGATGCGGCCAGCACGGTCCTGGCGCAGCAGCTGTCGCAGCTGAGCGGCGTCGGCCAGGTCATCATCAGCGGCGCCGCTCTGCCCGCCGTGCGGGTCGAACTCAATCCGCAGGCGCTGTTCAACTACGGCATCGGCCTGGAGGACGTGCGCTCCGCGCTGTCGTCGGCCAATGCCAACGCGCCCAAAGGCACGATCGAGCTCAGCGATGAGCGGTTTCAGATCTATACCAACGATCAGGCGACCCATGCCGCCGACTACAAGCCGCTGATCGTGGCCTATCGCAACGGCCGCGACGTCCGGCTGCAGGATGTCGCCGACGTGCAGGATTCGGTGCAGGACCTGCGCAACCTGGGTCTGGCCAACGGCCAGCCGGCGGTGCTGGTCATCGTATTCCGCTCGCCTGGCGCCAACATCATCACCACGGTCGATGGCGTGCGCGCGAGCGTGCCCAAGCTGAAGGCGGCCCTGCCCCACGATATCGCCATCACCTTCGCCAGCGACCGGACCACAACGATCCGCGCCTCGCTGGTCGATACCGAGCGCACGCTGATCATCTCGGTCGTGCTGGTGACGCTGGTGGTCTACGCCTTCCTGCGCAACATCCGCGCGACGCTGATCCCGGCCGTGGCCGTGCCGGTCTCGGTCATCGGCACGTTCGGTGCCATGTATCTGCTGGGCTTCAGCCTCGACAATCTGTCGCTGATGGCACTGACCATCGCGACCGGCTTCGTCGTCGACGATGCCGTGGTCGTGCTGGAAAACATCTCGCGCCACATGGAGGCCGGCCTGCCCCGGCGCGAGGCGGCGCTGCGCGGCGCGCGCGAGGTGGGATTCACCGTCATCTCGATCACGATGTCGCTGATCGCCGTGTTCCTGCCGATCCTGCTGATGGGCGGCATCGTCGGGCGGCTGTTCCGCGAATTCGCCCTCACCCTGTCGCTCGCCATCCTGATCTCGATGGTGATCTCGCTGACCACGACACCGATGCTGTGCGCGCTGTTCCTGAAAATCGATCCGGAACGGAGTGACGCGAAGCGCAAGCCCAGCCTGTTCGACCGGGCGCAGAATTTCTATGGCCGCACGCTGTCCTGGGCGCTCGACCATCGGCTGCTCGTGCTGCTGACGCTGATCGCCACCGTGGCGCTCAACGTCTTCCTGCTGACCGTCATCCCCAAAGGCTTCTTTCCGACCCAGGACACCGGTCGCTTGACCGGCAGCCTCCAGGCCGACCAGAGCACGTCGTTCCAGCTGATGAGCCAGAAGCTGACCCAGATGATGGACATCGTCCGCAAGGATCCCGCGGTCGAATCGGTCGTGGGCTCGACCGGGTCGGGCGGCGGCGGCGGTGCCTCGCAGACCAATACCGGCAGCGTCTATGTGGCGCTAAAGGCGCGCGGCGACCGCGACACCATGGACGTCGTCATGGCCCGCCTGCGCCGTAACCTGTCCCACGTACCGGGCGGACGCCTGTTCCTGCAGCCGGTCCAGGACATCCGCGTCGGTGGGCGGCAGAGCAACGCCGCCTATCAATTCACCCTCCAGGGCGACAATACCGCGGAGGTCTATGACTGGTCGCCCAAGCTGCTCGACGCGCTGCAGAAGGATCCCGACCTGGTCGATGTGAACTCCGACCAACAGCAGAAGGGGTTGGAGACCGAACTGGTCATCGACCGCGCCACCGCGTCGCGCCTGGGCGTCACCGCGGCCGAGATCGACAACACGTTGTATGACGCGTTCGGCCAGCGCGCGGTTTCGACCATCTTCAATGCGTTGAACCAGTATCGGGTGATCATGGAGGTGGCGCCGCGCTATTGGCAGAGCCCCGAGATGCTGAACCAGATCTGGGTCAGCACGTCGGGCGGGGCGGCGAGCGGCAGCGCCACCACGAACCTGCCGGGCGGACTCGTCACCGCCGCCGGCACGGCCGGATCGAGCAGCGGCGCGGGCGATTCCGTACGCAACGCCGCGCAGAACTCGATCAGCTCGACCGGCAACAGCAGCGCATCTGCCGGCTCCGCCGTCAGCACCGGCAAGGAAACCATGGTGCCACTGTCGGCGATCGCCCATTTCGGTCCGGGCACCACGCCGCTCGCGGTCAATCACCAGAGCCAGTTCGTCGCCACGACCATCTCGTTCAACCTGCCGGCCGGGAAGTCGTTGAGCGACGCCAGCGCCTCGATCAACCAGGCGATGGCGACCCTGAAGATGCCGGCCGACATGATCGGCAGCTTCGCCGGCACGGCCCAGGTGTTCCAATCCTCGCTCGACGACGAGAAGCTGCTGGTCGCGGCAGCATTGGCCGCCGTCTATATCGTGCTGGGCGTGCTGTACGAGAGCTACATCCACCCGATCACCATCCTGTCGACCCTGCCGTCGGCCGGCGTCGGCGCGGTGCTGGCGCTGATGCTGTTCCATATCGATTTCACCATCATCGCCATGATCGGCGTGATCCTGCTGATCGGCATCGTGAAGAAGAACGCCATCCTGATGATCGATTTCGCCCTGGACGCCGAACGCGTGCGCGGGTTGGACAGCCGCTCGGCGATCTTGGAGGCGTGCCTGATGCGCTTCCGCCCGATCATGATGACGACGGCGGCGGCCCTGCTCGGCGCCCTGCCGCTGGCCTTCGCCTATGGTGACGGCAGCGAACTGCGCCAGCCGCTCGGCGTCTCGATCGTCGGCGGCCTGATCTTCAGCCAGATGCTGACGCTCTATACGACCCCCGTGGTCTATCTCTATCTCGACCGGCTGCGACCGCAGACGCGCCGCCCAGCCCTGCAGGCGGAGCCCGCCACATGAAACAAGCCCCTCTGATCACCCTGCTGCTGCTCGCCGGCTGCACCGTCGGCCCCGACTATCAGCGCCCCGATGCCCCGACCGGCGCCGGCTTCAAGGAAGCGGCCGACGCGCCGCCGGGTTGGAAGCTGGGCACCCCCGGCGACGGCATCCCCAAGGGCGCCTGGTGGTCGATCTATCACGACCCGGTGCTGGATGGGCTCGAAACCCAAGTCGCGCTGTCGAACCAGAACATCAAGAGCTTCGAGGCGCAGTATCGCTCGGCCGAGGCGATCGTCGACGAGGCGCGCTCGCAGGAATATCCGACCGTCGGCGTCTCGGCCGGCGTGACCCGCAGCCGCGGCGGCACTGGTTCGACCGGAACCGGAACGGGCGGCGGCGGCGCCCGCACGCAATATACCGCCGAAGGCACGGCGAGCTGGGATCTCGACCTGTGGGGCCGCATCCGGCGCCAGGTCGAAAGCGACAAGGCGAGTGCCGCCGTCAGCGCCGCCGATCTGGCCAACGCCACGCTGTCGGCCCAGGAAACCCTGGCGACCGATTATTTCCAGCTGCGCGGCCAGGATGCGCTGACCCGGCTGCTGGCCGATACGGTCAAGGCCGACCAGGAAGCGCTGCGCATCACCCAGAACCAGTATGACGCCGGCACGGCGGCGCCGTCCGACGTCGCGACCGCCCAGACCCAGCTGGCCAGTGCCCAGGCGCAACTGATCGCCGCCGGCGTCACGCGCCAGCAGTTCGAACATGCCATCGCCGTGCTGACCGGCGTGCCGCCCTCGGCCCTGACCCTGCCGCCGGGCGCGCTCGCGACCGACGTGCCGGTCGCCCCGCCCGGCCTGCCATCGGCCCTGCTGGAACGCCGGCCGGACATCGCGGCGGCGGAGCGCACCATGGCCGAGGAAAACGCGCTGATCGGCGTCGCGGTCGCGGCCTATTACCCCGACATCTCGCTGTCGGCGGACTACGGCTTCGAAGGCAATCCGATCGGCAAGCTGTTCCGCGCCGCGAACCGGATCTGGTCGCTCGGCGCCAGTGCCAGCGAGACCCTGTTCGACGGCGGCGAACGCAGCGCCGCGATCCGTCAGGCCCAGGCCACCTACGACAGCAGCGTCGCAACCTATCGCCAGACCGTGCTGACCGCGTTCCAGCAGGTCGAGGACGAGTTGTCCGACCTGCGCATCCTGCAGCAGCAGGCCGGCGCCGAGACCGAGGCGGTGCGCGCGGGCCAGCATGCGCTCGACATCGCGCTCAACGAATATCGCGCCGGCACCGTCGACTATACGACGGTCGTTACCGCCCAGACCGCCCTGCTGGGCAATCAGCAGGCGGCCCTCACGGTCCAGCAGAACCGGCTGGTCGCGAGCGCGACCCTGGTCGCGGCCTTGGGCGGCGGCTGGACTAGCGAAGATCTGGCGGCGCGGTAGCTCGTCGCACCCGGAAACTTAGCGGCCGCCGCCGGGTTCGTGTCCGAACGCTCTTCGGATGAGGGAGGCTGGCATGACGATCCGCAATTTCACGCGGCGCGAGTTTTTGCGCGATACGGCGGCGACGGGGAGTGCCGCGGCGGTCGTCAGTACGGCCGGGCTCAGCAAGGCGCTCGGCGCCACGCCAGTCGCGGATGCGCCCCAGCCATCGACCCGCCAGGTGACGATCCGGATAAACGGCGCCGACCAGACGCTCCAGCTCGATACGCGCACCACCCTGCTCGACGCACTCCGCGAAGAGCTGCACCTGACCGGCACGAAGAAGGGCTGCGACATGGGCGCCTGCGGCGCCTGCACCGTGCTGGTCGACGGCAAACGGGTGAATGCCTGCTTGACCTTGGCTGTCCGGCTGGATGGGCGCCAGGTCACCACGATCGAGGGGCTGGCCAACGGCGAGGAACTGCACCCGCTGCAGGCCGCCTTCATCGAGCATGACGGCTTCCAATGCGGCTATTGCACGCCCGGCCAAATCATGTCGGCGGCCGGCCTGCTGAACGAGGGCCGGTCGATCGACGAGCACTCGATCCGCGAATGGATGAGCGGCAATATCTGTCGCTGCGGGGCCTATCCCAATATCGTCGAGGCGATCCGCCAAGCCAGCGGGAGGGCCTGAGCCATGCAGCCCTTCACGCTCGACCGTGGCCATGACGTCGCCGACACGATCCGGCGCGGCCGGATCGCCGGCACAGACTATATCGCCGGCGGCACCGATCTAATGCAGCTGCTGAAAGACGATGTGCGCCGGCCGGCGCATCTGGTCGATCTGGAAGGCCTGGATCTGGACCGGATCACTGTCACGCCCAAAGGCGTGCGGTTCGGCGCCATGGTGCGGATGAGCGAGGTAGCCGACCATCCGGATGTGATCAAGGACTACCCCGTCATCTCGCAGGCGCTGCTCGCCAGTGCCGCGCCGCAGATCCGCAATCTGGGCACGATCGGCGGCAATCTGCTGCAGCGAACCCGCTGTCCCTATTTCCGCGACACGGCTGCGCCCTGCAACAAGCGGGTGCCGGGCAGCGGCTGCGGCGCGATCGAGGGCAGCCACCGGACCCACGCGATCTTCGGCGGCAGCCGCCACTGTATCGCGACTCATGCGTCGGATCTGGCCGTGGCGCTGGTGACGCTCGACGCGACCGTCCATCTGAGCGGCCCGAACGGCGCGCGCGACCTGCGGCTGACCGAGCTGCATCTCGTGCCGGGCGATCATCCCGATATCGAGACGATGCTGCATCCGGGCGAGCTGGTCCTGGCGGTCAGCGTGCCGGCCGGCGCCTGGACGCGCCGGTCGTTCTATCTAAAGGTCCGCGACCGCGCCTCGTTCGAGTTCGCCCTGACCGCCGCCGCCGTGGCGCTCGACATCCAGGGCGGCACGATCCGTGCGGCCAGGGTCGCGGCCGGCGGGGTCGGCACCAAACCCTGGCGCCTGCCCGCGGTCGAGCAGGCGCTGGTCGGCGCGCCGGCGACGGCGGCGACCTGGAAGCATGCCGGCATGCTCTCGACCGCCGGTGCCATGCCGCTCCGGGAGAATCAATTCAAGCTGCGCCTGTTGCAGAACACGGTGGCGCGCGCGCTCGAACAGGCGGGAGGCCAGGCATGACCCCGATCACGACCGCGAGCCGGGTCGATGGCCGGCTGAAAGTCACCGGCGGCGCGCGTTACGCCGCCGAGTTCAAGCCCGAACAGGGCACCCTGCTCTATGCGGTGCTGGTGCAGAGCACGATCGCCGCCGGGCGGGTGTCGGAGATCGATACGTCCAAGGCCAAGCGCGTGCCGGGCGTGGTCGCAATCATGACCCACGAGAACGCGCCGCGCATCGACCTGGGCAAGGCCGGCGACATGACTCCGGGTTTTCCACTGCTGCAGGACGACAAGGTGCTGTTCAATGGCCAGCATCTGGCGCTCGCCATCGCGACCAGTTTCGAGGCGGCGATCCAGGCGGCGGCCCAGGTCGAGATCCAATACAATCGCGACCAGACCGTGCCGGTGATGAGCGACACACCGAGCGGCACCGACGTGCCGAAACGCTTCCGCAACGGCATGCGGCCGCCGGATTCCACGCGCGGCACGCCGCAGGCGAGTTTAGATGCCGGCGCGGTCAAGATCGACCAGATCTACCGCACGCCGGTCGAGCATCACAACCCGATGGAGCCTCATGCCGCGATGGCCGAATGGCAGGGCGACCAGTTGCTGGTCCATAATGCCAGCCAGTCGGTGTTCGGCAATCGCAAGGCGCTCGCCGGATTCTTCGGGCTGGCCGAGGACAAGGTGCGCATCATCAGCCCGTTCGTCGGCGGCGGCTTCGGCAGCAAGGGCGCGAGCTGGCCGCATATCACGCTGGCGGCCATGGCGGCGAAGATGACCGGTCAGCCGGTCAGGCTGGTGCTGACCCGCCGGCAGATGTTCACCTCGAACGGCTATCGGCCGAAGACGGTGCAGCGCATCCGCCTGGGCGCCGACCGGGACGGCCGCCTGACCGCGGTGATGCATGACGGCATTACGCAGAACTCGTTCTATGGCGAGTTCAGCGAGCCGGTCGCCCTCGCGTCGGAGATGCTCTATTCCTGCCCGAACGTGGCCGTGACCCACCGCCTGTCGAAGGTCAACCAGGGCCTGCCGACCTTCATGCGCGCGCCGGGCGAGGCGAGCGGCCTCTATGCGCTGGAATCGGCCATGGACGAGCTGGCCTGGGCGCTGGGCATGGACCCGATCGCGCTGCGGCTGAAGAACTACGCCGACAGGGACGAGCATGAGGACAAGCCGTTCTCGTCCAAGACCCTGCGTGCCTGCTACGAGCAGGGTGCCGCCGCGTTCGATTGGCAGCGGCGGATCGCCCAGCCGAAATCCATGCGCGACGGCCGGCTGCTGATCGGCCTGGGCATGGCGACGGCCACCTATCCGGTCAACCGGTCGGAGGCCGGCGCCAAGGTCCGCATCCAGGCCGACGGGACCGCCGTCGTGCAATGCGGCTCCCAGGACATCGGCACCGGCACCTATACGGTGATGGCCCAGCTGGGGGCCGAATATCTGGGCCTGCCGCTGGAGCAGGTGCGCGCCGAGCTGGGCGACACCGCCCTGCCCCAGGCGCCGGTCTCGGGCGGGTCGCAAAGCATTGCCTCGATCACGCCGGCGATCCGGGCGGCCTGCCTGGCGCTCCGGGCTCAGGCGCTCAAACTGACGACGGGGGATCCGGCCTCGCCGCTGCATGGCGTCGATCCCAAGGATCTCGACATCGTCGACGGCCGTATTCTGCACAGTGCCGACAAAAGCCGGGGCGAGACCTATCAGGCCTTGCTCGCCCGCCAGGGTCGTCCCTCGATCGAGGCCGAGGGCTCGGCCAAGCCGGGCGAGGAGAAGAGGCAGTTCTCCATGCATTCGTTCGGCGCGCAGTTCGTCGAGGTTTCGGTCGATCCCGACCTGGGCGAGGTCCGCGTCCGACGGCATGTCGGCGCTTTCGCCGCCGGGCGGATCATGAATGCCAAGACCGCGCGCAGCCAGATGATCGGCGGCATCGTGTTCGGCATTGGCATGGCGCTGACCGAAGCGACCGAGGTCGATGCGCGCTCTGGCCGGATCGTCAACGCCACCATCGCCGACTATCTGGTGCCGGTGCATCTGGATGTGCCGGAGATCGAGGTGATCATGGTCGCCGAGCAGGACGGTGCGGTGAATCCGTTGGGCGCCAAGGGCATTGGCGAGTTGCCCATGGTCGGCACCGCGGCGGCGATCGCCAACGCGGTCTATCACGCGACCGGCCAGCGCATCCGCGATCTGCCGATCCGGCCGGACAAGCTGATCGAGGGCCTGTCAATCTGATGGGACCGCACCATGATACCGACAAGAAATCCGACAGTATAAATCGATCTATTCTGCTATTTTTACGATCTAGAAAAGAATAATAAAAATATTGGAACGGACTCCAGGACGAATTCATTGAGTAGGCGGCGCGGCCATCACTTGCGGTCGCGTCGCTCAACCGATGAGGAGAGTTGAAATGGCAAGCAATCAGCAAGGCTCCGGTTCGAACCGTGGCGGCAGCGGCAATTTCGCCGATGACCCGCAGCGGGCTTCCGAGGCCGGCAAGAAAGGCGGAGAGCGCAGCCATGGCAACCAAGCCAGCGGGCACCAGCCCGCCTCGACCCAACAGGGCAGCGGCAAGAGCGGAAACTTCGCCGATGATCGCGCCAAGGCCTCCGAGGCCGGCAAAAAGGGCGGCGCCCGCTGAGGCCATGAAACGAGCGGCCTTGGTTCGCCTGGCGGCGATTCTGAAGGCCGAGACCTAAAAGGTCTGGAAACCCCCGTGCCGACCGGCGCGGGGGTCTTTCATTGTCCGGCGCGCGCGATGACCTCGTCCAGCCCGGGTGCGCCCAGACGACCGCCGAACCGTTCGCATTTGATGGCGGCGGCAACATTGGCGAACCAAACCCTGCGCGTCACCGGCCAGCCTTCGACCAGACCATGGACATAGGCGCCGTGCCAGACGTCGCCGGCGTTGAGCGTGTCCCGCACCAGGATCGGGATCGACGGCACCTCCAGCGCAACCCGATCGCCGCGCTGCCGGACCAAGGTGCCGCGGGCACCGCAGGTCACGCCGATCACGGCGGCATCGAGTTCCTGGGCGATGACGCCCAACGCCTCGTCGGTCGAGGCGCCGGGCACGAGCGATAGCAACGCCGGTTCGGAAAACAGCACATGGTCGGCCAGCGGGATCAGCCGGCGCAGCAGGTCCGGCGGCGCGATATCGGCATCGAGCACGGTCGGCACGCCCTCGCGCCGGGCCCACGCCAGCAGGACCTCCGTACCTTCGACCCAGCGCATATCGACCAGCACAGCGCCAGCGCCGGCGACACGCTCCAGCGGCAACCAGGCCGGATCGGGGTCGAGGGTCGGATCGGCATAGGGCACCACCAGCCGCTCGCCGGTCCGGTCGACCAGAATGCTCGAGATCCAGGTCCGGCCGCCAGGCACGCGCCGGACGTGGTCGGTATCGACCCGCTCGCTTGCCAGGTTCTGCAGATAGGCATCGCCGGTGGCGTCGTCGCCGATCCGGGTCCAAAGCTCGACCGCGCCGCCCAGCCGGGCGATAGTGGCCGCGGCGGCCGTCGCCATGCCGGAGGCAGCCTGGACCGCCTGTTCGGCCAGCACCTTGGTGCCGTGCCGGGGGATTTCACCGACCTTGAAGATCGTGTCCCAGAACGCGCAGCCGAGACAGATGATCCGCCGGCCGCCCATGGGTTGGTTTTAAGCGGCGACGGGCGTGAACAGCCGGCTGTCGCCGAGCGCATCGACGCCGATGGTCTTGAAATCGGTGCCGTCGACGGCATTCACCAGCTTGGCATATTCCCGCCCGTCGACCCCGGTATAGACATTGGCGATGACCCAGGAGGCGGAGCGGCTGGTCGCACTGATGCCCGTGGGACGATAGGCCTGGCCGACGGTGATCAGAGTTTTCATGGTGATGGTCGCCTTGGCTCAAAATGTCCCGGTCAGCTTACCCGGTCGGACCGGCATTAGCTAACGCAGATCATGGAGTGGGACGGAAAGGCCGTCAGTCCGCGACAAAATCCGCCGCGATCTTCCAATATGAAGGATCCGTTAGCAGCTTTGATGGGATCGTCGTCGGATCCGCGACCGAGGAGCCGCATGCCAACGACCGAGGCCACCCCACGGCCGCCGACGCGGACCGCCCGCGGATCCGGCGCGCAGCAGTCGCGTGCGCTGATCGTCGGCGCGTGCCTGATGGTCGCCTGCGTCACCGGCGTGGTCGGCTGGTCGCTGTGGGATGCGCGGCAGGCGGCGCTCGAGCACGCCGTCCAGAATGCACAGAACCTGACCGCCGCCCTCGCCCACGACGTAGAGCGCAACCTGGCAAGCTATGATCTGTCGCTGCAGGGTGTGATCGAGGGATTGAAATTCGACGAAGTCAGGACGGTCAGCCCGGCGCTGCGCGACCAGATCCTGTTCGACCGGGCCGCAACCGCGCAGTTTCTGGGCTCGGTCCTGGTGCTGGGCATCCATGGCGAAACGCTGATCGATTCCAAATCGCTGGCGCCGCGCGCCACGACCTATGAGGATCGCGATTATTTCCAGGTCCAGCGCGACAATGACCAGGCCGGGCTCTTCATCAGCGCGCCGTTCAAAAGCCACCAGACCGACGAATGGGAAATCGCGCTCAGCCGCCGGCTGAACCATCCGGACGGCAGCTTTGTCGGCGTCGTCGTCGGTACGCTGAAATTGGCCTTCTTCCAGAATCTGTTCGACGGCGTCGATGCCGGGCCAAACGGAGCGACGGCCCTGTTCGGCACGAATCAGACGCTGATCATCCGCAAACCTTATAACGAGGGCGAATGGGGCCGGAGCATGCTCGGCTCCAATCTGTTCAAGCACTATGAAGCGGGCAAGCCAGGCTCGATCCAGTATCGGGCGCTGATCGACGGTGTCGACCGCATCGCCGCCTACCAGCAGGTCGGCGATTTCCCACTGATTCTGACCGTCGCCGTTGCGCGCGATGCCGTCTATGCGGAATGGCGGCAGAAGGCCGAGATCGTCGGCGCGGCACTGGCGTTCACGATCCTGCTGACCGGGGCGCTGCTGATTTTCGCGACCCTCGAACTTCGCCGGCGCGGGCTGGCGGAACAGGCGGCGCTCGAAAGCGAGACGCGCTATCGGCTGTTGGCCGACAATTCCTCGGATCTGATCGTGCTGGTCGATCTGGACGGCATCCGGCGCTTCATTTCGCCGGCCTCGCGCACACTCTATGGCTATGAGCCCGAGGAGATGATGCGGTCCGACATGTTCGGCGCCGCCCACCCCGACGATCAGCCGCTGCTGACCGCCGCGGTCGCGCAACTGAAGACCGGGGCGGAGCGCGCGGTCGTCGAGCTGCGCGCTCGACGCAAGACCGGCGACTACATCTGGGTCGAGAGCCACATGCGCCTCGTGCTCGATCCCTTGAGCGGCGAAGCGAGGATCCTGGGCCTGGTCCGCGACGTCAGCCGGCGGCATGCCGTCGAGCAGGCGGTGCGCGAGAGCGAAGCGCAATTTCGCACGCTCGCCGACAGCGTCAGCGACCTGATCATCCGCAGCGACCCGAACGGCGAGCGGCGCTACGTCTCGCTGTCCTGCCGTACCGTGCTGGGCTACGAGCCGCACGAACTGCTCGATGCGCCGCGCGGCACCTTCACCCATCCGCTCGATCTCGCCCATGTCGAGCAGCGGATGGCGGCGATCGTCGCCGGCGACGAGGACAAGGTGATCGCGTCGCGCGCGATCCGCCGCGATGGCACCATCATCTGGCTCGAAGCCCGCATGTCGCTGGTCCGCGATGCCGCGACCGGCGCGCTGGTCGAGATCGTGTCGGTCATGCGCGACATCTCGCAGCATAAGGCGATCGAGGAACGGCTGGAGCGCGCACGGCTGGAGGCGGAAAAGGCGAGCGAGTTGAAGTCCGAGTTCCTCGCGAACATGAGCCACGAAATCCGCACGCCGATGAACGGCATCATCGGCATGACCGGTCTGTTGCTGGGCACGCCGCTCGATTCCGACCAGCGGCGCTACGCCGACGCGGTTCGCATCTCGGCCGACGCGCTGCTGTCGGTCATCAACGACATCCTGGATCTGTCGAAGCTGGAGGCGGGCAAGCTGACCCTGGAAATCGTGCCGTTCGGTTTCGCCACCATCGTCGCGGATTGCGTCGAACTGCTGGCGGCCAAGGCCGCCGACAAGGGCATCCGCCTGACCGCCGAGATCGACCAGCGCGCGCGGCGGACCCACTCGGGCGACCCGACGCGGCTGCGGCAGATCCTCCTGAACCTGCTGTCCAACGCGGTGAAATTCACCGATAGCGGCTTCGTCGCCCTCCATGTCTCGGCCGAGGCCGAGGCCGAGGGTACGGCCAGTCGGGTGCGGATCCGGGTCGAGGATTCCGGTATCGGCATGGACGCGGCCGGCAAGGCGAAGCTGTTCCGGAAATTCGAACAGGCCGACGGCTCGGTCGCCCGGCGCTTCGGCGGCACCGGCCTGGGTCTCGCCATTTCCAAACAGCTGATCGACCGCATGAACGGCCGCATCGGCGTAGTGAGCGAACTCGGCCAAGGCAGCGTCTTCACGGCCGAACTGACCCTGCCGACGACCGACGCGGCCCCGTCGGAGGCCTCGCTGGCGGCGCCACAGGCCGCGGCGCCGGGCTATGACCGGCCCCGCAAGATCCTGGTCGCCGAGGACAACCAGATCAATCAGCTCCTGGTCGTGACCCTGCTGGAAGAGGCAGGCTACCTGGTCGACGTCGCCGAAGACGGGCTGGAGGCGCTGGCCGCGGTCCGACGGGGAAACTACGACCTGATCCTGATGGACGCGCAGATGCCGAACATGGACGGGCTGCAGGCGACCCGTGCGATCCGCGGCCTTGCCGACGATCGCCGCCGCGTGCCGATCATCGCGCTGACCGCCAACGCCATGGCCGGCGACCGCGAACATTACATCGCGGCCGGCATGGACGATTACCTGTCGAAGCCGCTCGATGCCGCCGTCATGCTGTCGATGGTCCAGGCGTGGGTGGCAGGCGTGCCGTCCTAACCGTCGCTGGTCAAACGCGGCGGGATAGGGCAAACCTCAGCCTAATTCCCTTCCGCGGCAGGTGCGCGATGTCGAAAATGCTAGGCCGGTTCAAACATATCAACAGGGGCATCGTGATCGAGGACGGTCGCGAGATCGAATTCTGCATCCAGCTGAAGTCCGGCGACGAATGCACGGTCCAGCTGCCGGTCGGCGAGATTCCCCGCGTCATCCGCTTTCTCGAAGCGCTGCAGATGCAGGCGTCGGACGACTAGGCACATTGTCCCGCCCGTTTCGGCGGGACAATGTCGCCATCCGTCAGAGTGCCGCGTTGACGCGGATTTCGACGGTCAGGTCCGGCCGGGCAAGCTTCGCCTCGACGCAGGCACGGGCCGGCGTGTTGCCCTGCGGCACCCACTTGTCCCAGACCGAATTCATCTCGGCGAAAGTCGCGATGTCGGCAATCCAGATGGTCGCCTCGATGATCTTGGTCTTGTCGGTCCCGGCTCCGGCCAGAATCCCATCGATCTGTTCCAGGATATCCGCCGTCTGGGCCGCGACCGATTGGCCGGCCGCCTTGTCGGCGACCTGGCCCGACAGATAGATCATGTCGCCATGGATGACCGCCTCGCAAAGCCGGGGGCCGACACCGATGCGCGTGAGCTTCGCCATTCTGAATCTCCGAAATGATGGTGCCCAGAGACTTGCCCGGGAATGACGTCGGCGGCAAGAGCGGCGCCCGGCCCAATAGTCTGACGAATTCAGGGCAGCCATGCCACGAGCCCGCTTGTGCCGGACCCCAAGTTTCCCGACCCTGAATGCTTAGCAAGCTAATGGCATTCGGATCGCTCCATGTTGGCAGGCCTCGACACCGACACGCGTCCTGCGAGCCCCGGCCCGCTATTCATCGCGGCGCTGGGCGTGCTGATGTGCTTCGGTCCGATGGCGATCGACATGTATCTGCCGGCCTTGCCGGCGATCGGTCTGGCGTTCAACGTCGGCCAGGACAAGGTGCAATGGTCGCTGTCGGCCTTCTTCCTGGGCTTCGGCGTCGGCCAGATCGTCTGGGGCGCGCTCGCCGATTGGCTCGGCCGGCGCCGGCCGGTCGCCGCCGGCATCCTGCTCTACGGCATCGGCTGCATCGGCTGCAGCCTGACCAACGACATCGGCCATCTGGCGGTCTGGCGCTTCGTCCAGGCGCTGGGCGCCTGCGCCGGACCGGTGCTGGCGCGCGCCATGGTGCGCGACGTGTTCGGGCGCGACCGGGCCGCCAGCGTGCTGTCGCTGATGATGCTGGTGATGGGCGTGGCCCCGATGGTGGCGCCGCTGATCGGCGGCCATATCCTGCTGATCGGCACCTGGCGCACGATCTTCTGGGTCCAGGCCTGCTTCGTCGTCGTCGCCTTCGCCGGTCTGTTCAGCCTGCCCGAGACCCTGCCGGTCGGGCGGCGCCAGCCGGCCCGGATCGGCGGCATGGCCTATGCCTATGTCCGGCTGCTGGCCGACCGGCGCTATCTGGGCTATGCGCTGTCCTCGTCCTTCATCTATGGCGGCATGTTCGCCTATGTGTCGGGCACGCCGTTCGTCTATATCGAGCTGTTCGGCGTCCGGCCGGAGAATTACGGCTATCTGTTCGGGGTCAATATCGTCGGCATGATCATCGTGAACACGGTCAACAGCCGGGTCGTGATGAAGTACGGCACCGACCGGGTGCTGCGCATGGGCTGTCTGCTGGCGGCGCTCGTCGGGCTGGCGCTGCTGGGCTTCGCCATCACCGGCATCGGCGGGCTCGTGACCATCGCCACCGCGCTGTTCCTGTTCATGGCGCTGACCGGCATGATCGCGGCCAACGCCATGGCTGGCGGCATGTCGATCCTGCCCGAGATCGCGGGATCGGCCTCGGCCCTGACCGGCGCGCTGCAATTCGTGTTCGGCGCCATCGCCGGCTCTGCCGTGGGCTCGCTCGCCAATGGCACCGCCGTGCCGCTCGCCGGCGTGATCTGCGCCTGCGCGCTGGCGTCGGCGCTGTTCAATCTGGTGCTGGTGCGGCGGTTCTATTGAAGCTCCGGCTTCGCCACCATCAGCCAGAAGATCGCCAGGGTGCCGAGGAAGGCCGGGAGCTGAGGCCGAGACTCGATCTGGAGTCTGTGAAGGGTAGCAAGCAGATGGTCTGCTATTGCAGCCTTGATGACGATACTGGGCACCCCTTCGTCTTCGGAATAGGCTAGCAGGCAATGCGCTTCAGGGCCACGGCAGAGGCTGACTTCCCTGAAATCGAACGCTAAAACGAGACACTGTCAAACGCGTCCAGACAACGACGCGATAGCTCGGATTCTTGCACCATTAGATCGAACGCTGCCGCTTTCCTGAGATCTCTCAAGACATTGTCAGCGTCAGAAATCATCCCGACTTCGAATAGCCTGAACGACGTGTCACCGAAATGGCAGCCAAGCTGATATGCGAATTCCGACAGATTGCTCCAGAACTCGTCCCATTCGACTTGCGGTGCGGCGCCGATAGGTAATTCAGCCATGATCGCCGCGTGGTCGGAGTGGGAAATGAGCTTGTCCCTCGCCGGTCGGATTTTGTCGGCAAACAGATGAATCGCAACTGACAGGGCGACGAGTTGGTCTCTTCTCGCCAAATCATTGGCAAAGTCGCAGTTCGCCAAGAAATGTTTGATCGTGAGGTTAATATGAGGGTTCCTTTTGGAACCGCTTATCGCTGGATCCGTCAGCTTGCAGACGTACTGGATGATTTGATCGCGTAGCAATCCGTGCAGATCGCTGAAGAAGATTCCCGCGATACCCCAGAGCCGGCTACGCTGGGCTTCGCTCAAGCCGAATAATATATTGTGGTGGGCCGCACTGGAGCGCAGCTGTACGCAAAGGCCATAGAAGCGCAGGAACTCGTCCTTGCTCGCGGCTGACATCGTCAGCTATCCCCCGGTTAGGTAGTGGTAGAGTTCGGCCGAACGTGGGTCGGGGTTTTCGGCTGCTTTAACCACCTGTCATTAAAATGGATCCGGAACTCGTCAATAGCCTCCTCGAACCGGGAAAAACCTTCCTGGCGCATGAGGGCCGCAAAACCAACACTTCGTTCAGTTCCGACGATAGCTGACCAGTAATATTGGATCATGCCCTTAGCATCGCGCTCTTGTAGACGCGTGATTGTAAGCCGAACTCCTTGTTTCAGCTTCTCCGACGCGTCGGCAGATTCGAGAATCTGATCGAATATATGACTATGGAGAAAATCCATGATCTGGCGTTCTTTTGCGCCTAGAACTTTCATCGTCGCCCCCAACACCGCTTAGTGCTCACATATAAAGCTTCTCGCCCTCCAGCCCCTTGTACAGCCCCGCGACCTGCTCGCCGTAGCCGTTGAACAGCAGGGTCGGACGGCGGCCGCTCTGGCCCAGGAAGCGTTCGGTCGCCTGGCTCCAGCGCGGGTGCGGCACGTCGGGATTGACGTTGGCCCAGAAGCCGTATTCGTCGGCGGCGAGCGTCTGCCACATGGTCTTCGGCCGCTCGGCGACGAAGCTGAAGCGGACGATCGACTTGACCGACTTGAAGCCGTATTTCCACGGCGTCGCCAGGCGCAGCGGCGCGCCATTCTGGGTCGGCAGCGGCTTGCCGTAGATGCCGGTGACCATGAAGGCCAGTTCATTGGTCGCCTCTGCCATGGTCAAGCCCTCGACATAGGGCCAGGGATACCAGAACTGCTTCTGGCCCGGTGCCACCGACGAATCCTCGAACGTCTCCATGCGCAGGTATTTGGCGGCCGAAGTCGGCTTGGCCAGATCGACCAGCGCCTTCAGCGGAAAGCCGGTCCAGGGCACCGCCATCGACCAGGCCTCGACGCAGCGATGGCGATAGAGCCGCTCTTCGAACTGGACCTTTTTGAACAGATCATCGATGCCGAGCGTCTGCTCCTGTTCGACCAGCCCATCGATCTTGATGGTCCAGGGCCGGATCTTGAGCGCCTGGGACCGGTCGACGATGTCCTTGTCGGTGCCGAATTCGTAGAAGTTGTTGTAGCCGGTCGACAGCTTTTCCGCCGTCACCGGGCGGTCGAGCGTATAGGCCGGGTTGGATTTGGCCGGATAGAGCGAGATTGAGGGATCGGGCTCGCCGGCCGCCTCGGCCCGGCCCATGCCGAACAGCCCGGCGGACGCCAGGATGCCCCCGGCGGCGGCGCCCTTCAGCAGGCTGCGGCGGTTGAGGAACATCGCCTCGGGCGTCGCATCCCGTTCCGGCATTTCCCAGCCGCGCTTGCGCTTGATCAACATCCTGACACCCTCGACCGATCTATCCTGAACCAAGCAAATAGGTCGGCACCCCCCGCCGGGCAAATCACCGTTCGGTGTGCGCGGCGGGAGGCCGCATCGGGCTTAGACCAGCGAGGCGCAGAAGCGCTGGATGCGTGTGCAGGCGTCGGTCAGGATTTCCGTCGAGGTCGCGTAGGAAATCCGGAAATAGGGCGCCAGGCCGAACGCGGTGCCCTGCACCACGGCCACGCCCTCGGCATCGAGCAGATATGTGGCGAAATCCGTATCGGTCTCGATCACCTTGCCGGCCGGCGTCGTCTTGCCGATCGCACCGGCGCAGGACGGATAGACGTAGAACGCGCCGTCCGGCTTGGTGCAATGGATGCCCTTGGCTTCGTTCAGCATGGCGACGACCATGTCGCGGCGCGCGACGAAGCTTTTGTTATGCTCGGCGATGAAATCCTGCGGGCCGTTCAGTGCCTCGACCGACGCGGCCTGGCTGATCGAGCTCGGGTTCGAGGTCGATTGCGACTGCACCATGGCCATCGCCTTGATCAGCTCGACCGGGCCCGCGGCATAGCCGATGCGCCAGCCGGTCATGCAATAGGCCTTGCTGACGCCGTTCATGGTCAGCGTGCGCGTCACCAGCCGCGGCTCGACCTGGGCAATGGTCGCGAATTCCAGACCGTCGTACAGCAGGTGCTCGTACATGTCGTCGGTCAGCACCCAGACATGGGGATGATCGAGCAGCACGTCGGCCAGCGCGCGCAGTTCGGCGGCGCTATAGGCGGCACCGGTCGGGTTCGACGGCGAGTTCAGGATCAGCCACTTGGTCTTGGGCGTGATCGCGGCCGCGAGCGCGTCGGCGGTCAGCTTGAAGTTTGAATTCTGGCCGCAGGGCACGGGGACCGGCTCGCCTTCGGCCAGCGCCACCATGTCCGGGTACGACACCCAGAACGGCGCCGGGATGATGACCTCGTCGCCCGGATCGAGCGTCGCGACGAAGGCATTATAGAGGATCTGCTTGCCGCCGGTGCCGACGGTGATCTGGTTCGGCTGATAGTCGAGCCCGTTCTCGCGCTTGAACTTGGCACAGATCGCCTTTTTCAGCGCCGGCGTGCCGTCGACCGCGGTGTAGCGCGTGTTGCCCGACTGGATCGCCTTGATGCCGGCGGCGGCAATATGGGCCGGGGTATCGAAGTCCGGCTCGCCGGCGGCCAGGCCGATCACGTTGCGGCCGGCGGCCTTGAGTTCCTGCGCCAACGTGTTGATGGCGATGGTCGGCGAGGGCTTGATACGGGCGAGGCGCTTGGCGAGGAACGACATCTGGCGGGGTCCGGCTTCATGGATTTCGTGCCGGCACCCCAATTCGACCGAGGGACGATGACCGTCCCCCGGCATCCGGGCGCGAGGCAGCGAACACTATGCCGACGCCCGGTCCCAGGCAACAGAACCTGCCCTGCGCATCGGTCATGGGGCGCCCGCCGACGCGCAGGTCTTGGTTTCGATCGAAACTAGGCCGCCAAGGCCTTCTCGCCTTCGAGCGTCACCGCGATGGCGTGGATCACGCTGGCGATGCGCACGACGTTCTGGATCGCCTCGCGGTTGGCGCCCTTCTTGACGATCTCGTGCTCATGCGCGTCGATGCACATGCCGCAGCCGTTGATGGCCGAGACCGCGAGCGACCACAGCTCGAAATCGACCGGTTCGACGCCCGGATTGGCGATGACATTCATGCGCAGCTTGGCCGGCATGGTCTTGTAGTCCGGTGCCGAGGCCAGATGGACGAAGCGGTAATAGATATTGTTCATGCCCATAATCGCGGCCGCGGCCTTGGCGGCGTTGAGCGCTTCCGGCGTGAGCCTGGTCGTGGCTTCGGCCAGGATCGCATCGCGCACGATCTCGTTGCGGGACGCGATGGCGGAGGCGACGGCGGTGCCCCAGATCTGCTGCTCGGTCAGGCCCGGCGCCGTCAGCACGGAACCGATGTTGAGCTTCAGGTCCTTGGCGTAGTCCGGCAATGCGGCCTTCAACGAGTCGATCGACATCGGGTGTTCCTTGAAAATCGGGAAATGCTCCCGGCCCTGCGATCAGGGCCGGGAGCGATAAAAGTTAGGCCGCGAGCGTCTCGCCGCCGACCGAGCGGTTGCACGGGCACAGCTCATCCGTCTGCAGCGCGTCGAGCACGCGCAGCACTTCCTGCGGGTTGCGGCCGACCGACAGGTCGTTGACCGAGGCCCAGCGGATCACGCCGTCCGGATCGACGATGAAGGTCGCGCGCAGCGCCACGCCGGCGGTCTTGTCGAGGATGCCGAGCGAGGTCGCCAGCTCGCGCTTGATGTCCGACAGCCAGGGGAACGGGCTCTTGCCCAGGTCTTCCCGGCTCTCGCGCCAGGCCAGATGCACGAAATCGCTGTCGGTCGAGGCGCCGAGCAACTGGGCGTCACGGTCGGCGAACTCGCCGTTGATGTCGCCGAAGCCGATGATCTCGGTCGGGCAGACGAAGGTGAAGTCCTTCGGCCAGAAGAACACGACGAGCCACTTGCCGGCGTAGCTGGCGTTCGTCACGTCCTTGAACGCGGTCTTGGGGTCGGCATTGCCGACGGCGGTGAGAGCGAACTCGGGAAAACGATCGCCAACGGTCAACATCTGGGGCATCCTCAGCACTGTGGATTAAATTTAGAACGCTTCTAAGAAGCGAACGCAAATGGGAGATAGTCCGCTCCCGTCGCCGGGTCAAGTGCGCTGCAGCATAAACATCGCTGGCGAGACGGATCGCACGATGGAATGCTCTATCCCGCATTCCTTGGCGGAGTCGTTCCGATGTCGCTCTTGTCGCTACTCAGTGTGGCTATGTCATCATGGCCGCCCGCGCCCGCGGCCTGTTCCGCCCGCGCCATGCGCCTGGTCAACCGTGGCAGCGGTGCCGTCATCGCCGGGGCGGCTGTGACCGTTGCGACAAGACACTGACACCATGGCAGCAGGCGGCATGAGCGACGGCCGAGCAAACCAGCCCCGAGCCTTCGGCCCTGGCAACGGCGGCCCGGTCGCATTATGTTCTTCGCCATGCCGCCAGTGCCGACCGTCCAGAAGCCGCTCGCCGATATCCCCGCCGATTTCCGTCTCGTGTCGGATTTCGTGCCGGCCGGCGACCAGCCCAATGCCATCGCCGAACTGACCGACGGCCTGATCAAGGGCGACCGCGAACAGGTGCTGCTGGGCGTCACCGGCTCGGGCAAGACCTTCACCGTCGCCCATGCGATCCAGAAGCTGCAACGCCCCGCCTTGATCCTGGCGCCGAACAAGACCCTGGCCGCCCAGCTCTATGGCGAGATGAAGAGCTTTTTCCCGGACAATGCGGTCGAGTATTTCGTCTCCTACTACGACTATTACCAGCCGGAAGCCTACGTCCCGCGCAGCGACACCTATATCGAGAAGGAAAGCTCGATCAACGAGCAGATCGACCGGATGCGCCATAGCGCCACCCGCTCGCTGCTCGAGCGGCGCGACGTGATCATCGTCGCCAGCGTGTCCTGCATCTACGGTATCGGCTCGGTCGAGACCTATTCGCGCATGGTGGTCGATCTGAAGACCGGGATGCGCATCGACCGGAACCTGCTGCTGGCGCAACTCATCGAGTTGCAGTTCAAGCGCAACGACATCGGCTTCGCGCGCGGCGCCTTCCGGGTGCGCGGCGACACGATCGAGATCTTCCCGGCCCATTACGAGGACCGCGCTTGGCGCGTCTCGCTGTTCGGCGACGAGCTGGAGTCGATCCACGAGATCGACCCGCTGACCGGCGAGAAGATCCAGGCGCTGAAGGAAGTCCGCATCTACGCGAACAGCCATTACGTCACGCCGAAGCCGACGCTCAACCAGGCGATCGAGTTGATCAAGGTCGAGCTGCGCGATCGGCTGGCCGAGCTCTATGGCCACAACAAGCTGCTGGAGGCCCAGCGGCTGGAACAGCGCGTCACCTTCGATATCGAGATGATGGCCGCCACGGGCGCCTGCGCCGGCATCGAGAATTATTCGCGCTACCTGTCGGGCCGCAAGGCCGGCGAGCCGCCGCCGACCCTGTTTGAATATCTGCCCGCCGACGCGCTGATCATCATCGACGAGAGCCATGTCACGGTCCCGCAGATCGGCGGCATGTACCGCGGCGATTACGTGCGTAAATTCACCCTGTCGGAATACGGCTTCCGCTTGCCGTCCTGCATGGACAACCGCCCGCTGAAGTTCGAGGAATGGGACGCCATGCGCGGCCAGTCGATCTTCGTGTCCGCGACGCCGGGCCCGTGGGAGCTGGAGCGGACCGGCGGCGTGTTCACCGAGCAGGTCGTGCGCCCGACCGGCCTGATCGACCCGGTCTGCATCATCCGGCCGACCGAGACCCAGGTCGACGATCTGCTGGACGAATGCAAGCAATGCGCGGCCAAGGGCCAGCGCGTGCTGGTCACGACCCTGACCAAGAAGATGGCCGAGGCGCTGACCGAATATATGCACGAGGCTGGCATCCGCGTGCGCTACATCCATTCCGACGTCGAGACGCTGGAGCGGATCGAGATCATCCGCGACCTGCGCCTGGGCGCGTTCGACGTGCTGATCGGCATCAACCTGCTGCGCGAGGGCCTGGATATTCCGGAATGCGCGCTGGTCGCGATTCTGGATGCCGACAAGGAAGGCTATCTGCGCTCGCGCACCTCGCTGATCCAGACCATCGGCCGGGCCGCGCGCAACGTCGAGGGCCGCGCGATCCTCTATGCCGATCGCATCACCAACAGCATGCAGCTGGCGCTGGACGAATGCTCGCGCCGGCGCGAGAAGCAGCAGGCCTACAACGTCGCCAACGGCATCACACCGGAGAGCATCAAGACCCGGATCGGCGATATCCTGAATTCGGTCTATGCGCAGGACAGCCTGACCGTGGGATTGGGCGACGCGCCGGCCAACCATTACGCCGGCTCCAACCTCAAGGCCGTGCTGGCCGACCTGGAAAAGCGCATGCGCGGCGCCGCGGCCGATCTGGAATTCGAAGAGGCGGCCCGGCTGCGCGACGAGATCAAGCGGCTGGAGCAGATGGACCTGGGCATGCCGGCCAGCGCGGTGCCCGGCTTGGCCGAGACCGGCGCGCGCTATGCCGCACCGACCCAGGCCGGCCGCTCGACCGCTGGCAAATCCGGCAGCCATCCGCGCGACGCCGCCCGCAACAAGGCGCGCGGCCGTCGCCGCCAAGGACCTTGAGAAAGAGCTTATGAGCCTGCACGACAGCATCCCGCGCGCCGCCCTCGTCACCGGGGCCGGCAAGCGCATCGGCCGCGCGATCGCGCTCGATCTCGCACGCCGCGGCCTGGCAGTCGCCGTGCATTATAATGATTCCGCCGACGCGGCCGAGACGGTCGTCGCCGAAATCCGCGCCCAGGGCGGTACCGCCGTGGCGCTGCGGGCAGACCTGACCGACGAGGCCGCGGTCGAGCGGCTGGTCCCGGCCGCGACCCAGGCGCTGGGCCCGCTGGGCGTCCTGATCAACAATGCCTCCAGCTTCGAATATGATTCGGTCGCGAGCGCCACGCGCGCCGGCTGGGACCGGCACATGGAGGCGAACCTCAGGGCGCCGTTCGTGTTGATCCAGCAGTTCGCCCAGCAGCTGCCCGCGACGGCCGAGGGCGTGGTGGTCAATCTGCTCGACCAGCGGGTCTGGAACCTGACGCCGCATTTCGTGACCTACACGGTCAGCAAGGCGGCGCTCTGGACCCTGACCCAGACCCTGGCGTTGGCCCTGGCGCCGCGCATCCGGGTGAATGGCATCGGGCCGGGCCCGACCCTGCCCTCGGCCCATCAGACCGCGGAGCAGTTCGCACAGCAATGCGCCGACATGCCGCTCGGCCATGGCACCTCACCCGACGAGATCGTCACAGCCGTGTGGTTCCTGTTGCAGGCGCGGGCCATGACCGGGCAAATGGTGGCGCTCGATGGCGGCCAGCATCTGGGCTGGGCCCAGCCCAAACAATCCATCTCCGTCATCGACTAGAGAGCCCCATGTCCGAGACGATCCGAAATAGTGCCCAGACCCTGCGGCACAGCGTCCAAGCAGAGCCGGCGAAACCGGTCGAACTGCGCCGGGTATTCGTGCGCGATCTGGTCATGACCTGTTCGATCGGCGTCCACGCCCACGAGCATGAACACAAGCAGCGCGTGCGGCTTAATCTCGATCTGGACGTACTCGAGGCGGTCGAACCGCTCGAGGACGATCTGCGCAACGTCGTCTGCTACGACGAGATCATTTCGGCCGTCCGCCGCATCGTCGATACCGGGCATGTCCGGCTGATCGAGACCCTGGCGGAACGCGTCGCCGGTCTGTGCCTGGCCGATCCGCGCATCCGCACGGCGCGCGTGCAGATCGAAAAGCTGGACGTCTATCTGGATGTCTCGAGCGTCGGAATTTCCATCGTCCGACACAATCGCTGAGGCGAATCGGTCTTGACTCCCGTTCTGACAATGTGTCGCAGGGCGGTTTTCAAGGGGTCCAGTTGTTCACAGCCGATTTCGCTGCGGTGCACAAGAGCCAATCCCGTCGCAAAGCGCGTCAATCGTAACGGTTCATTTCCATTGACAAGAAATACATCTAGCAAAATCAATAAGTTGCGTATTTTGCCTATTTTTTGATCAGCCCCTTGAATCCCTAGGTTTGGTGCGGCATCTAACCTTATTTCTCGGGCTTGCCCACAAACTTATCCACAGATTCAGTGGATACATGTCCGCGATGTGAAGAAAATTTGACGAACCCAGGGAAGCCCTGGGAAATGGGAGCCGCCGATGGCCGAAGGGCCGGATCAAGCGCCGGAAATGGCAGCGATGGAAAAGCAGAAGTTCGAGCTCGAAGCCGAACTGCCGCCCGATGGCGCCATCGCGTCCGGCGTCGCCGTGATCCGCGCGATGGTCAAGACGCTGCCCGGCAATCCCGGCGTCTATCGCATGGTCAACACGGCCGGCGACGTGCTGTATGTCGGCAAGGCCCGAAACCTGCGTGCCCGGGTCACGAACTATACGCAGCTGGTCGGCCTGTCCAATCGCATTCGCCGGATGGTTGCCGAGACCGCCCGGATGGAGGTGGTTACAACCCATACCGAAGTCGAGGCGCTGCTCCTCGAGATCAATCTGATCAAGACCCTGATGCCGCGCTACAATGTGCTGCTGAGGGACGACAAGTCGTTCCCCTATATTCACCTGCGCTCGACCCATGCGGTACCGCAGCTGACCAAGCATCGCGGCGCCCGCAATGAAGGCGGCGAGTATTTCGGTCCCTTCGCCTCGGCCGGCGCCGTCAATAGAACCATCACCGCGCTGCATCGCGCCTTCCTGCTGCGCTCCTGCTCCGACTCGATCTACCAGAGCCGGACGCGGCCGTGCCTGCAGTATCAAATCAAGCGCTGCTCGGCGCCCTGCGTCGATCGGATCGGCGCGACCGACTATCTGGCCCTGGTCGATCAGGCCCGCGCCGTGCTGACCGGCCATAGCCGCGAGATCAATGCCCGCCTGGTCGCGTCAATGACCGCGGCGGCCGAGACGCTCGACTACGAGACCGCGGCGGTGATCCGCAACCGCATCCGCGCCCTGGCCCATATCCAGGCGCATCAAGACATCAATGTCGAAGGCCTGGTCGATGCCGACGTCATCGCCGCGCACCAGGAGGGCGGCCATACCTCGATCCAGGTATTCTTCTTCCGCGCCGGACAGAACTGGGGCAACCGGGCCTATTTCCCGAGCCACGACAAGACGCTGGGGATCGACGAGGTGCTGGCCGCCTTCATCGGCCAATTCTACGACAACAAGCCGCCGCCGCCTCTGCTGCTGCTGAGCCACGATCCGGCCGAGGCCGAGTTGCTGGGCGAGGCACTGTCGACCCGGGCCGGACGCAAGGTCACGCTGCTCGCCCCCCAGCGCGGCGACAAGAAGAAGCTGGTCGAGCATGCCATGACCAACGCGCGCGAGGCGCTGGGCCGGCGCCTGTCCGAAAGCTCGACCCAGCAGAAGCTGCTGGCCGGCGTCGCCACCGCCCTCGGCCTCGACGCGCCGCCCTGCCGCATCGAGGTCTATGACAACAGCCATATCCAGGGCACCCACGCGATCGGTGCCATGATCGTGGCCGGGCCCGAGGGCTTCATGAAGGCCGCCTATCGCAAGTTCAATATCCGCGGCGAGGGTGCCGCCCCCGGCACCGAATTCAAGCCGGGCGACGATTACGCCATGATGCGTGAGGTCCTGACCCGCCGCTTCCACCGCGCGCAGAAGGAGGATCCCGACCGCACCGGCGGACAATGGCCGGATCTGGTGCTGATCGACGGCGGCCCCGGCCAGCTGAGCGTGGTCGAGGAAGTCTTCGTCGAGCTGGGTATCGACGACGTCCAGCTGGTCGCGATCGCCAAGGGACCGGACCGCAACGCCGGGCGCGAACGGTTCTTCGTCCCGGGCCAGGCGCCGTTCTCGCTCGAACCCAAGGATCCGGTGCTGTATTTCCTGCAGCGCCTGCGCGACGAGGCCCATCGCTTCGCCATCGGCACGCACCGCGCGCGCCGGACCAAGGCGATCACCGTCTCGCCGCTCGACGAGATCGCCGGCATCGGTCCCGGCCGCAAGAAGGCGCTGCTGCATCATTTCGGCTCGGCCAAGGCGGTCGCGCGCGCCGGCCAGCTCGATCTGGAAGCGGTCGACGGCATCTCGACCACGGTCGCGAAAAAAATCTACGACCATTTCCACGCAGACGACTAGGATGCGCGGCGTTGGCCCTGGACACTTCATCTGATGTCGCGGTTTGTGGCCGATCATGCGTAAGGATGGGGCCCGGACGGTTTAGATGCTTTTCACGCTGCCCAATCTGCTGACCATGTCCCGGATCGCGGTGATCCCGCTTCTGGTCGCCGCCTGCTACCTGCCCGGTGCCTGGGGGCACTGGACCTCATGGGCGCTGTTCGCCGCCGCCGGTGTCACCGACTATCTCGATGGCCATTTCGCCCGGCTCTATAAGCAGACCTCGGCTTTCGGTCGTTTTCTCGATCCGATCGCCGACAAGCTGCTGGTCGCGATCACACTGATGATGCTGGTCGATTTCAAATGGGTCAGCACGCCGGCCTTGTTCCCGGCGCTGATCATCCTGGCGCGGGAGATCCTGGTGTCTGGCCTGCGAGAGTTCCTGGCCGGGCTGCGCGTCAGCGTGCCGGTCAGCCGCCTGGCGAAATGGAAGACCGGCATCCAGATGGTCGCGATCGGCGTGCTGCTGATCGGCGATGCCGGTCCAAGCTTCCTGCCGATGGACTTCATCGGCGAGAGCCTGCTGTGGATCGCCGCCGTGCTGACCATCATGACCGGCTACGACTATCTGCGCCACGGCCTGAAGCATATGGGCGAACCGGAAGCGGTCCCCGCGCCGGGCAAGTCGGTCGGCGAGCTGGGCTAGCCCGGCGATGCGCGCCTTCGGTCTCGCTGGCTGGAGCGGCAGCGGCAAGACGACCCTGATGGGCCGCCTGCTGCCGGAGCTGACCCGGCGCGGCCTCAGCGTCTCGACCGTGAAGCACGCGCACCATGATTTCGACGTCGATCAGCCGGGCAAGGATTCCTGGCAGCATCGCCAGGCCGGCGCCACCGAGGTGCTGGTGGCAAGCGAGCGGCGCTGGGCGCTGATGCACGAACTGCGCGGCGTGCCGGAGCCGGGCTTGCTCGATCTAATCCGGCACATGAGCCCGGTCGATCTGCTGCTGGTCGAAGGCTTCAAGCGCCACCCGATGCCCAAGCTGGAGATCTTTCGCCCGAGCCTGGGCAAGGCCCCGCTCTGGCCGGAGGATCCGTCGGTGCTGGCGATTGCGACGAACGAGCCGCTGCCCGAAGCATGGCAGAACCGCCGTGCGCTGCCGGTGCTCGACCTGGACGCGGTCGGCGCCATCGCCGATTTCATTCTGGCGCACGCGGAGGACTTGGCATGAAACTGCGCTATTTCGCCTGGCTGCGCACCCGCATCGGCCGCGGCGAGGAAACCCTCGACCCGCCGGCCGAGATCGCGACGGTGGGCGCGCTGGTCGCTTGGCTGGCGACGCTCGGCCCGGGCTATGCGGCGGCGCTGGCCGACATCAGGCTGGTGCGGGTCGCGGTCAATCAGGATTACGTCGGCCCGGATCATCCGATTGGCCCAGGGGATGAAATCGCGCTGTTTCCACCGGTGACCGGGGGATGATCCGCGTCGAGGAGCCCTCTTTCGACGTCGGCGCCGAATTGGGCGCGTTCGGCCGCGGCGATACGGCTATCGGCGCGGTCGCGAGCTTTGTGGGCTATGTCCGCGGCGCCGAGGCCGGGGCACCGCCGCTGGTCGCCTTGACGCTGGAACATTACCCCGGCATGACCGAGCGGCAACTGGCAGCGATCGAAGCCCAGGCGCGCGGGCGCTGGCCGCTGATGGACGTGCTGGTCATCCACCGCTACGGCCGCATGCTGCCGGGTGAGCCGATCGTGTTGGTCGCGGTCTCGTCCGCCCATCGTCAGGCCGCGTTCGAGGCCTGCCAGTTCCTGATGGATTGGCTGAAGACCAAGGCGCCGTTCTGGAAGCTGGAAGAGACCTCGCTCGGTGCGGACTGGGTCGCGGCCAAGGCCGAGGACGACGCCGCGGCCGATCGCTGGGAGACCGGCACGCCCTAACGATCCTTTCATCAGGGACGCGCATCCTTCCAGATGCGGGACGTCCGGCGGCAAAGCTTAGGATAGTTGAATGATTCTGGTGTTCGGCTCCATCAATCTCGATCTGATCTTCCCGGTGCAGCATTTGCCGGCACCGGGCGAAACCACGCTCGGCGGCGGCTTCCTGATGCTGCCGGGCGGCAAGGGCGCCAATCAGGCGCTAGCCGCCGCGCGCGACGGCGGCCGGGTCACGCTGGTCGGCGCGGTCGGACGCGACGCCTTTGCCGAAGCGGCGCTGGATCTGGTGCGCAAGGCCGGCATCGATCTGTCCTATCTCTCGACGCTGGACTGGCCGACCGGCTGCGCCTCCGTCGTGGTCGAGGCCGGCGGCGACAACCAGATCGCGGTCGCGTCCGGCGCCAATGCCTATGCCTCCGCCAGCCATGTGCCGGACCAGTTCCTGGGCGCCGGCAGCACCATCGTGCTGCAGCTCGAAGCGCCGCTCGCCCCGACCGTGGCGTTGGCCCGCCGCACCAAAGCGCTGGGCGGCCAGGTCATTCTCAATCTGGCGCCCGCGCGCGGCGATGCCGGGGCGCTGCTGGACACGATCGACGTGCTGATCGCGAACGAAGGCGAAGCCGCGACCCTGGGCGAGCCGGCCGAGGTTGCAGTGCGCCACGGCATTACCTTGATCGTCACGCGCGGCGAGGCCGGCGCGATCGTCCATCGTCCCGAAGGTGGCAGCCTTGCCGTTCCGGCCCTGCCGATCACCGCAGTCGACACGACCGGCGCCGGCGACTGCTTCGTCGGCGTGCTGGCGGTCGCCCTCGACCGCGGCATCTCGATGGCGGCGGCGCTGCGCCGCGCGACCGTCGCCGCCGGCCTGTCGTGCGGCACGCGCGGCGCCCAGCCGTCGATGCCCAGCGCCATGATGATCGACGCAGCGCTGGGCGGTTTCCCCGACGTCTGAGTGGAGCCTCGCCTACCTGTGGTGAAACCCGCCATGGAAGCCCGGGCCGCCGTGGAAGTCATGGTGGTGGAAATGATGGTCGAAGAAGACGAAGGACGTGCCGAAGCCGAATGACGCGTCCCACAGCCACGGGTCGCCATAGAAATAATCCGGATAATAATAGCCGTCGGCGTAGATCGGCGCGGGATAGATCGCGGTGTATTGGTTGGGCTGATCGGCGGTACCCTCGGCCACCTGCCACGAACCATCGGGCCGCTGGCAGGCATGGCCGACGATCTGCTGCGGCTTGCCGTCGATCATGGCTTGGCCGGTATAGTCGTGACAGTTGGGTTCCGTGGCGCTGAGTTTGGTCTGGAAATCGCTGATCGGCGCGACGGCAACCGGCGCTGCCAGGGGCGGCGGCGGAGCCGTTACGCAGGCGGAACAAAGTAGGGCGAGAGCTGTCGAACTGAGTAGAACGCGCATCATGCACCTTCCCGATTGATCGTGTGGCCTCCAGCCAAACAGACTCGAGCGCCCAAGATTCTATTCCCGATTTTTGCCGGATGAATCCCATGGCCCGACCGTGTATTCTGCTGCCGGTCGCCTGGGAGCCGCATGATCGGGCGAGGGGCCTGGAGAATCTTCGATGAGCGATTTGCCGCAATATACCCGTCGATTGAGCGACAAGATTCTGATGGCGTTCAATCAGGCGTGCGAGCAGCGCGCGGTCGAGGTGGCCGAACTGCTGATCCATGCGCTCGAACTGGCACTGACCAAGGAAGGCGGTCCGGGCAAGACCGACAATCGCAAGGATCTGGAAGCGGTCTTCCTGGCCTTCGACAAGCTGAAGGCCGTCACGGGCTATTAGTCTGGTCGATCAGCCCGCATTGGGCAGCTTTATCAGATAGGTTGGCAGATGTTCGCGCGCGGCTAGGCGCTGAGCAGCAGTCTTCGCCGCCGCCACCGAGCGGTAGGGCGGCGTCTGGACATAGAACCAGCCCTGCCCCGCCGCGTTCTGGACGAAACTCACATGGGCCGGCTGGCCATGGGCCGCCAGGGTATTCACCAGCAGATTGGCGTGGTCCGACGATTGGAACGCGCCCAGTTGCACGACCCAGCGCGGGCCGTTGGCCGGCTCAGGCTCAGGCTGGACGCGTGCCGGCTTCGCCTTTGCCTCGACATGCCGGGGGATGGCAGCCGGACGCTCCGCCGCCGGCGCAGCTGCGACACGCGCCGGCGGCGGAGCCGTCTTGGCCGTGGCGGGCGGCGAGGCCAATCGCGGTGCCGCAACGGGCGGCGGCGGTTCGTCCGGCTCCTCGTCGGGAATCAGGTCGGGCGCGGCGGCGGTTGTCGCTACGGGCGTGGGCGCCAGGTCCGGCACGATCGAGGCGGATACCGGCGGCGGTTCGGGCGCTGCCGACGTCATCCGGCCGATCACGACGCCGAGCCCGACACCGGCGATCAGGATGCCGCAGGCGGCAAACATCACCACGCGCCACTGCTGCGCCGAGAACGTTCGGTCGGTGCCGTACCCCATATCCCCTCACGTGCCCCGGAGCCGCCGACGCCGGACGGGCGGGGGTCGGTTCCGGATGACACTTTAAAGCCATGACCGCTGCCGGTCGAGGGCGCTGGCTTTCAGCGGGTTGAAGCCAGCACCGGCCGTCGGAATATTTCCGGCGGCCGCTGCATCCGAGCGGCCGGGCCGGCGGTATCGGTCGGGTCGGGGCAGTCGTCCCGCCGGCCTTTGGAGGAAGCCACCATGAAGAAGATCGCTGCGTTTACCGCTCTCGCCCTGCTGGGCTCGATCGCCGTCTCGCTGCCCGCCCGGGCCGCGACCGAGGCGACCGTGCTCGTCGGCGGCCAGCAGATGTTCCCGAACAAGGATATCGTCGACAATGCCGTCAATTCGTCCGATCACACAACGCTGGTCGCTGCCGTCAAGGCGGCCGGCCTGGTCGATGCGCTGAAGGGCAAGGGCCCGCTGACCGTGTTCGCGCCGACCAACGAGGCCTTTGCCGATCTGCCGGCCGGCACGGTCGATACGCTGCTGAAGCCCGAGAACAAGCCGACGCTGACCAAGGTGCTGACCTACCACGTGGTCGCCGGTGACTATACCGACGCCAAGCTCAAGGCGCTGATTGTGAAGGGCCATGGCAGCGCCACACTGAAAACCCTATCCGGCGGCGAGCTGACCTTCATGATGAACGGTTCGAACAACATCGCCGTGCGCGACGAAAAGGGCGGCATCGCCGATATCACCATCTCGGACGTGCGCCAGTCGAACGGCGTGATCCAGGTCGTCGACAAGGTATTGATGCCTGGCGCCTGACCATGGGACAGGCGGGACGCATCGTCGTCCCGCCGCTCCAGGCGCCCGGCATCTCGGCTTTCTGCCGGGCGACCCTGGATTTTTCGGCATCGCGCGCAATCTATGTCGTCAAGACCAGCGGTCGACCACCGGGCGCGCCCGAGCATCAAGAGGCTGCTTTGAACGAAACACCCATGCCGGTCGCCTGGGAGGCGCTGCTCAGCCGCTGCGCCGGCGGCGACAAGGCGGCGTTCCGGCAGCTTTACGATCTGAGCGCGCCCCGGCTCTATGCCGTCGCCCTGCGCATCACGCGCCAACCGGGCCTGGCGGCCGACGCGGTCCATGATGCCTTCCTGCAAGTCTGGCAACATGCCGACCGCTTCGACGCGGATCGCGGCAGCGCCGAGACTTGGCTGATCAGCCTCGCCCGCTATCGCGCACTCGACCTGATCCGGCGCCAAGGCCGCGAGATCGCCGGCGTCGAGATGCCGGAGCGCGCGGACGAAGAGCCCGACCAGTTGGAGCGGCTGATGCGGCAACGCGAGGGTGCGGCACTCGGCCGATGCCTCGACCGGCTGGAAGCCGACAAACGACAGCTGGTCATGCTCGCCTTCACCGACGGCCTGACCCATGCCGAACTTTCGACCCGGCTCAAGACGCCGCTCGGCACGGTAAAATCCTGGATCCGTCGGGGACTGCAGGACCTTCGCAGGTGTTTGGAAGCATGAGCGCCGAACCGGACGATCTCGACATGCGCGCGGCCGAATATGTGCTGGGCCTGCTGTCCCCCGCCGAAACCGACGCGGTCCGGCGCGAGTTGGGACGCAACCCGGCGCTCACCCAGGCCATCGCCGAATGGGAGGCGCGGTTGATGCCGCTCGCCGCGGCCGTGCCGTCCGAAACGCCGCCCGGCCTGATCTGGCAGCGTCTGGAAGCGGAACTGGGCGTGCGGGATTCCGCCCAGGCCTCGATCGCACCGCTTCGGCCCCGGCCGATGCTGCGCCGGGTCGGGTTCTGGCAGGGCACGACCGCCGCCGCCGCGGCACTGGCGGCCTGTCTCGCGCTCCTCTGGCTGCGAACGCCGGCCGTCCATTATGCGGCCGTCATCGCCCCGACCCAGGGACCGGCCGCAGCCTGGCTCGCCGAAACCCGGCCGGACGGCGCCCTGGTCGTGACCGTGCTGGGCCAGACCGCCCGCCCGGCGGGCAAGGATCTGGAGCTGTGGGCACTGGCCGCGGGCGCGACCAGACCGGTCTCGCTGGGCGTGCTGCCCGCGTCTGGCGGCCTCGTCGTCGCGGCCAACCTGCCGCGCGACCGGTTGCAACTGATGGTCAGCCTGGAACCGGCCGGCGGCTCGCCCTCAGGCCAGCCGACCGGACCGGTGCTCTATGCCGGAACGCTGACCCGGACGGAGTAGCGGCCTAAGGCGCCGGGAAGCCGCCTTCGAATACCGTTTCCGACTGCGGCTTGCGGTCGTTCGGCTTTTCGCGGGCGGCGAGACCCTCGGGCAGCAAGTTCGGCGCGCCGCGGCGGCCGATCGCGATCGCAGCTTCGACCCGGTGACCGGCCGGCACGTTCAGTGTCGCGAAGGCCCGGGGAATGTCGAAACCGACCATCGCATGGGCGTCCCAGCCAAGCAGGCTCGACTGCAGGGCCAGAGTGGCCCAGGCGGCGCCGGCGTCGAGCGAGTGGCTGTGCGACGGGATTTCCTTCTCGGCGCCCGGCGGCAGCATGGTCTCGCGCGACACCAGGACAACGAGTGCCGCCGCCTGCTTCGCCCAGGACTGGTTGAAGTCGTTCAGCAGCCCCAGGAACGTGGCCCAAGGGGCCGAGCCGCGGCGCGCATAGAGAAAACGCCAGGGCTGCGAATTGTAGGACGAGGGCGCCCAGCGCGCCGCCTCGAAGATCGTCGCCAGCTGGGCCTCGGAAATCTCCTCGCCGGTATAAGCGCGAGGCGACCAGCGCTCCAGGAACAGCTTGTCGATCGGATGGTCGGCGGTGCGGCCGTTGGCGGTGGTCATGAAGGTATCTCCCGGACAGACGATGGAATGGCGGTGCCGACCATCCCAAAAAGCCGGCACCGTCCGGGTGAGTCAACTCTTGAAAAGCAATGGATCTGCCCCAAGCCAGCCGGGACGATGGTCCCGCGATCGGATTAAACATATCTGATATGCGATTTTTTCCTTATTGACGTATAATTTTTGTGAATTAATCTTGAATAACAGCGCCGATTTGAACAACCAGATTGCGGGCGCTTAACAAATGCGGCTAAAGCGGGGCGTGCCGCCCCATCGAGATCCACATAGGAGCGCGGTAGATGCAGCAGCATATCGAATCCCGGATCGCCCGACAGGTTCTGCTTCGGGACCGTTGTCGCCGCTAGGCAGCGACCGGCGCCCGCCCCTGACGGCAGCGCCTCCTTTCCAAGACCATCCCGTTTCAAGGATCGCAAGATGAAAAGTCTCTTGCGCCGACCGCCAGCGTCGCCGGAAACGGCCGTCGCGCAGCGGTTGGCTATGGCGACCGAGCTGGCCCGCGAGTTTGCGACCGACGCCGCCCGCTACGACCGCGAGGGCACCATCGCCCTGACCAACTTCGAGAAGCTCGCGACGGCGGGCCTGCTGAGCCTGACCGTGCCAACCCGGCTGGGCGGTGCCGAGGCCGATCTGGCCGAGGTCACCCGGATCGTCGGCCGAATCGCCACCGGCGATGCTTCGACCGCGCTGATTTTGGCGATGCACTATCTCCATGTCGCCGCCATCTTCCGGTCGAGCCGATGGCCCCGGCCGCTCGCCGATCGGATCGGCCTGGCCTCTGCCGCGGGCGAGATCGCCCTGGTCAACGCGCTCCGGGTCGAGCCGGAGCTGGGATCGCCCGCGCGCGGCGGCCTGCCGGCGACCGTCGCCCGGCGCACGGACGACGGCTGGCTGTTGACCGGGCACAAGATCTATTCGACCGGCAGTTCCATCCTGCGCTGGGGCCTGGTCTGGGCCCGGACGGACGACGAGATCCCACAGGTCGGATTCTGGCTGGTGCCGTTGGACAGCCCGGGCGTGTGGATCGCCGAGACCTGGGATCACTTGGGCATGCGGGCGACCGGCAGCCACGAGATCGTACTGACCGACGTCCTGGTCCCGGCCTCCCATGCGGTCGATCTGCGCCGGCCGGCGCATTGGGCCCAGCCCGATCCGATCGGGCTCGCCTGGAACACGTTGACAATTTCGGCGCTCTATAACGGCGTGGCGGAGGCGGCGAAGGACTGGCTGGTCGCCCATCTAAAAAGCCGCGCGCCAAGCAATCTCGGCGCGCCGCTGGCCACAGTGCCACGGTTCCAGGAAGCGGTCGGCGACATCGACCGGCTGCTGCGGACCAATCGCCGGCTGATCGCCAGCGCCGGTGCCGATTCCGACGGTCTCGGCCTGATCGAGCCCGGCCAGATCAAGCTCACCGTCACCGACAACGCGATCCGGGTGGTGGAGCGCGCACTCGAACTCGCCGGCAATCCGGGCCTGAGCCGCGCCAACGCGCTCGAACGCCACCACCGCGACGTGCTGTGCAGCCGGATCCACACCCCGCAGAACGACAGCATCCTCAGCGCGGCCGGCCGCGCCGCGCTCGGCCTCTAACCCCAGGAGACTTCCCATGAGCGTCGAATTCATCGGCATGATCGCGACCCGCAAGGCGTCGGAAATCCACCCGGCCCAGGGCCCGGCCATCGACCGCGACTATGTCCGCCGCTTTGCCCAGGCGCACGAGGCCGCCGGCTTCGACCGGGTGCTTGTCGCCTATCATTCGACCGGGCCGGACGCGTTTCTGGTGACGTCCTATGCCGCCGCCGTGACCGAACGGATCGGCTTCATGCTGGCGCATCGCCCGGGCTTCGTCGAACCGACGCTGGCCGCACGCAAGCTCGCCACGCTCGACCAGTTCAGCGGCGGCCGGCTCGCGGTCCATATCATCTCCGGCGGCGACGATGCCGAGCAGCGGCGCGACGGCGATTTCTTGAACCATGACGAGCGCTACGCCCGGACCGACGAATATCTGGAGGTGCTGCGCCGGATCTGGACCAGCGACCGGCCGTTCGACCATCAGGGAAAATACTACCGGTTCGAAGGCGGCTTCTCTGAGGTCAAGGCGGCGCAGCTGCCGCATATCCCGGTCTATTTCGGCGGCGCATCCGAGGCCGCCATCGCCGTCGCCGGCCGCCATGCCGACGTCTACGCGCTGTGGGGCGAAACGCACGAACAGGTGCGCGAGCAGATCGCCCGGGTCCGTGCCGCCGCCAAGGGCCGGCCGGTCCGTTTCAGCGTGTCGTTCCGCCCGATCCTGGCCGAGACCGAAGCGGCGGCCTGGACGCGGGCCGACAGCATTCTGGAGCGGGTGCGCGAACAGCGCCGGGCCTCGGGCATCGGTGCCGGCGATCCGAAGCAGAGCGAGGGCGCCCGCCGCCTGCTGGCCGCGGCCGAGGGCGGCGACTGGGTCGACAAACGGCTTTGGACCGCCGTCGCCCGGGAGACCGGCGCGCGTTCCAACAGCACGGCCCTGGTCGGCACGCCGGACCAGGTCGCCGACGCCTTGCTCGATTACTACGACCTGGGCGTCACCACCTTCCTGATCCGCGGCTTCGACCCGCTGGAAGACGCGATCGACTATGGCCGCGACCTGATCCCGCGCACCCGGCAGCTGGTCGCCGAGCGGGTCACCCAGCGCGAAGCCCGGGCGGGTTGAGCCGATGCGGGCCCCTCTGCTGCTCGCCGCCGCGCTGCTGACGATCGGCAGCGCCGTGGCGGCCGAACCCACTCTGAAGCTGGGCGACCAGAAGGGTGGCGAGCGTGCGCTGCTCGGAGCCGCCGGCGAACTCGATCTTTTGCCCTACCGGATCGAGTGGAGCGAATTTGCCGCGGCGGCACCGCTGCTGGAAGCGCTCAATGCCGGCGCCGTCGACAGCGGCCCGGTCGGCGACGCGCCGCTGGTGTTCGCGCTCGCCGCCAGCGCCGAGATCCGCGCGATCGGCGTCAATCACTCCAACCCGGAGGCGACCGCGATCATCGCCCTGCCCGGCTCGCCGCTGACCGACGCCGCCAGTCTGAAGGGCCATCGCATCGCCACCGGCCGCGGCTCGATCGGGCATTACCAGGTGCTGGCGGCACTCAAAAGCGCCGGCCTGACCACCCGCGACATCGATCTGGTGTTCCTGGCGCCGGGCGATGCCAAGGCGGCGCTGTCGACCGGCCAGATCGATGCCTGGTCGACCTGGGAGCCCTATACGGCGTTGGAGCAGGTGACCGAGCAGGCCAAACTGGTCGTGCCCGGCACCGGCCTGTCGTCGGGCCTCAGCTATCAGGTCGCCACGCTCGCGGCGATCCGCGACAAGCATGCCGCGCTCGACGATCTGCTGCAGCGGCTGTACCGCGCCCAGCGTTGGTCGCTCGCCCATGTCGACGACTATTCGAAGCGCTTGGCCGAATTGACCGGCGTGCCCGAACCGGCGGCGCATCTGTCGTTTTCGCGGCGGCAACAGACCTGGGTGCCGATCGACGACGGGGTCGCCGCAGCCCAGCAGACCGTCGCCGACACCTATGCCGATGCCGGCATCATCCCGCGCCGCTTCGACGTGACGCCCAGCTTCGACAGATCTTTTACCCAGCCGCTGCGCCAAACCGCGCAGCCATGACGGAGTTCCCATGCCTGTCCTGACCAAGCGCCTCGCGGCGATCGAAGAGGCCGACGCCGGCCTGGTGTCGCCCGACGCATACCGCGCGGCCATGCGCTTCGCCCCGGCCGCGGTCACCATCGTCACCGCGCGCCACGGTGGCGCCCGCAACGGCCTGACCGCGACCGCCGTCGCCTCGGTCAGTGCCGATCCGCCGCAGTTGCTGATCTGCGTGAACCGGGAGGCCAGCGCCGAACCGCTGATCGCGGCATCGGGCCGCTTCGCCGTCAATCTGCTGGCCCCGGCCCATCAGGAATCGGCCGACCGTTTCGCCCAATCCAAACTGTCGAGCGACGAGCGGTTCGAGGCGCATTGCTGGATCGACCTGCCGTCCGGCATGCCGGCGCTGGCCGACGCCGTCGCAACCTTCGAGTGCCGCATCGTCCAGCACAGCCGGCTCGGCAGCCATTCGCTGTTCATCGGCGAAGTCGTCGGCATCCGGACCGCGCCGGGCGAACCGCTGCTCTATCACGCCGGCCGCTATCGCCAGTTGGCCGACCTGCCGCAAGACCGAGAGTGAACCGATGACCAAGGAAATCCGCATCAACGCCTTCGACATGAACTGCGTCGGCCATATCCAGCACGGCATGTGGACCCATCCGCGCGATCGCTCGGCCGCCTATAACACGCTGGGCTATTGGCAGGATCTGGCGCGCATCGCCGAGCGCGGCAAGCTCGACGGCATCTTCCTGGCCGACATCGTCGGCGTCTACGACGTCTATCAGGGCGGCCCCGGCCCCTCGATCGAACATGCCGTGCAGGTGCCGGTCGCCGATCCGCTGCTGCTGGTCCCGGCCATGGCGGCGGTCACGACGCATCTGGGCTTCGGCGTCACCAGCAACCTGACCTACGAGCCGCCCTATCTGTTCGCCCGCCGCATGTCGACGCTCGACCATCTGACCAACGGCCGGATCGGCTGGAACATCGTGACGGGATATCTCGACAGTGCCGCGCGCGGCATGGGGCTCGACGTCCAGCCCGACCATGACCGGCGCTATGACGTCGCCGACGAGTATCTCGACGTGGTCTACAAGCTGTGGGAGGCGAGCTGGGAGGATGATGCGGTCCTGCGCGACAAGGAGCACCGCATCTTCGCGCGGCCCGACAAGGTGCATCGGATCAAGCATGAGGGCGAATATTACCGGCTCGACGCGTTGCACCTGTGCGAGCCGTCGCCGCAGCGCACGCCGGTGCTGTACCAGGCCGGTTCCTCGACCCGCGGCCGGGAGTTCGCAGCCACCCATGCCGAATGCATCTTCGTCAACGCGCCCAACAAGGAGATCACCAAGTCGATCGTGGCCGACATCCGCCAGCGCGCGGCGGCGAAGGGGCGCGATCCGGCTGACATCAAGGTGTTCGTCGGCCGCAGCGCCGTGGTCGGGCGGACCCGGCGCGAGGCGGAGGAGAAATACGAGGACTACCATCGCCACGCCAGCATCCAGGGCGCGCTCGCGCATTTCTCCGCCTCGATCGGCGTCGATCTCGGCCGCTACGAACTGGACGAGCCGATCCGGCACGAGAAGAACGACGCCAATAATTCGGCATTGGAGGCGATCACCACGCGGGCGAAAGAGCCCTGGACGGTGCAGCGGCTGATCGACCAGATGGGCCTGGGCAGCCGGCAGAAGCCGATCATCGGTTCGGCCGAGGATGTCGCCGACGAGCTGCAGTCCTGGGTCGAGGATACCGACGTCGACGGCTTCAACCTGTCGCGCATCGTGACGCCGGAAAGCCTGGAGGATTTCGTCGATCTGGTCGTGCCGGTGCTGCAGGACCGCGGAATCTACAAGCACGATTATGCGCCCGGGACCCTGCGCGAAAAGCTGCAGGGCCCTGGCCGGGCCCGCCTGCCGGCCAGCCATCGCGGCGCCAGCCATCGCCGCCAAATCGGAGCCTGAGATGAACCCGTTACGACTGCTTGCGGGCCTCATGCTGGCCCTGACCATCACCCATGCCCAGGCCGAGACGCCGCTCCGGATCGGCTCCACGCCCGGCCCGCTGGGCGACATCATGAATTTCGCCGCCGCCCAGGCGAAGCAGCAGGGGCTCGACGTCCAGGTCATCGAATTCACCGACTGGATCACGCCGAACGAGGCGCTGGCCAATGGCGACATCGACACGAACCTGTTCCAGCACGCGCCGTTCCTGAACGCGGCGATCAAGGCGCGCGGCTATAAGCTCGTCGCCTTGGCGCCGACCACGGTGATGCCGGTCGGTCTGTTCTCGCACAAGATCACCCGGTTCGATCAGGTGCCGGACGGCGCGGTGATCGCCATCGCGAACGATCCGGTCAATGGCGCGCGCGGGTTGCAGCTCTTACAGAAGGCCGGTCTGCTGAAACTTAGACCCGGCGTCGGCGACGATGCGACCCAGCTCGACGTCGTCGACAATCCGAAGCACTTGAAATTCCGCGAGCTGGAGGCGGCGCAATTGCCGCGCGCGCTCGACGACGTCACCCTGGCCCAGGTCAGCATCAGCTATCTGATGATCGCCGGCGGCGATCCCGCCACCGCGCTCTTGAGCGACGGCGGCACCGACCCGCACTACGCCCTGGTCTTCGCCGCCCGCCCCGACCGAAAGGACGACCCGCGCCTGCTGAAATTCATCGCCATGTACCGCTCGCCGGCGGTGAAGGAGTTTATCGTCGAGCATTATGGGCGGTATATTCAGCCGACTTGGTAGGAGGTCGGCCAACGGCGCTAATCGCAGCCGGCAGTTCGGCTATACGGGATCACGATCCTGTACCACTCGATGCCCAGACCGCCCGAGTGCAGCTCGGCGCAAACCGTGTCGCCGATCCGGTAGGTCGCGAAATCGCCGGACGAGACGACCTCGGGCGTTTCTTCGGGTTCCGGCCCCCAGGGCGCCAGTACCATCTGATAGTTCATATGGGTATGTCGCTGCCCGTCCATATAGCGCTGTAGGGACTTGGCTTTGACGAGCACGGCAAACAGCTTCGATTGCCCCGGGTCCAGTCGGTAGTTCGCGATCGAGATCACTTGGTAACAATATAGGCCCGAAAGCAGGAACACGGCGCAGCTCACGATGGCGATGTAGGTGACGTTCTTGCGCACACAAAAGACCGCAACGCCGGTGAGCACCGCCAGCAGGGCGGCGGTTTCACCGACCAGCTTCAGCGGCGTGACGTAGTGGAAAGAGAGGCCCGCATGCACGAACGCCAAAGGCAAGCCGGGAACCGGCAGCAGGGCAAGTAGAATTGGAATCGGACCGGCGAGACCGGGACGTGAAAACGCCGGCATCCAAACCGTGACGATGATGAGCGCGAGCCAGGGCGTCGCGGCCAGTGCCAAAACGGCGATGTCGGCTGTGGCGGGACCAGAGCCCAGCAGGAGCGAAAGGATGAGAGTTACCATCCAAAGCCTCCAGGCGCCCCAAACTGCCCACTTCCAATGCGCGACGCGGGCCGCCGGCGTGGCGCCCAACTCGGCGGACCCTTCGATTTCGGCGAATTGGGCGGCCCGCGCTTCGGCTCTGGCGACGCGCGCTTGCGCATCCAGATCCGGCAGATCGGCGAGCCAGGCATCCCAGGCCGGATCGGTTCGAATATTACGCGAAACCTGCAGCGCGCCCGATCCGTCTTCGAACTCCTGGCCAAGATTCAGATCAAAAGCATACATCGGCATCTTACCGCCGATGACCCGGTGTCCGGCGATTTGATCGCGCCGAACCGTCCTGGTTTTGCTCCAGGTCGCGACCTCGATCCGATCGGCATAGAGCGTGACCCTGTGCACCGATCTCAGCAGAAAAATCATCACGAAGGCGACGAGGCCCAAGAGCATCAGAAGCTGGGTCGGCGGCATGAAGCGAAGGAACGACGCCGCCATGAACAGGATGATCAACGCCGTATTCCCTGCCGTCCGCAGGAAAGAGACCCTGTAGGTTCGGGGGTAAAGGCTGGCGTCGACCGCCGCGGCACTGCTCAAGGAAGGTTCTCCGGCGATCCGCGCGATCTGATTGGCTGCAACTGACGATAGATCAACCGCCGCGGCAGGTCGACCCGATTAGCGCCTCATTCCGGCCGCGCCAGCCCGACCGCGTCGAGCGCCGCGCCCTGGCGCTGGGCCAGGGCGCCCACGTCGAAGTCGCGGATCAGGTCGTGGAACAGTTCGTACCAGTTGAGGTCGGCCTTGAGCCGCATGAACACGGCGCCGAGGCCGACGGCCGCGCGGTCCATGAACACGAATTCGCGCGGTGGGGTGACGCCGCCCAGGCGCTTCACCTCGCGATGGACCTTCTCGGCGACGTCGCGGCCGAACTCGCCGGTCGCGGATTCCTGGATCCGGCGCGCGCGGTTCTCCAGCAGCGGCGCATAGAGGAACCGGGCCCAGAGATTGAGCGCGTCGATCATCTCGCGGCTGAGATTCTTGAAGCCCCAGGTCTCGTAGGCATGCACCGCCAGCGCCTCGTCGTCGCGCGACAGCGCCCAGTAGAGATTGATCACCCCGCCGACGAAGCGGGCCGGAAACACCCGGACGCAACCGAAATCCAACAGGTTGATGCTCTGGTCGGGCCGCAGCGTGTAATTGCCCAGATGCGGGTCGCCATGGATCACGCCATAGCCATAGAACGGCAGATACCAGGCGCGGAACATGTTGAGCGCGATGGCGTTGCGGATCTCCTGCGGCGCCTCGGCCGCGCTCATGATCGGCTGACCCTCGAGCCAGCCCATGGTCAGCAACCGGTCGGTCGAGAGATCATCGACCACGTCCGGCACATGCACGCCGGTCTCGTCGGCCAGCATCAGGCGATAGAGCGCCAGATGCTGGGCCTCGCGCCGGTAATCCAGTTCCTCACGCAGCCGGTCGGCCAGTTCGGCGTGGATCTGGCCGGTCTCGATCGAGCTGTCGTAGCGGCCGTAGATCGACATGATCAGCTTCAACTGCTTCAGGTCGGCCTCGACCGCCGAGGACATGTCCGGATATTGCAGCTTGCAGGCGAGCAGGCGACCATCATGGGCGGTGGCACGATGCACCTGACCCAGCGAGGCCGCGCGCGCGGCCTCTTTCTCGAACGAGCCGAATTTCGACGGCCAGTCGGGACCGAGTTCGCCGGCCATGCGGCGCTTGACGAACGGCCAGCCCATGGCCGGCGCGTCGGCCTGCAGCTGCGACAATTCCTGGGCATATTCCTTGGGCAAGGCCTCCGGAATGGTCGATAGGATCTGTGCCATCTTCATCAGCGGGCCCTTGAGCCCGCCAAGCGCCTGGGTCAGGTCGGACGCGTGGCGCCCGCGATCCAGGTTCATGCCCAGATAGCGCTCGCCGGCCAGGCGTGCCGCCAACCCGCCGACCGCGGTCGAGACCTGGGCATAGCGCTTGACGCGCCCCGAGAGCGAATTCCGATCCTCGGCCATGGCGGGATCAGCCCAGCGCTTCCAGCTCGTCGATAAAGCCGCGCAAAACCGACAGGCCCTTGTCCCAGAACGCCGGCTCGCGGGCGTCGAGCCCGAACGGCTTCAGCAGCTCGTGATGCCTGAGCGTGCCGCCGGCCGACAGCATGTCGAGATACTTCTCGGCGAAGCCCTCGGGCTGGGCCTGATAGGCGGCATAGAGCGAGTTCACCAGGCAATCGCCGAAGGCATAGGCATAGACGTAGAACGGCGTATGAATGAAATGCGGGATCGAGCTCCAATAGGGGCCGTAGCCCGGCTGCCAGTCGAAGGCCGGCCCGAGCGTTTCCACCTGGATTTCGAGCCAGATCGCGTTGAGCCGCTCGGGCAGCAGCTCGCCCTGGCGGCGCTCGTCATGGACCCGGCGCTCGAACTCGCAGAAGGCGATCTGGCGGATCGCCGTATTGATCATGTCCTCGACCTTGCGCGCCAGCAGCGCCTTGCGCGTCGCCGGATCGCGCTCCGACGCCAGCAGTTGGCGGAAGGTCAGCATCTCGCCGAACACCGACGCGGTCTCGGCGAGCGTCAGCGGCGTGTCGGCCATCAAGGCGCCCTGGCGCCCGGCCAGGACCTGGTGCACGCCATGGCCCAGCTCATGCGCCAGCGTCATCACGTCGCGCGCATTGCCCATGTAGTTCATCAGGATATAGGGATGCGCCGAAGGCACGGTCGGGTGCGAGAAGGCGCCGGAATCCTTGCCGGGGCGCGTGCCGGCATCGATCCAGCCTTCGGTAAAGAACCGCTCGCCGATCACCGCCAGCTTGGGCGAGAAGGCGCGGTAGGAGTCGAGCACGATCCGGCGCGCCTCGCCCCAGGGGATGATCCGCTGCGGCGCGCCCGGCAGCGGCGCGTTGCGGTCCCAATATTCCAGCTTGTCGAGACCCAGCCAGCGCGCCTTCATCCGGTAATAGCGATGGGACAGGCTGGGCACGCTTTCCTTGACCGCATGGACCAGCGCATCGACGACCTCGTCCTCGACGAAATTCGACAGGTTGCGCGCCGAGATCGGCCGGGCGAAGCCGCGCCAGCGATCCTCGATCTCCTTGTCCTTGGCCAGTGTGTTGGTGATCAGCGCGAAGGTGCGGGCATGGTCGCCCAGCACCTTGCCGACCGATTCCGACCCGGCCTGCCGCTTGGCGCGGTCCGGGTCGAACATCAGATGCATCGCCTCGGCGATGGTGAGGTCCCGGCCGTCGACCGGGAAGCGCAGATCGGTCACGGTCTCGTCGAACAGCCGGCCCCAGGCGGCGCGGCCGGCGACGTATTTCTCATGCAGCAGCCGCTCGATCTCGTCCGACAGCTGGTGCGGCCGGAACGCCCGCACGTCGCGCAGCCACGGCGCATAATGCGCCAGCTCCGGGGCGGCGAGCTTGGCCGCCAGATCGGCATCGTCGATCCGGTTCAGCTCGAGCGTGAAGAACAGCAGGCGGACCGAGGCCGCGTTCACCCGCTCCTGCAGGGTCTGATAAAATTGCGCGACCTTGGTATCGTCCATGGCGCCGGCGAAGGCCAGGCCGCCGAAGCTCATCAGCCGGCCCAGCGTGTCCTGCAGCCGCTCGTATGCGGCGATGGCGGCGCCCAGCGCCGAACCGCCCAAGCCCGCGACCTTCCCCTCGTAAGCCTGGGCGAACGCCTCGGCCTCGGTATCGATCCGGCCGAGATCGGCCGTGATCGCCGGCGCGGCGATGCCGTCGTAAAGATCGGCCAGGTTCCAGTTCGGCAGCGCGCCCAGGTCGGCAGCGGCGGTGGCGGAGGCGGCAGAACGGGTCGGACGGGACATGACAACTCCTGGCAACGAGACCGCACGATATATGGTGCGAACCGGACCTTCGCCAACGGGTTTCCCACCGGAAGGGTTGGAGAGTCGCAGGCGCAAGGCTATAGAAGAACCGCAAGCCCAAGACCGCCGGGGTGTCGAATCCGCCGGCGACAACAAGCGGAGCCAAGTCCGCGATAGAGGGTCGAGGAAACCAGCGTCCCATGATCGAAAGCGATTGGCCGAACCTGCCCGCCATGTTTTTCCACTGGGCGGCACGCAAGGCGGACAAGCCGTTTCTCTGGGTCCGCCAGGACGAGGACTGGGTCTCGCTCAGCTGGACCGAAACGGCCAAGCGCGTCCGCCATCTGGCGCGCGGGCTGAACGCGCTCGGCATCCAGGCCGGCGACCGGGTCGCCCTCATCGCCGAGAACCGGCCGGAATGGGCGATCGCGGACCTGGCGATCATGGCCGCCGGCGCCATCACGGTGCCGGCCTACACGACCTACACGACCGAGGATTACCGCCATGTCCTGGGCAACAGCGGCGCCAAGGCGCTGATCCTGTCGTCCGCCGCGCTGGCGCAGCGGGTGATCCCGGCCGCCAATCAATTATCCTATCTGCAGACCATCATTTCGCTGGAGCCGCTCAAGACCCAGTCCGACGCGGACGTCTATCTGTGGGACGATGTCCTGGCGCAGGGCGCCGCGGCGCCGGACCGGATCGATGCGACGGTCGCGGGGCTCGGACCGGACGATACCGCCTGCCTGATCTATACCTCGGGCACCGGCGGCGTGCCCAAGGCGGTGATGCAGACCCATCGCAACGTCATGCAGAACGGCAAGGGTGCGCGCAAGCTGCTCGACGATGATTTCGGCCTGGGCGACGAGGTGTTCCTGTCGTTCCTGCCGCTGACCCATGCCTATGAGCATTCGGCCGGCCTGTGGTTTCCGATCATGATCGGCGCGGAGATCTATTACGCCGGCGGACCGGAGACGCTGGCGACCGAGATGCCCGAGGTCCGCCCGACGCTGGTGACCGCCGTGCCACGCCTGTTCGAGCTGCTGCACAAGCGCATCCTGCAGACCGCGCTGCGCGGCGGCGGCACCAAGGCCAAGCTGTTCAATCTGGCGCTCGAACTGGGCACCAAGCGCTATACCGCCCCCAAGAGCCTGACGCTGAAGGACCGCGCGCTGGATCTGCTGGTCGACCGTCTGGTCCGGCGCAAGGTGCGTCGGCGCTTCGGCGGCCGGCTGAAGGCGTTCGTGTCGGGCGGCGCGCCGCTCAACCAGGAAGTCGGCCTGTTCTTCCTGTCGCTCGGCATCAACCTGATGCAGGGCTATGGCCAGACCGAGGCCGGCCCGGTGATCGCCGCCAATCCACCGAAGCGCATCAAGGTCGATACGGTCGGCCCGCCGCTGGTCGGCGTCGAGGTCCGGATCGCCGCCGACGGCGAGATCCTGGTCAAGGGCCCGAACGTGATGAAGGGCTATTGGCGCGACCCGGAATCGACCGACCGCGCGATCAAGGACGGCTGGCTCCATACCGGCGACGTCGGCGAATTCGACGCCGACGGCTATCTGAAGATCACCGACCGCAAGCGCGACTTCATCAAGAATTCCGGCGGCGAGATGATCTCGCCCCAGCGCATCGAGGGCTATCTGGCGCTGGAGGAGGGCATCGGCCAGGTCATGGTCTATGGCGACAAGCGGCCCTATGTCGTGGCCCTGATCGTGCCCGACGAGGAACTGCTGCGCCAGGCCGGCCGCGAAAGCGACCCGGTCGCCCGGACCGTCAAGCTGCAGCACGCGATCCAGGCCCGGGTCGCCCAGGTCAACAAGATCCTGACCCCACCCGAACGCATCCGCCGCTTCGCCGTCGTCGAGGAGGCGTTCTCGGTCGCGAACGGCCAGATGACCCCGACGCTGAAGATCAAGCGCCATGTCATCCGCGGCGTCTATGGCACGGTGCTGGAGGGGTTGTATGAGAAGGCGGGCTGACGAGTCGGACCGGCAAAAAAACGCGCCGCCGGAATCCGATTGACCTGAGAGCATACGATCCATATACGGTTCGTATATTTGTTAGCTTCAGGGGACGTCGATGGGCATCGTGAAAATTGACGGCGACCTGCATGAGGAAGCCCGTCGGGCCAGCACCGTGATGTGCCGCTCCATCAATGCGCAGGCCGAGTTCTGGATGAAGATCGGGATGCTGGCTGAAGCCAATCCGACCCTGTCGTTCAACGACATCGTCCAGATGCAACTCGCGGCGGCGCCTCTGCGTCTCGCGGAGGTGGCGGTCGCCTGACATGGTAAAGACCCTGGACGAACTGACGCTCATGCACGTCTCGGGCAAGATGCTGGCGCGCGTCTTCGAGATGTTGGACGAGCAGGAACTCACCGGCCTATCGACCTTGCAGATCAACGATCTGGTCGATCGCTTCATCACCGTGGACCTCGCCGCCCGTCCGGCGAGCAAGGGCCAATATGGCTTCAAATATGTCCTGAACTGCTCGATCAATCACGTCGTCTGCCACGGCGTGCCAGATCCGGGCGAGATCATTCGTGACGGCGATATCATCAACCTCGACATCACGCTCGAAAAAAACGGCTTCATCGCGGACTCGAGCAAGACCTACCTGGTCGGCAATGTCCCGCCCGCCGCGCGGCGGCTCGTGCGGGTGGCCCAGGAAGCGATGTGGAAAGGCATCAGACAGGTGCGGCCGGGAGCCCATCTGGGGGATATCGGATTCGCGATCGAGCGGCATGCCAAACGGAATGGCTACTCGGTCGTGCGGGAATATTGCGGGCATGGCATCGGGCGTGAGATGCACGAGGAACCACAGGTGTTCAATTTCGGACGGCCAGGACAGGGCCAGAAGCTGCGTGAGGGCATGGTCTTCACCATCGAACCGATGGTCAACCAAGGCACCCGCAAGGTCACGACCGAGAGCGACGGATGGACGGTCGTGACCAACGACCGAAAGCTCTCGGCCCAATTCGAGCATACGGTCGCCGTCACCAGCGATGGCGTCGAAGTCTTGACCCTGCGCCGCGACGAGCTGGCGATGCTAGAGCGTCTCTAGCGCCAGCAGCAGCCTGTCATCTGATGGCAGCAACTGAGGAGATTTTGTGCGGCATTATCTCCGCTGGCGACCCGATCTTGCCGCTTCGCCCCGTTCGATCCGTTCCCCGTTGCGGTCGTTCAGATCGTCCTGGATACTCGCGTCTCTGACGGGCAGGAAGGTGCGGACGATGCGGTGGTCCGATCTAACAATGACGCCGGACGACGATGCCGTCGTCGCCTTGCGGACCTCGTGGCATTGGCGGCTTGGTGACGAGTGGTCACCCCTCATGTTTTCGATATGGGGAGACGTGTTTCTAAAGACCCCAAACGGCGTTCATTGGCCGTCCAAAAGCCGCCAGACCGCAGTCCACCCAACCCAGCCCGCCTTCCCGTCCAGTCACCTCCCAGCCTCACCCCGCCAGATTCGCCGCCAGCGTCTCCATCACGATCGCCCGCAGCCGCTCCACCGCCGGTGATACCCCTCGCCCTCCATCGTGCAGGCACAAATCCAGCGTCGGGGCCGCCGGCATCCCGTCCAGCACCGTCACCCCGGCCGGCAGCCCGGCAGCCGTCCGCAGCGTGATGCCCAGCCCGGCCTCGACCGCCGCCCACAGGCCTTGCAGGCTGGCGCTGGTGAAGGCGACGCGCCATGGCATCCCGGCCCCATCGAGCGCAGCCTGCGCCGCCGCCCGGAAGAAGCACGGCGCTTCGTAGACCACGAGCGGGATCGGCTCGCCCGGGGCCGAGACCGGCTCGCCCGAGGCCGGGCCGAGCCAGACCATCGGCAGGGTCGCCAAAGGTTGCGCATCGGCGCGGCCGCCGTTGCCCATCGCCAGCACCAGATCCAGCTCGCCGCGGTCCAGCCGTTCGACCAGGCGGCGGTTGCCGCCGACCGCGGCCTCGATCCGGACGGCGGGATGGGCGCGCTTGAACCGGCCGAGCGCCGCCGGCAGCCAGGTCTCGGCGAAATCGGCCGGCAGGCCGAAGCGCACCACGCCATCGACCGTCCGGCCGCGCAGGGCCACCACCGCCTCGTCGTTGAGATCCAGGATGCGGTGGGCATAGGCCAGCACCAGGGTGCCGGCCTCGGTCGGGATCAGGCCGCGGCCCTGCTTGCGGAACAGCGGCTCGCCGACCTGATCCTCCAGCTTGCGGATCTGCTGGCTGACCGCCGATTGCGACCGCCCGATCTCGCCGGCCGCGCGGTTGAACCCGCCCAGCCGCTCGGCCGTCACCAGCGTGCGCAGCACGTCCATGTCCAGATTAATGCGAGCCATCGTTCGGTTTCTCGAAAATGATCGATAAGAACTATCGTATTTTCTTAATTCTCGAAACGCCTATTTTCCGAGGCCCGACCCCGCTCCGGAACTCAGCGCCATGACACCCCAGACCGTGCGGCTCTATGCGGCCGCGATCGCGACCGCCAAGATCGGCACCGGCTTCTTCTTCCTGATCAATACCTGGCTGATCATCGAGCTGACCGGCCGGCCATCGAGCGCCGCGCTGACGCTGGTCATGACCATCCTGCCGAGCCTGCTGCTGTCGCCCTTCATCGGCCTGGCGGTCGATCGCGGCCAGCCGGCGCGCCTGGCCTATCGCGCCGAACTGCTGCGCTGGGCGGTGCTGATCGCCTATGGCACGCTGTATGGCACCGGCCGCGCGACCGAGGCGATCGGCTATGCCGTCAGCTTCTGCGTGGCGCTGGGCAACGAGATCCAGGTGCTGGCCTGGCGCGCCGCGCTGATCCGGGCGGTGCCGCCCGAGCGGATGCTGCGCCTGAACGCGCTGACCGCGGTCGGCGGCCAGTCCGGCCAGATCCTGGGCGCCGCCGCGTCCGGCATCGTGCTGGCGGCGATCGGCCCGGTCGCCACCGTCGGGCTGGCCAGCTCGACCTATCTGATCTCGGCCGGGCTGGGCTGGCTGGTCTCCCGCCGGCTCCCCCTCCAGGTCTTGCCGCCGGACGCGATCGAACGCGGTCCGCGCCGGCATCTGAGCGATCTGCGGGCGGGGCTGCGCCACATCGCCGAACGGCCCGAGATCGGGTTCTTCTATGGGCTGATGCTGGCCAACATGACCGTGATCTTCGGCATCAACGGCATGCTGGCGCCGTTCGTGCGCGAGGAACTCCGGCTGGGCGCCGCCGCCTTCGGCCAGATCGACGCGGGCTACGCGCTGGGCGCGATCCTGAGCGGCCTGGCGATCGCGCGCCTGGCCGAGCGGTTCGGCCGGCGGCCGATCCTGCTGCTGGGCTTCATCGCCATGGCGGCCAGCCTGTTCGGTTTTTCCCAGGCCCGGGGACTGGTCGCGGCGTTCCTGCCCTATGTCGGTCTGGGCATCGGCTTCCAGACCAGCATCCTGGCGCTGAGCCTGGCCCAGCAGGCGACCGATCCGGCGTTCCAGGGCCGGGTCAACGCGACGTTCAACATGCTGAACGGGCTCGCCGGCCTGATCCTCTATGGCATCGTGGCGCTCAGCGCCGGCCATCACCTCTATCGCCAGCTTTATCTCGGCCAGGCGTCGCTGATGCTGGCCCTGGTCCCGGTCATACTGATCGCCAGCCGGCAGGGCAGGATCGGCCGACTGCTGAGGCCGCCCCCTCCGCGAGGCCCCGCGGACGGTGTCGGCTTCAAGCCCGTTGGTTAAACCGACGCCCCTGAAGATCCGGTCACAGCGGCGCCACAATCATTCATTGAAATGGCGGTGTTGCCAACGCGGTCCGGCACGAGGCTGTTCACCATGCGCTTGCGGTACATGCTTTTGCTCCTGCCGATGCCCGCTGCCTGCACGACAACCGCCCCACCGCCGTCGGCAACCGGCCTGAGTCCGACGATCGACGGCGGCCGTGGCAGCGAGTTCGGCAATTATCCGGCGGTGCCCGACGGAGAGATCATCGGCCCTGAAGGCACGCCCTGTCAGGTGTTTGTCTGGGATCGGCCGCTGTCGGATGGCAGGGTGCTGCGGGTTCGGTCGGCATCCTGTGCGTTTGCGGGACGACCCGGCGGCCTGATTGCGATCGAGTTGGACAAGCAGATCATATCGATGGCCGCAAGCAATCTGCGGCCCGAGTAGCGCCGATCATGCCGACGCGGACAGGCAGGCCACGCGAAGGCCAGATACGGCCATCACGCTTCCGGATGACGCGGGCTATTTCCCAGACGAACCACCGGACAGATCGTCGAAAAACGCTTGTCCGCCGGTTCTCCAGTGCTGGGTGGCAAAGGCCGAGCGGCACGAAAGGCGGCGAAACGGTCGCGCAGCGGGATCGACGCGTCCGGCCGCTCCGGCTGGTTTCGACCCGCGTCATCATCAACCGACATCATCGGCACCCTTCCATCGCAATAAAATTACGCGATTCAATGCAACATTAGCCGATTCCACGCATCCCCCTCAACCGCCCGGCCGATCGTTGCGTTCTTCCGGCGCGTCATCCGGCGCGATTGAGCCGGGCGCCCGCATGGACTAGCTTTTGCGCAGACCGGACGCGCGACACGGCACGCCGGGGCGGGGGATTGAGGCGAATGGCTCTGGCAGCGGTCACACTCGAAGACAAGTATACGCTCGAGCGCGGGCGGATCTATCTGACCGGCGTGCAGGCGCTGGCCCGCCTGCCGATGATGCAGCGCCAGCGCGATCTGGCGGCCGGGCTCGACACCGGCTGTTTCATTTCGGGATACCGCGGCTCGCCGCTGGGCGGGCTCGACCAGACGCTGTGGTCGGCGCGCGCGCATCTGAAGAAGGACCATGTGTTCTTCCAGCCGGGCATCAACGAGGATCTGGCCGCGACCGCCGTCTGGGGCAGCCAGCAGGTCAATATGTTCGAAGGCGCCAAGTACGACGGCGTGTTCGCCATGTGGTACGGCAAGGGCCCTGGCGTCGACCGGTCCGGCGACGTGTTCAAGCATGGCAATGCCGCCGGCACCGCGCCCCATGGCGGCGTGCTGCTGCTGGCCGGCGACGACCATGCCTGCAAATCCTCGACCCTGCCGCACCAGTCCGAATATGCCTTCATCGATGCCCAGATCCCGGTGCTGAACCCGTCGGGCGTGCAGGAGATCCTGGATTACGGCCTCATCGGCTGGGCCATGTCGCGCTTCTCCGGCGCCTGGATCGCCATGAAGACGATCGGCGAGACGGTCGACAGCTCCGCCTCGGTCCATGTCGCCCCCGAGCGCGTCCAGATCGTGCTGCCCGACGATTTCGACATGCCCCATGGCGGGCTGAACATCCGCTGGCCCGACCAGCCGATGGACCAGGAATACCGCCTGGCCCGGTTCAAGCTGAATGCGGCGCTGGCCTTCGCCCGCGCGAATGGGCTCGACAAGACCGTGATCGACAGCCCGAAGCGCCGCTTCGGCATCGTCACGACCGGCAAATCCTATCTCGACGTGCGCCAGGCGCTCGACGATCTCGGCATCACCGAGGCGCTGGCCGCCCAGATCGGTGTCACCGTCTACAAGGTCGGCATGAGCTGGCCCTTGGAGCCGGTCGGCATGCGCCGCTTCGCCGAAGGGTTGGACGAGATCCTGGTCGTCGAGGAAAAGCGCGGCATCATCGAAGGCCAGTTGAAGGAGCAGCTCTACAACCTGCCCGAGGCGGGCCGTCCGCGCATCCTGGGCAAGTTCGACGAGGACCAGGACTGGATCCTGCCGCCGACCGCCGAACTGTCGCCGCTGATGGTCGCCAAGGTCATCGCCAAGCGGATCGCCCGGTTCCATGCCAGCGCGGGCATCCAGGACCGGCTGAAGTTCCTGGTCGCCCGCGAGGAACAGCGCGATCCGCTGGGTAACGTTGTGGCGCGCACGCCGTTCTTCTGCTCGGGCTGCCCGCACAACAGCTCGACCCGGGTGCCCGAGGGCAGCCGCGCCGTCGCCGGCATCGGCTGCCACTATATGGCGATCTGGATGCCGGAACGCTCGACCTCGACCTTCACCCAGATGGGCGGCGAGGGCACGCCCTGGATCGGCCAGGCGCCGTTCACCGAGACGACCCATATCTTCGCCAACCTGGGCGACGGCACCTACAATCATTCGGGCGTGCTGGCGATCCGGGCCGCGGTCGCCGCCAAGGTCAACATCACCTACAAGATCCTGTTCAACGACGCGGTCGCCATGACCGGCGGCCAGAGCCATGACGGCGGCGATCTGACCGTGCCGATGATCGCGCGCCAGGTCGCGGCCGAAGGCGTCAGCTACGTCACCGTGGTGACCGACGACCTCGACCGCTATGCAACCGACGTCGGCCTGCCGGCCCATACCAACGTGTATCACCGCGAAAAGCTGGACGAGGTTCAGCGCGACTTGCGCGAGATGCCCGGCGTCACGGTGCTGATCTACGACCAGACCTGCGCCGCCGAGAAGCGCCGCCGGCGTAAGCGCGGCAAGATGATCGATCCGCCCAAGCGCGTCTTCATCAACGACGCGGTGTGCGAGGGCTGCGGCGACTGTTCCAAGACCTCCAACTGCCTGTCGGTCGTGCCGGCCGAGACCGAGTTCGGCACCAAGCGCGAGATCGACCAATCCTCGTGCAACAAGGATTTCTCCTGCGTCAACGGCTTCTGCCCCAGCTTCGTCACCGTGCTGGGCGGGGCTTTGCGCAAGAACAAGGCCGGGACGGTCGATGCCGACGGCTTCGGTCCCCTGCCCGTGCCGTCCCTGCCGGCGCTGGATCGGCCCTACGGCATTCTGGTCACCGGCGTCGGCGGCACCGGCGTGGTCACGATCGGCGCGCTGTTGGGCATGGCGGCGCATCTGGAAGGCCATGGCGTGTCGGTGCTCGACATGACCGGCCTCGCCCAGAAAGGCGGCTCGGTCTACAGCCATATCCGCATCGCGCGGACGCCGGAGGATATCGCGGCGGTGCGCCTCGCCGCCGGCGGTGCCGACCTGCTGCTCGGCTGCGATTTCCTGGTCACCGCCTCGGCCGACAGCCTGGCGCGGATCGACAAGGGATCGACGCACGTGTTCGTCAACCAGGCCGAAACCATCATCGGCAGCTTCACCCAGAACCCGGACCTGAAATTCCCGACCGACGACACGCGCCGGGCGCTGATCGACGGCGCCGGCGCCGACCGGGTCGAATTCCTGGACGCCAGCCGCCTCGCCGTCTCGCTGCTGGGCGATTCGATCGCGGCCAACCTGTTCATGCTGGGCTATGCCTGGCAGAAGGGCACCGTGCCCTTGAGCGCCGAGGCGATCGAGCGCGCGATCGAACTGAACGGCATCGCGATCGCGTTCAACAAACAGTCGTTCCTGTGGGGCCGGCGGGCCGCGGTCGATCCGGCCGCGGTCGAGGCGATCGCGACGCCGAAGCGGCCTGCCGCCGGCAACCGTCGCCTGAGCGAAAGCCTGGACGAGATCATCGACCGCCGGGCGAAAGCCCTGACCGAGTATCAGAACGCCGCCTATGCCCAGCGCTATCTGTCCTTGGTGACTCGCGTGCGCCAGGCCGAGACCGACCGGACGCCCGGGCGCAGCGGCCTCGCCGAAGCGGTCGCGCGCAACCTGCACAAGCTGATGGCCTATAAGGACGAATACGAGGTCGCCCGTCTCTATACCGACGGCACGTTCCTGCAGCAGCTGCACGACCGGTTCGAAGGCGATTTCACGCTGCAGTTCCACTTGGCCCCACCGATGATCGCCGACCGCGATCCGACGACTGGGCATCTGAAGAAGCGGGCCTACGGGCCCTGGATGCTGAAGGCGTTCGGCCTGCTGGCCCATTTCAAGGGCGTGCGCGGCACGGCCTGGGACCTGCTCGGCCGCACCAGCGAACGCCGGACCGAGCGCCGGCTGATCGGCGAATATGTCGCCGTGCTGGAAGAGATCCTGAACCGTCTGGGCCAAGACAATCACCAGACGGCGGTCGAGCTGGCGCGCATCCCGGCGCGCATCCGCGGCTTCGGCCACGTCAAGGACGCGAACCTGGCCGAGGCCAAGACGGTCGAGGCGGCCCTGCTCGCCGCCTTCCGCAATCCGACCCCGGTGGCGGTCGCGGCGGAGTGACGCCGGGGATATGTAAAGCCGGCGAATTGCGGTAGAGAACGTCTCAACTCGTATTCGAGCCAACGCGCGTCCGGCGGATTCCGCTGGACGCGCGAAATTCGTTGCACCAGAAACCGTGACAGGGAATCTTCACGGCCCAGAACGACCGCAAACGCGGCCCATGAGGGGAAAAATCTCAATGCTTCGACCGCGCGCCGCCTTTGGGCTCGGCATGGCTTTCGCTTTGCTGACGATGACGTCCACCCTGGCGCTTGCCCAGGATCTTGCCGAGACTCAGGTCCTCCGCATCGGCAACGGCGGGGAGCCGGCGACGCTGGATCCCCAACTGTCGGAAAACACGCAGGATCACCATATCGAACGCGATCTGTTCGAGGGTCTGGTCATCATCGACAAGGACGGCAAGGTGCAGCCCGGCCAGGCCCTGAGCTGGACGCTCAGCCCGGACGGCATCACCTACAGCTTCAAGATCCGCCCGGGCCTCAAATGGTCGAACGGCGATCCGCTGACGGCGGAGGATTTCGCCTGGAGCTGGCGCCGTGCGGTCAATCCGGCGACCGGGTCGAAATATTCCTTCCTGTTCTTCCCGATCAAGAATGCCGAGGCGATCGTCACCGGCACCGACAAGAACGTCGATGACCTGGGCGTGCGCGCGGTCGATCCGCAGACCCTCGAGGTGACGCTGAAGGCGCCGACCGGCTATTTCCTGCCGCTGATCGGCCATGGCACGTTCCTGCCGGTCCACCGCGCCTCGGTCGAGAAATTCGGCAATCAGTTCACCCGGCCGGGCAATCTGGTCAGCAATGGCGCGTTCATCCTCAAGGATTGGACGCCGCAATCGCGCATCGTCGTGGTCAAGAACCCGAACTACTGGGACGCCGGCCACGTCACCCTGGCCGAGGTCGATTACTTCCCGATCGAGAACCAGAACGAAGAGCTGAAGCGCTATCGCGCCGGCGAGATCGACGTGACCAACGAGGTGCCGTCCGATCAGGTCGATTTCATCCGCAAGGATCTGCCGGGCGAGCTGCATATCGACCCGCTGCTCGGCACCTATTATCTCGGCTTCAACATGACGAAGCCGCCGTTCAAGGACGATCCGAAGCTGCGCCTGGCAGTCAACCTGGTGATCGACCGCGAGGCAATCGTGACCAAGATCACCAAGACCGGCGAGAAGCCGGCCTATAGCTGGGTCCCGCCCGGCCTGCCCGGCTACCAGTCGCAATTCGTCGAGTGGCAGGACTGGCCCATGGCCCAGCGCATCGCCAAGGCCAAGGAACTCTACAAGGAAGCGGGCTACGGCCCCGACCATCCGCTGACCGTCGATCTGCGCTACAACACGAGCGAAAACCACAAGAAGATCATGATCGCGGTCGCCTCGATGATGAAGCAGGCGCTCGGCATCAACAGCTCGCTGGTCAACGAGGAATTCAAGGTCTTTCTGGAAACCCGCAAGGAAAAGAAGGTGACCCAGCTGTTCCGCGACGGCTGGCTTGCCGACTATGCCGACCCGAACAGCTTTGCCGAACTGCTGCAATCCGTCTCCGGCCTGAACGACATGGGCTACAGCAATCCGGAATACGACAAGCTGGTCTCGACCGCTTCGCTCACGGTCGATCCGGCGAAGCGCGACGAACTGCTGGAGCAGGCGGAGAAGCTGGTCGTGACCGATCTGCCGATCGTGCCGATCTACAGCTACACCAACAAGCGGCTGATCAAGCCCTATGTCGTGGGCTTCGATCTGAACATCCTCGGCTATTTCTATTCCAAGAACGTGTCCATCGCGAAGCATTGATGGCATAGATCGGGGCGGCACCCACGGCGCCGTCCCGATATCCTCCTGAACTGGATCAGATACCGACATGTTTTCATTTGTCGCCAAACGTCTGTTGGGGGCGGTGCCGACGCTGTTCGTGATCATCACGATCGCGTTCTTCATGATTCGCCTGGCACCGGGCGGCCCGTTCGACAGCGAGCGCGCCGTGCCGGCCGAAATCCAGGCGAACCTGAACCGGGTCTATCACCTGGACCAGCCGCTGATCGGGCAATATTGGCTGTATCTGAGGAGCGTGCTCGAAGGCAACTTCGGCCCGTCGTTCTCCTATAAGGACTATAGCGTCACCGAGCTGATCTGGGACGGCTTCCCGGTCTCGATGGAGCTGGGCCTGACCGCCGTGTTCCTGGCCGTGATCATCGGCGGCGGGCTGGGCTCCCTGGCCGCGCTGAAGCAGAACCGGGCGGCCGACTATACCATCATGACCGCGGCGATGACCGGCATCACCATCCCGAATTTCGTCATGGCGCCGCTGTTGACCCTGGTACTGGGCGTCTATCTGCGCGTCCTGCCGGTCGGCGGCTGGGGCGACGGGCACGAGCTCAAGTACAAGATCCTGCCGGTCGTGGCGCTGGCCCTGCCCCAGATCGCCTATGTCGCGCGCCTGACCCGCGGCAGCATGATCGAGGTGCTGCGCTCGAACTTCATCCGCACCGCGCGGGCCAAGGGCCTGTCGGAATGGCTGACGGTGACGCGCCACGCGGCCAGGGCGGCGTTCCTGCCGGTCGTGTCTTACCTGGGTCCCGCCTGCGCCGGCATCATCACCGGTTCGGTCGTGATCGAGCAGATCTTCTCGATCCCCGGCATCGGCCGCTATTTCATCCAGGGCGCGCTCAACCGCGACTATACGCTGGTGATGGGCGTCGTGATTTTCTATGGCGTGCTGATCATCCTGTTCAACCTGCTCGTCGACGTCCTCTACGGCGTCCTCGATCCCAAGCTGGCTCATCGCTAGAAAGGGGCGTCCCATGTCCGTCACCCCGCTCGACGCCGTCGGCGTCGCTATGCCGGCCGAGGGCACCAGCCTTTGGACCAGCGCCCGCCGCCGGCTGGTGCGCAACCGCGCCGCCATGGGCGGCTTGATCGTGCTGATCATCATCGGCGCGCTTGCCATCCTGGCGCCCTATATCTCGGCCCATGCCATGGACGATATCTCGTGGGAGAATATCGGCACGCCGCCCGACTGGGCCAACGGCTATTACTTCGGCACGGATTCCAACGGCCGCGACCTGTTCGCCCGCACGCTGTACGGCGCGCGCGTCTCGCTGATGGTCGGCATCCTGGCCTCGATCGTCAGCCTGGTGATCGGCGTGATCTATGGCGCGGTCGCCGGCTATGTCGGCGGCGCGGTCGACAATGTGATGATGCGCATCGTCGATATCCTCTATTCCCTGCCCTTCATGTTCTTCGTCATCCTGCTGACCGTGTTCTTCGGCCGGAACATCCTCTTGATCTTCGTCGCGATCGGCGCGGTGCAGTGGCTCGACATGGCCCGCATCGTGCGCGGCCAGACCATGGCGCTGAAACACCGCGAATTCATCGAGGCGGCCCATGCGTTCGGCGCGTCGAGCACCTCGATCGTGCGCCGCCACATCATTCCGAACATCCTGGGTCCGGTCATGGTGTTCGTCACGCTGACCGTGCCCCAGGTCATCCTGCTGGAAAGCTTCCTGTCGTTCCTGGGCCTGGGCGTGCAGGAGCCGATGACGAGCTGGGGCGTGCTGATCAGCGACGGCGCCCGCGACATGGAGACGGCGCCCTGGTCGCTGCTGTTCCCCGCGACCTTCCTCGCCGTCACGCTGTTCTCCCTCAATTTCCTCGGCGACGGCCTGCGCGACGCCCTCGACCCCAAGGACCGCTGATGACCGTGAGCCCAGAGCAGCCCGGCTGGAAGACCGGCACCCAGACGCCGCTGCTGGTCGTCGACCAGCTCGTCACCCGCTTCGCGACGCCCGACGGGGCGGTCTCGGCCGTGAACGGCGTCAGCTTTCATGTCAACAAGGGCGAGACGATCGGCATCGTCGGCGAGTCCGGCTCCGGCAAGAGCCAGGTCCTGATGTCGATCATGGGCCTGCTGCCGCACAACGGCAGCTCGACCGGCAGCGTCCGGTTCGACGACCGCGAGATCCTGGGCCTGCCGCGCGAGCAGCTGAACAAGATCCGCGGCACGCGGATGGCGATGATCTTCCAGGACCCGATGACGGCGCTGAACCCGTACCTGACGGTCGGCCGGCAGTTGACTGAGGTGCTGACCTTTCATCAGTCGATGAACCCGGCCATGGCGCGCGAACAGGCGCGCGAAGTGCTGGAGCAGGTGCATATCCCGGAGCCGGGCAAGCGGCTCGACATGTATCCCCATGAACTCTCGGGCGGCATGCGCCAGCGCGTCATGATCGCCATGGGCATGCTGTGCCGGCCGGACCTGCTGATCGCCGACGAGCCGACCACGGCGCTCGACGTCACGATCCAGGCCGAGATCCTGGACCTGCTGGCCGAGCAGCAGGCGGTGACCGGCACCGCGATCATCCTGGTGACCCACGACCTGGGCGTGGTCGCCGGTCTGTGCGACCGGGTCATGGTGATGTACGGCGGCCGGATCGTCGAGCAGGGCCCCGTGCGCGACATCTTCTACGATCCGCAGCACCCCTATACCCGCGCCCTGCTGCTGTCGATGCCGCGGCTCGACGACGATCTGTCGGGCGACCTGCCGACCATCGCCGGTCAGCCGCCGAACCTCGCCCATATGCCGCCCGGCTGCGCCTTCGCGCCGCGTTGCGGCTACGTCTCCGAGCGCTGCATCCAGGCCGTGCCGCCGCTGCGCGACATCGCGCCCGGCCGCGCCAAAGCCTGCACGCTCGACCGCCTCGTCGCCTGAGAGAGACCATGTCCGTATCCCCCCTGCTGAGCGTGCGCGACCTCAAGGTCCATTTCCCGGTCAAGAGCGACCTGTTCGCCGAAAAGCGCGTGGTGAAGGCGGTCGATGGCGTCAGCTTCGACCTCCAGGCCGGCGAGACGCTGGGCATCGTCGGCGAGAGCGGTTGCGGCAAGTCCACGCTCGGCCGCGCCGTGCTGAAACTGATCCCGTCCAGCGCCGGCAAGGTCGTCTGGCTCGGCCGCCCGCTGGAAGACGCCTCCAAGACCGAGCAGCGCGCTCTACGGCGCGACATGCAGATCATCTTCCAGGACCCGCTGGCCGCGCTCGATCCGCGCATGACCGTCGGTGCCATCGTGGCCGAGCCGCTCGACACGTTCGAGCCGGGCATGGCCGAGAAGGACAAGCGCACGCGCGTGGTCGAGGCGATGGAGCGGGTCGGTCTGCCGTCCCACCTGATCAACCGCTATCCGCACGAGTTCTCCGGCGGCCAGTGCCAGCGCATCGGCATCGCCCGCGCGCTGATCCTGAAGCCGAAACTCCTGGTCTGCGACGAACCGGTCTCGGCGCTCGACGTCTCGATCCAGGCGCAGATCATCAATCTGCTGAAGCGGCTGCAGACCGAGGAAAACCTGGCGCTGATCTTCATCTCGCACAACCTGTCGGTCGTGCGCCGGATCAGCGACCGGGTCATGGTGCTGTATCTGGGCAAGATCGCCGAACTGGCCGAGCGCGACGAGATCTACCGCAACCCGCGCCATCCCTATACCCAGGCGCTGCTGTCGGCCGTGCCGATCGCCGACCCGGACAAGGAGCGCGCGAAGAAGCGCGTCGCGCTGACCGGCGACCTGCCCTCGCCGATCAACCCGCCGTCCGGCTGCGTGTTCCGCACGCGCTGCCCGATCGTGATCGAGCAGTGCCACAGCGTGGTGCCGGTGCTGGAGCCGGTCACCGACAGCCATACGGTGTCGTGCCATCGGTGGCGCGAGGCGATTCAGTTGTTGATGGAGTGAGGCGGCCGGCGATCCGGCCCAAGCTTTTTCCGAGCGCGGCTTCGCGATCTGGCACCCCTGCGCGCAGGTTTTGGCGGGTTGAGTGTGGCACTGGCCACCCAGCCGCATTGCCAACGGGTTCGGACGGAATGGCGGTGTTGGGTGGGAAGCGGTCAGTCCGCCTCAGGGCGCCGCTTAGCCGTTAGTGCCAAATGGCTTCATCATGTGGCCCAGCTTCTGAGCTTTCGAGCGAAGGTAAGCCTCGTTCAGCGGGGTGGGATCGCTCATATGCTCCTCACGCGTGGCATCAATGCCGAATTTTTCCAGCCCCATGACCTTTCGCGGATTGTTCGTCAGCAGCCGGCACGACGTCACGTCGAAGTGCTTCAGCACGAAGGCGGCCCGTTCGTAATCACGCGGATCAAGGGGCGAGCCAAGTTTCTTGTATGCTTCTGCAGTGTCCAAACCTTCTGTCGTGGTGATGTTCATGCCTTTGATTTTGGTTAGCAGGCCCGCGCCGCGCCCATCACAGAGCATGTAGATAAAAACCCCGCCCTCTTTCTGAATACGATGCAGGCCCGTCTCTAACTGCCAGTGACAATCACAATCCGTGCTTTCAAAAATCTCACCCGTGTAGCAGGCGCTTTGAACGCGGACCAACGGCGTCCTGCCCGCGAAGTCGGAAACCAGCGCAAGCACGTTGTCCTGCTCGTTGGTTGACCAAGCGAAGTCGTAGAGGTCAAAGGTGCCGTATTTAGTATTGAGTGCCGTTTTAGCTATTTGTGGTTGGGTCATCGGCTTTCCGTTTGTCTGATACTTTCTTTCCAGAGCCGCTGGCGAGCATTTCAGGCTCAGGAACCAGACCTTCCCATGAGTCATGCACCCACCGGGCGACATGCGTTACTTTCCGCGCAAGCAGCTTGTCTGGCTCCGCCGCAGGTGCGAAATCCCCATCCTTGAAGTCGTAGTTGGCCTTCTGCTCCTCCAGATCGCGCTGCGCACGCCGATACAGCACCCACAGGCGCTGCGGCTTCCTGAGCTGCAGCCAGCTTGTCAGACCGCCCGCCGTTACCGACAACACCGATGGCACGATCTTAGCCAGTAACACTCCATCGCCCAACGTCACGAACAAAGGCGCGAGCAACGTGCATACAATGATGGTAGCGAAACAGCCTTGAGCTTCCATCTTGTTGTGGTTAGCCTTTTCGCGCATACCTTTTCGCACGGATTTGTAATATTCGAGCGCTGATTCGAACTTGTCTTCGGGAACGGTAACGTCTTTTCGCCAACTCATGCAAAATACTCTCCATATACGGCTAGACTCACATAAAGGCCAAATCCCTGTAAAATAAAACGAACTCTGCAAAATTCGATATCCGATGTATTGCGTCCCACATCGTACCCCAAAAATGGGGCCTAGTCTCCTTTGTTCCATTTCGCGCGGTTCCGGAGAGGCTCGCTTGAAGGACCGTGATGAGTGCATAACTGCTAGGAAACTCAACCCCAAAACGTCCGCTTTCGGGTGGGTCTGATCGGGCCATGGCTGGCCGAGTTGGGTCGAGTGCCGCCAGAGAAGCATAATCGCAGTCAGTCCGCAGGCGGGCGCTGCCTTATCTGAGCAATCGCCTGTTGCCAATCCTTCCACATAGCTGGGTCGGCCGGACCACCGTCATCCCAAACACTACGGTTCAGCTGGCTGAGCAGGTTAGCGAGGCCTTCATCGCTTCTCAGTCCACGCTCCCAGTAGGCCTCAAGGAAAGCCCGCATGGCATCGAACGCCATCAGTTCGTCCAATGTTGGTAAAAGGTCGCCAGCCCACGATGGAGTTTCAGTCATATGGCAGTCTGGCGCCCCGTATGAATGGCTGCAATGGGGAATGAGGGGAAGAGCTTCGAACGGCGTTGTTGGGTCGAGTGCCGCCGGCCACCATGAGACCGATCGGCCCCAAGCCAGGGAGGGGTGGCGGCGGGAAGACGAAGGCTATCCCCCCATGTGGTAGAAGAACTCCTCGCGGACGATCTTCCCGTCGCCGATCGTATAGAGTGCCATTTCCTCCATTTGGAAGCGTTGGCCTGTGGCCTTCGGCGTGACATCGATCTTGAAGCCCAGGATGAAACGGTCGCCATGGGGCCAAGGCCCCGTGATCGTCACTTGGTGAACCTCATGGTTCGCATACCACCATTCGCTTTTGCCCCGGATGGCGGCCAAGCCTTTCCTTTCGGCGTCTTGGCCTGGAGGTGCGCCGGCTTCAACGCTTACCGCGTCCTCTGCGTAGAGGAGACGTTGGGCTTCCTCGTCCTTACCCTCGCGGCACAGTGCAACAAGTTTGTTCGCGATCTCCATGGTCGTCATCATCGTTCCCCAGATGTCGAGGGTTTTGGGCTACGCAACGGCACTAATACCGCACGTTCGCCATATTGATATGCGTGCCGACATAAATGGCGAGCGCCAGCAGGCCCAGCAGCAGCGCGCCGCCCAGGCCGAACAGCGCGGGGCGTTGGCCCAGCCGCTTGCGGCCAATCACCCGCTTCTCGCGCTTCAGCTCGAAGGCATCGGCCGGCGGCAGCTGCGGCGGCGGCTTGTGGCTCCAGACCACGCTGGCGCGCACCGAGTTCGTCAGGACATCGTTGAGTTCGCCCAGGACGCGAACCGGCGCCAGGCCGTGATGCTCGCCGGTCAGCGTCACGGCTTCGAGGATCGCCTCTTCGCGATCCTCCGTCGCATTGGCGACCCGCCATTCTCCGCCGATCTTGACCTGAACTTCATAGGTCGCCGCCAAGCGCTTCTTGCGCAATTCCGACATCGCCTGGACCCTCTCCGCCGGCCTCGCCTCAATCAGAACCAGAATTTGAGTATGATCCCGCCCCTGAACCGACGCAATAAGTTCATGTATTTCAGTGGGGATTTCGCCCCCGGTCATTGAAAAGATCTGAGTAATCATCCCTTGGTTTTCCGAACCACACTTCAAGGCGGCGAAAATCCGCGGGCGAGTGTTTGAGGACATCTATCGACGGAGACATCACGCGGGACCGGCTGGCGCCTGTTCCGGCCTTGAGGCATTCTCCGGGACCGGCGACGGTCTTGTCCGTCGAATATCGTTCGTATACAAATAACATCCGCCTCTAGGGAGTTCCGCCATGTCCACCGCCCCCGTCCTGGGCACCGAGCCCAAGAAGTCGAGCCAGCCCACGTTCGATTGGGCCGATCCGCTGCTGCTGGGCGAGAGCCTCGGCGAGGACGAGCGGCTGATCGAACAGGCGGCCCGCAGCTTCTGCCAGGACCGGCTGCAGCCGCGCGTGCAGAAGATGTTCCGCGAGGAAAGCTTCGATCCCGCCATCTTTACCGAGATGGGCGAGATGGGCTTCCTGGGCTCGACCATCGACGGCTATGGCTGCGCCGGCACCAACTACGTCAGCTATGGCATCATCGCGCGCGAGATCGAGCGGGTCGACAGCGGCTTCCGCTCGATGGCCAGCGTGCAATCCTCGCTCGTCATGTATCCGATCCATGCCTTCGGCACCGAGGCGCAGCGCCAGAAATATCTGCCGAAGCTGGCGACCGGCGAATGGATCGGCTGTTTCGGCCTGACCGAGCCGGACCATGGCTCGGACCCGGGCAGCATGGTCACCCGCGCGCGCAAGGTCGATGGCGGCTATTCGGTCTCCGGCGCCAAGATGTGGATCACCAATTCGCCGGTCGCGACCGTGTTCGTCGTCTGGGCCAAGACCGACGATGGCGTCATCCGCGGCTTCGTGCTGGAAAAGGGCATGAAGGGCCTGACGGCGCCGAAGATCGAAGGCAAGTTCTCGCTCCGCGCGTCCGTCACCGGCGAGATCGTCATGGACGAGGTGTTCGTGCCGGACGAGAATCTGCTGCCGAACGTGTCGGGGCTGAAGGGTCCGTTCTCCTGCCTCAACAACGCGCGCTACGGCATCGCCTGGGGCGCGTTGGGCGCCGCCGAGGCCTGCTGGCATGCCGCGCGCAGCTACACCATGGAGCGCAAGCAGTTCGGCCGGCCGCTCGCCGCCAACCAGCTGATCCAGAAGAAGCTGGTCGACATGCAGACCGAGATCACGCTCGGCCTGCACGCCTGCCTGCGGCTCGGCCGGTTGAAGGATGAGGGCCGGGCGGCGCCGGAAATGATCTCGCTGCTGAAGCGCAACAATTGCGGCAAGGCGCTCGACATCGCCCGCGTCGCGCGCGACATGCATGGCGGCAACGGCGTGTCCGACGAATATGGCGTCATCCGCCACATGCTGAATCTGGAAGCGGTCAATACCTATGAAGGCACGCACGACGTGCACGCCTTGATTCTGGGCCGGGCCCAGACCGGGATCGCCGCTTTCTCCTGACGGCAATTCGAACCGTCGGCTTCGACCGGCAGCACGAAGACATGGTCGGCGCTCTTCCCCAGAGCGCCGACCTTTTTTAAATCCACATTGCGGAATTTTCAGGCAACTGCACAACCGGAATGCGATGATCGCACATAAAAATTGCATAAAATAAATCGGCGGTAGAATAAAATCTCCACCCTGCCTCTTACTTTGATACCGACTACCTAGAGTTCCAAAGACGAATTTGATTCTGGCACAGATTTTGATTGTTGCGACGCAACATGACCGTTTCGTGGCAGAGCGGCTAGGTCCCAAGGACCCCCATTTCTCGCCATCGAAAGCACTCTGGACAGGGGTTGCGCTATCGATCGATCAAGCTGGAAACTGGGAGAACGAGATGGGTATCCAAAAATGGGCCGGTTGCACGACCGCGCTCGGCCTGATGGCCATAGCCATGGCGATGCCCGCCCTGGCGCAGGACGCGGCACCGGCGGTGGCGGCGGCGGCCGACGCGGCGGCACCGAAGCTGGATTCGGGCGATACGGCCTGGATGCTGACCTCGACGGCCCTGGTGCTGATGATGACGATCCCGGGCCTGGCCCTGTTCTACGGCGGCATGGTCCGCAAG